>Ga0209648_10001793_pt1 | contig 17442 bp, 15 predicted proteins | sample GraSoi2013_115cm_FD_185830 | JGI IMG/M metagenome (GOLD analysis project Ga0209648, IMG submission 185830) | Grasslands soil microbial communities from the Angelo Coastal Reserve, California, USA - Sample 9_17_2013_115cm (SPAdes) (version 2) | ecosystem: Environmental > Terrestrial > Soil >...
CGGGTGAGGCGGCGGGCGAAGGCGAACGCGATCCCGCTGCGCGGCGCTGATGCCGGGCGGGCCGCGCCGCGGCCCGCCCGGCATCAGCGTCCCGGTTCCCTTCCGTGAGCCTGCGGGAGCGCAGCCACGGCATGGACACGAGCAGCAGTGCGACCATCCCGCCCACCGTCGCCACCGAGAGCACCGCGAGCGCGGAACCGACGATCGACAGCATGACCACGGTGAACGCGAAGAGCCCGGCCCACAGGTAAAGGATCAGGACCGTCAGCCGGTGCGAATGCCCGATGTTCAGCATCCGGTGGTGCAGGTGGCCACGGTCGGCCTCGAATACCGACAGGCCGGCCCGGGCGCGCCTGATCACCGCGAGCAACAGGTCCAGATACGGGATCACCAGGATCGCGACCGGGATCAGCAGCGGCAGGACCAGCGGGAAACGGTTGATCTGCTGCAGCGTCGCCGGGTCCAGGTTGCCGGTGCTCGAGATCGTGGCGTAGGCGAGCACGAGCCCGATCAGCATCGCCCCGGTATCGCCCATGAAGATCCGGGCCGGGTAGAAGTTGTGCGGCAGGAACCCGAGGCACATGCCGGCGAGGATGGCCGACACCAGCGCGGGCAGCGTCAGGTACGACACGCCGACCACGCGGGTGAGCTCGTAGGAGTAGATGAAGAACGCGAACGCGGCGATTCCCACCACGCCTGCCGCCAGGCCGTCGAGGCCGTCGATGAAGTTGACCGCGTTGATGGTCACCACGACGAGCAGGATGGTCAGCGCGACGCTCTGGCCGGGCGAGAACGAGAGCACGCTGCCCTTGGGCAGCGGCACCCAGTCGAGTTCCACGCCGCCCCTGATCAGGATGCCGCCGGCGGCCACCTGAGCGGCGAGCTTGCTCGCCGCGCTCATCCCCCAGCGGTCGTCCACGAACCCGGTGGCGACGATCAGCGCGCCCGCGAGCAGCAGGCTGCCGGTCGAGCTGAGACCGCCGGGAACGCTGACGCCGCTCGCGAACACCGCCTTCTTCATGGCGGTCAGCTGGCTCGCCACGAGCAGCGCCGCCGCCAGCCCGCCGTACATGGCCAGCCCGCCCAGGCGCGGCGTCGGAACCGCGTGCACATCGCGGTCCCGGACCTTCGGCAGCGCCCCGACCGCGATCGCGAACCGACGCACCAGCGGTGTCAGCAGGTAGGTCGTCGCGGCCGCGACGAGAAGCGTGAGCAAGTACTCGCGCACGACGCCAGCCTACGCGCCCGACGATCAGGACGTGCCCAACCCAGCGATCGGGGCGAGTGGGACCAGCGTTACCACACGTGCGAAAGGTGCATCATTTGGCGTGCGACGAGACGCCGTCAGCGGGCGGAGCAGGGTCGTCGCCGCCGCTTCCGGGGGGGCCACCGCTCGCGGTGTCACTACCAGGAACGGTGTCACCAGGAACGGTGTCACTACCAGGAACGGTGTCACCAGGAACGGTGTCACTACCAGAAGCGGGGGCGCCGGCCGCCTGCGGCGCGTCATCGCGCGCCTGCGCGGCCCTGCCAGCCCGGGGGGGCGACCCCCCGGACCCCCCGGTGTCGGCGGGCGCGGCGGCGCTGTCGTGGCCGGTCCCGGCGCTCACCGCGGTGTCAGCGTCGCTGCTGGCCGCGGTGTCGCTGCTTGGCTCGGTGCTTTCTACGATCGGTGCCACGGTGCGCAGCCGTTCGGCGGAAATCGCACCGGCACGCAGCAACCTCGGCACCGTACCCGTCAGATCGACGATCGACGACGGCACGCCGCCCGCGGCCGGCCCGCCGTCCAGGTACACCGCGACCAGATCACCCAGCTGCGCGGCGGCCTCCGCGACCGTAAGCGCGGGCGCCTGCCCCGACTTGTTCGCGCTGCTCACCGCCATCGGGCCGGTCTGTTTCAGCAGTTCGAGCGTGACCGGGTGCAGCGGCATCCGGACCGCGACCGTGCCCTTGGTCTCGCCGAGATCCCAGCTCAGCGTGCGGCTGGCCGGGCAGACCAGGGTCAGCGCGCCGGGCCAGAACTCGTCGATCAGGTCCTGGCCGTGCATGCCGAGGTCGTCGATGAGCGCGGCGGCGGCGCGGACAGAACCGACAAGCACCGGCGACGGCATCTGCCTGCCCCGGCCCTTCGCGGCCAGCATCGCGGTCACCGCGGCCGGCATGAACGCGTCCGCGCCGATCCCGTAGACGGTGTCGGTGGGCAGCACGATGAGCTCGCCGCGGCTGACCGCCGCGGCCGCCGCTTCGATGCCCTCGGCGCGCTGCGCCGGGTCGGCGCAGTCGAATCGGCGGATCGCTGTGCTCACAGCGGCCCATCCTGCCATGTGGCCGGGACGTGTTCGCGGCTTGGCTCGTGCCACGAGTCCGCCTCGTGCTCCGCCGCCGCGCGGCGGGCGGTCACGAAACGGTCGCGGCCGGCCAGGTCTTTGTGGTTGCGCGTGTCACGCCAGCCGCTGGTCTCGGGGAACGTCCAGTAGACCGCGGCGCCCTGCGGGCTGCCGTGTTCGACGGCGACCAGGCCGCCTGGCCGCAGCAGCCTGGCGGCCGAGCGGGCCAGCTTTCTGACGGTGTCGAGGCCGTCGGGTCCGCCCCAGAGCGCGGTCGGCGGGTCGTACTCGCCGACTTCCGGCGGTACACCCGCGCCGTCCGGGATGTAGGGCGGGTTGCTGATGACGAGATCGACGGCGCCGTCAAGCTCGGGCAGCGCGGTCGCCAGATCCGCCGGGTGCAGCGCCACCCGCGGCGCACGGCCGCCAAATGCCTGCCTCGCGATGTTCCGCTCGGCCCAGGCGTGCGCCAGCGGCTCCGCTTCGACCGCGTGCACCCGCGCCCGCGGAACCTCCTGCGCGATGGCGAGCGCGATCGCCGCGCTGCCGGTGCCGAGGTCCACCACGATCGGGTCGGCCGCGTCCATCGCGCGCAACTGGTCGATCGCCCAGCCGGTCATCACCTCGGTCTCGGGGCGCGGCACGAACACACCGGGGCCGACCTCGAGCTCCAGGTACCTGAAATAGGCCCGCCCGGTGATGTGCTGCAGCGGCTCGCGGGCCTCGCGGCGCGCCACGTCGGCCCAGAACCGGGCGTCGAACTCGCTGTCGGGGACCGTGTGCAGCAGACCGCGGGTCACGCCGTGGACGTGCGCGGCGATCTGCTCGGCGTCGCCCCGCGGCGAGTCCACGCCGGCCGCGGCGAGCCGCGCGGCCGCGCGTGCGATCTCGTCGAGCAGCATGCTCACCGCCGCACGGCTCCGTGGCCGGGCTCGGCCGGCTGATGACCTGGCTGGCCCGCCTCGCCGATCCGCGCCTCCAGGTCCGCGTCGGCGAGCGCCTGGATGACACCGTCGAGGTCGCCGTCGATCACCTGGTCGAGGTTGTAGGCCTTGTAGCCGACGCGGTGGTCGGAGATGCGGTTCTCGGGAAAGTTGTACGTGCGGACCCGTTCTGAGCGGTCCACCGTGCGCACCTGGCTGCGCCGCTCGGCCGAGGCCTGAGCGTCCGCCTCCTGCTGCGCCTCGGCGAGCAGCCGGGCACGCAGGATTCGCAGCGCCTGCTCCCTGTTCTGGAGCTGGCTCTTCTCGTTCTGGCAGGACACCACGATCCCGGTGGGCAGGTGTGTCATCCGGACCGCGGAGTCGGTGGTGTTCACGCTCTGGCCACCGGGACCCGATGAGCGGAACACGTCGATCCGGAGGTCGTTCGGATCGATCTGGACCTCCACCTCGTCGGCCTCCGGAAGCACGAGGACGCCGGCCGCCGACGTGTGAATCCGGCCCTGTGACTCGGTGACAGGCACCCGCTGGACCCGGTGCACACCGCCCTCGTGCTTGAGCCGTGCCCAGACGCCTTCCGCGCCGCCCAGCCCGGCCGCGGAGCCGGCCGGGTGCGGGCGGCGGCCCGCCTTGACCGCGACCGTGACGTCCTTGTAGCCGCCGAGATCCGAAGGTGTGGCGTCGAGGATCTCGGTCTGCCAGCCGCGTCGTTGCGCGTAGCGCAGGTACATGCGCAGCAGATCGCCCGCGAAAAGCGCGGACTCCTCGCCGCCTTCGCCCGCCTTGACTTCGAGGATGACGTCCCTGCCGTCGGCAGGGTCGCGCCGCACCAGCAGCCGCTGAAGCCGTTCCTCGAGCTCGGCCCGGCGCGCGGCCAGCTGGTCGGCCTCGGCTTCGAAGGAGGAATCCTCGCCGGCGAGTTCCCTGGCGGTCTCGCCGTCGCCGACCGTCCGCTGCCACTCCTGGTAGGTCTGCACCACCGGGGTCAGCTCGGCGTAGCGGCGGCCCAGTGCGCGCGCCTTCGCCTGGTCGGCGTGCACGGCGGGATCGGCGAGCTCGCGCCCCAGGCGCTCATACTCGCTCACCAGCTCGCTGAGCTGGTCGAACACGGGTTCCTCCGATTGCGGTTGTCGATCCTGCCCGGCGCGTCCGGCCGGCGAACGGGTCCAGGTCGGTGCGCGGGTACGGGCCGGTGTTAGCCACCGGCCGGTACCCGGTCAGTCACCCGCGCCACAGTTTGTGGCCGGCGGCCCGTGAGCCGGCCGCCCGTTGGCCGTCGGCGGTGCGCCGGCGGTCGCGGCGCCGGTTACTTGCTGCCGGCGGTCTTCTTGCCGAACCGCCGCTCGAACCTGGCGACACGGCCGCCGGTGTCGAGGATCTTCTGCTTGCCCGTGTAGAACGGATGGCAGTTCGAGCAGATGTCCGCGTGGATCACGCCATTTTTGGCCGTGCTCCGCGTGGTGAATGTGTTTCCACAGGTACAGGTCACCGTGGTGACCACGTACTCGGGGTGAATATCAGGCTTCACGTCAAAAACTCCTGGTTTTCAGGCGGTCGCCGGGTCGCCGTGGGCCGCGTGTCGCTGGCCGCGACGGGTCCAGGCGTGAACCGGTACCGCATTATGTCGGCTTACCAGTCTGCCAGAGGATGGAACGCCGTGCGGGCGGCGGTGATTCCCCACTGTCTGGTCGGGCGGGACCGCCTCGCCTGCTCCCCTGGTCGGCTCCGCTGGTCGGCTCCCCTGGTCGGCGAACGTCCCTGGCCTACGAGCTGATCGTGGTCTTCTGGACCTGGAGCAGGAACTCGGCGTTGCTCTTCGTCTCCCGCATCTTCTCGAGCAGCAGCTCGAGTGCCTGCTGCACGTCCAGGGCGTGCAGCACCCTGCGGAGCTGCCACACCACCTTGAGCTCCTCCGGCGACATGAGGATCTCTTCCTTGCGGGTACCCGACGCGTCCACGTCCACCGCGGGGAAGACCCGCCGGTCGGCAAGCTCGCGGCGCAGCCGGAGCTCCATGTTGCCGGTGCCCTTGAACTCCTCGAAGATGACCTCGTCCATCCGTGAGCCCGTCTCGATGAGCGCGGTGGCCAGGATGGTCAGTGAGCCGCCATTTTCGATGTTGCGCGCCGCGCCGAAGAACCGCTTCGGCGGGTAGAGCGCGGTGGAGTCCACGCCGCCGGAGAGAATCCGGCCGCTCGCGGGGGCCGCCAGGTTGTACGCCCGGCCGAGCCGGGTGATGGAGTCGAGCAGCACGACCACGTCGTGGCCCATCTCGACCAGCCGCTTCGCCCGCTCGATGGCAAGCTCGGCGACGGTCGTGTGGTCCTCGGCCGGCCGGTCGAACGTGGAGTGGATCACCTCGCCCTTCACCGAACGCTGCATGTCGGTGACCTCCTCAGGGCGCTCGTCGACGAGCACGACCATGAGGTGGCATTCGGGGTTGTTCTTGGTGATCGCGTTGGCGATCGCCTGCAGGATCATCGTCTTGCCCGCCTTGGGCGGCGACACGATCAGGCCGCGCTGGCCCTTGCCGATCGGGCTGACGAGATCGATGATCCGCGTGGTCAGGCCGAGCGGGTCGGTTTCGAGGCGAAGCCGGTCCTGCGGGTAGAGCGGCACGAGCTTGCTGAAGTCGGGGCGCCCACGCGACTGCTCGGGGTCAAGGCCGTTGACCTTGTCCAGCCGGACGAGCGCGTTGAACTTCTCCCTGCGCTCGCCCTCACGCGGCTGGCGGACGGCGCCCTCGATCACGTCGCCCTTGCGCAGCCCGTACTTGCGGACCTGGGAGAGCGACACGTAGACGTCGTGCGGGCCGGGCAGGTACCCGGAGGTGCGCACGAACGCGTAGTTGTCGAGGACGTCGAGGATGCCCGCGATCGGGATGAGCACGTCGTCCTCTGCGACCACCGGCTCGCCGTCCGGCCGGTCCCTGCGGTTGCGGTTACGGTTGCGGAAGCGGTCGCGATCCCTGCGCCTGCGGCCCTGGCCGTCGCCGTCGTCATCGGGCCTGGCGGCCTGCTGATCGCCGCCGCGGCCAGCCGCGGCGGCGTTCTGGTCCCGGCCCTGCTGCTGGTCGCGGCCCTGCTGGTCGCGCCGCTGTGTGTCGTCCCGCCGGTTGTTGTTACGGCGCCTGCGGTCGCCGCGCTGCTCGTCGGCGTGCTGGTCGTCGGCGTGCTGGTCGCCGCCGCGTGGCGCCTCGCCGTCGGCGGCGTCAGCGGCTCGCGTGTCCCCGGTCTGCGGGGCGGCCGCGCCCGCGGCCTGGCCGAATCCCGCCTGGCCAGCCCCTGACTGGTCGGCCCCTGACTGGCCGGAGCCCGCCGCGGCTTCCGTCTGCGGGCCGCTGAACGTCGTGACAGCGATAGCTGTCTGAGGTGCCCCGGGCGGCGCGGCGAATCCCGTGTGCTCCCCCGTGCGGTGCCGGTCAAAGCTGAGCTGTTCGTCCCCGGCCCCTGTATTGGCACCGTGGTCAGCAGACATCGATGTATCTGGTTGCATAGTGTCCTGCTCATCGGGACGAGGGTCGCCGGCTCCCGCAGGCGAGCCCCGCTTGGCTGAGTTTGAATCGGTGGCGCCGGACCGGTAGCCGGCCGGCGCGCGGCTGGCACTGGCCGTGGCCGGTGCCGCAATTGAACTCCCCTGATCCAGGACCCTCCCATCACTGGCGGGCTCGTCCAAGATGGCCCGCGCCTGGATCGATTCAATGAGCTGGCTCTTGCGCATGCGCCCGGTCCCGCTGATGCCAAGGGACTGGGCGAGCCGCTGCAGCTCGGGCAGCAGCATCGACGACAAACCGGTTCCGGACCGGCGCCGCGGCCTGGTCGCCGCGGTGGAAGCCTCGCCCGGAGCCTCGCCGGGGTTCCCGGCCGAGGCGGGGGTAGCCTCAGGCATGTCTGCCGGGCCGGTGAGGAGTTCGGTGGTGTCGCTCACTAAGCGTCCTTCCCAGGGAGCGGGTTCCGGTCACTCGTGCGACCAGTTGACCCGGTGGTGCGGTACGGCCGGCATGCCCGGCCGCGTTCTGCCATGCCCGTGATGTCGAAGACGCCCTTTCCTGCGGCGGCGAGTGCGACCTGCCGCCAGGTGTAAGGACCCCAACCGCGGCTACCGCGGCGGAATCCGGGTACGGCCAGATCATCGGGGAGGTTTGCTCGGTCAGATCTCCCAGGCCCGATCCACTCACCACGCCATTGCCGCGTCCAGATGGTCGCGGATACGGCCCAGTGTCGTGGTTTACCTGCGGAGGCCACCCCCACGGCGCGACGACCCTGCCGGCCGGGCAGTAAGTGGCTGACGAGCACCTGCCCCGCAACGGGGCATCTGGCGCAGCACTCAGCCTAACACCACGAGAGGCCACGGTATTCCCTCGAAAGTTGTCCGTGTGTCGCGGAAGAAGACGGACGATCTTGCGGTTCCGGCGACGCAGCGCTGCCCGGCCGCTCCTGCCCCAGGCCGCGTCCAGGCCACGCCTTGCGCGGCGCATTGCTGGATGTGGCGTCGGGAGGGCCGGACTGAACGCTGGCACCTTGCCTGTCGACGTCCAGGGGGCTTACGAGCCATCCATTACCCGTTTCCTTGACGATTGAACCAAGTACACCCAAGCCAGCGGAAGACTCCGCGGCAGGAAATGCGAGGACGGACGGCCCGGCACCGGATACCACCGCAGGTATCCCCGCGCCGCGAAGACGGTTGACGAGGCCGGCCGTGTCCGGCATGACCGGCGCGCGGTACGGCTGGTGCAGCAGGTCCTGCGTCGCGGCGAGCAGCACGGCCGGCGCCGCGGTGAGCGCCGCGACGAGCAGCGCGCTGCGGCCAACGTTCGTCGCCGCGTCGGCGTGCCTCACGGTCTCCGGCAGCACCTTCCTGGCCTGCGCGGTGGCGAGCGCGTTCGGCGATATGCACACCACCGGCTTGATCTCGGGCAGCGGGGACAGCCGGACCAGGCGCGGGCCGCCGTCCTCGAGCCAGGCGATGGTGAGGCCGCCGACCAGGCACGCGGCGACGTTGTCCGGGTGGCCCTCGATCTCCGCGGCGAGCGCGTAGACCTCGGCGTCGGTAAGGCCCGGTTCCCCGGCATTCGGTTCCCCGGCACCCGGTGCGCCGCGGCCCGCCAGCAGCGCACGGGCGGCCACGACACCAGCCACGATCGCGGCGGCGGACGAGCCGAGCCCGCGTCCGTGCGGTATCCGGTTGACGCAGCGGAGCGCGAGGCCGGGCGGCTGGCTGCCCGCGGCGGCGAACGCGGCCCGCATGGCGCGCACGATCAGGTGGCCCTCGCCAGCGGCGGCGGTGTCCGCGCCCACACCGGACACCTCGACCGACAGGCCGCCGCGCGTCGCGCGGACCTCGAGTTCGTCGTGCAGTGCGAGCGCGAGGCCGAGCGCGTCGAAACCCGGTCCCAGGTTCGCGCTCGTGGCGGGGACCCGCACCATGACAGCCTCTGCAGGCCAGCTCATCGCTTCCTCGGGGAACGTGCCAGTGTGAACAACGGCGCCGCCGTAGCGCCGGTCTCCTCGTGGCCAGGCCGCGGCGCCCAGCCCTGCCACCACGCGGCAGCCGCTGTGTCTGCCCGGGGGGGCGACCCCCCGGAACCCCCCGCTGCGCCGTTCCGGCGCCACCCTGCGCAACCGTACTCTGCCTGCCCGGGGGCGACCCCCCGGAACCCCCCGCTGCGCCGGGCCCGGCGCCACCCTGCGGCAGCCGTTATGGATCATAATCCCGAACGGCGGCGCTAGGTGACGCCAGGCCTTGCGGGTGCGGAGCGCCTCAGGCCAGGCCGAGCGAGGCGGCCGCCGCGCCCGCGTCCACCGGAATCACCGGTGGTGTGGGCGCACCCGACACCGCCCAGTCAGGCTCCTTCAGCCCGTTGCCCGTGACGGTACAGACAACGCGGGAACCTACCGGGACCTGGCCATTCTCACAAGCCTGCAGCAGGCCGGCCACGCTGGAAGCCGACGCGAGCTCCACGAAGACCGCCTCCTCGCGCGCGAGGAGGCGGTACGCGGCGAGAATCTGGCGGTCGGTGACGGCTTCGATCCTTCCGCCGGATTCGTCCCTCGCCGCCTCCGCGAGGTGCCAGGAGGCCGGGTTGCCGATCCGGATCGCCGTCGCGATCGTGTGCGGGGAAAGCACCGGCTCGCCTCGCACGATCGGCGCGGCGCCGCTGGCCTGGAAGCCGAACATCCGCGGCCGGCGCCCGGTCCTGCCCATCTTTGAATACTCAGTGTATCCCTGCCAATACGCGCTGATGTTTCCGGCGTTCCCCACCGGCAGGCAGTGCACGTCGGGCGCATCGCCCAGATCGTCGACGATCTCGAATGCGGCGGTCTTCTGTCCCTGCAGGCGGTAGGGGTTGACGGAGTTGACCAGTGCCACGGGATAGTCGACGGCCAGCTTCCGCGCCAGTTCCAGGCAGTCGTCGAAGTTGCCGTCCACCTGCAGCAGACGCGCGCCGTGCACGAGTGCCTGGGCGAGCTTGCCAAGCGCGATCTTGCCGCGCGGCACGAGCACGGCGCAGGTGAGCCCGGCCCGGGCCGCGTAGGCGGCGGCGCTCGCGCTGGTGTTGCCCGTCGAGGCGCAGATCACCGCCTTGGCCCCATCCTGCATCGCCCGGCTGATCGCCACGGTCATGCCGCGGTCCTTGAACGACCCGGTCGGGTTGAGGCCCTCGACCTTGAGCAGCACGTCGCAGCCCGACCGCGCCGACAGCCGCGGCGCGGGCAGCAGCGGGGTGCCGCCCTCCCGCAGGGTCACGACGGGGGTGTCCGCCGTGACCGGCAGCAGGCCGCGGTACTCCTCGATCACCCCGCGCCAGTGGGGGCGCGCGGGCGCGGGGTGATCTCCCGCCTGCGGCCCTGCGACAGCGTCCCGCACCGACCTTGCGGCCCCGTTCATCTGCCGTCCCTTCTCGCGCCAATCATCGGCCGTTCCGCCGCGCCAATCATTGGCTGTCCTCCCCCTCGACCCGCATCACGCTGGCCACCGCCCGGACCACGTCCATCGCCCGCAGGTCATCGACTGTCGCGGCGAGCGCCGCGTCCGTCGCCTGGTAGGTGACGATGACAAGCTGCGCGTCGTCTCCGTGCCCGTCCTGGCGGACCGCCTGGATGGACACCTCGTGCACGGCGAAGGACTCGGCGATCCTCGCCAGCACGCCCGGCCGGTCGGCCACGTCGAGTGCCACGTGATACTTGGTCAGCGTGTCACCAATCGGCCGGACCGGAAACCCGGCGTAGGTTGTCGCGTCCGGGCCACGGGTGCCCGCGAGCCGGTTACGCGCCACCGCGACGATATCGCCGAGCACGGCGCTCGCGGTGGGCGCACCGCCGGCGCCGGCGCCGTAGAACATCAGCCGCCCGGCTGACTCGGCCTCGACGAACACCGCGTTGTACGCCTCACGCACCCCGGCGAGCGGATGCTCGCGCGGGATCATCGCCGGATGGACCCGGACCGATATGCCCGCATCGCCGCGCTCGCAGATGGCGAGCAGCTTGACCACGCAGCCGAGGGCGCGGGCACTCGCGATGTCGGCCGCCGTCACCTCCGTGATGCCCTCACGGTGCACGTCCGCCGCGGTCACCGGGGTGTGGAAGGCCAGGCCCGCCAGGATCGCCGCCTTCGCCGCGGCGTCGAAGCCCTCGACGTCCGCGGTCGGATCCGCCTCCGCGTAACCGAGCGCCTGCGCCTCGTCGAGCGCGTCGGAAAAGCCGACGTTGCCGGAGTCCATCCGGTCGAGGATGAAGTTGGTGGTCCCGTTGACGATGCCGAGCACCTGGCGCACGTGATCGCCCGCCAGGGACTCGCGCAGCGGCCGGAGCAGCGGGATGGCGCCCGCGACCGAGGCCTCGTAGTACAGGTCCGCACCCCACTCGCGGGCCGCGCCGTGGATCGTGGCGCCGTCCTCGGCGAGCAGCGCCTTGTTGGCGGTGACGACGGACTTGCCGGTCTTCATGGCGGCGACGAGCAGCGACCGGGCAGGCTCGATGCCCCCGATGACCTCGACCACGATGTCGACGTCGGGCCGCGTCGCCAGTTCCATCGCGTCCGTGGTCAGCAGCGAGGGCGCGACCTCGACGGACCGTTTGCGCGCGGGGCGGCGTACCGCCACGCCGGCCAGCTCGAGCGGTACGCCGATCCGTGCGGTGAGGTCATCGGCCTGCTCGCCGAGCAGCCTGACCACCTCGGAGCCGACCACTCCGCAGCCGAGCAGCGCCACCTTCAGCGGCTCCACCGCAGCATCGCTCCCTTCAGGCTGTCCCGCACATCCGCCCCAGGCGGCTGTCCCACACCCGGCGTCTCAGCTTGACGTCTCCAGCTTGACGTCTCCAGCTTGACGTCTCCAGCTTGACGTCGCACCGGTGTCTGACCGGCGTCTCACCCGACGTCAAGCCGCATCAGGTCGGCATCGGTCTCCCTGCGGATGATGATCCTGGTTGCCCCCGCGCGGACCACGGCGACGGCCGGGCGGGGTATGTGGTTGTAGTTGCTCGCCATCGACCGGCAGTACGCCCCGGTGGCGGCGACCGCGACCAGGTCGCCCGGCGCGAGGTCGGCCGGCAGGTAGAGGTCGCGGACCACGATGTCCCCGCTCTCACAGTGCCTGCCGACCAGCCGCGACAACATGGGTGGCGCCGCGGATTCACGCGAGGCGAGCACGCACGTGTACTCGGCGTCATAGAGCGCCGTACGGATGTTGTCGCTCATGCCACCATCGATGCTCACGTACGCCCGCAGGCCGTCGACATCCTTGACGGTGCCGACTTCGTACAGCGTAACCGTGCCGGGCCCGGCGATCGCCCGGCCGGGCTCGACGGTGAGGCGGGGCGGCTCGAGCCCGGCGGCGCGGCTTTCGCGCAAGACGATCGCGTGAATGTTCTGCGCGATCTCCTTGACCGAGGCGGGATCGTCCTCGCGCGTGTAAGCGATCCCGTAGCCGCCGCCGAGGTCCAGTTCGGCGATGCGGACGCCGAGTGCGTCGCGGACCGTCGCGGCGAGGCCCATCACCCGGTGCGCGGCCGTTTCGAAGCCCGCCGTGTCGAAGATCTGTGAGCCGATGTGCGAATGCAGGCCGGCGAATTCCAGGCCCGGGCACGCCAGGACGCGCCGCACGGCCTCGTCCGCCATGCCTGAGGACAGCGAGAAGCCGAATTTCTGGTCATCGTGGGCGGTGGCCACGAACTCGTGGGTGTGTGCCTCCACACCGGTCGTCACGCGCACGAGGACCTTCGGCCGCGCGCCGTGCCGGTCCGCCAGGTAGCCGAGCCGCGCGATCTCCTCGAACGAGTCCGCGACAATGTGCCCGACGCCGACGCCGATCGCCTGCTCGAGCTCGGATACCAGCTTGTTGTTGCCGTGCAGCGTGATGCGCCCTGGCGGCACGCCGGCGGCGAGCGCGACGGCAAGCTCGCCGCCGGTGCAGACGTCCACGCCGAGGCCCTCCTCGGCCACCCAGCGCAGCACCGCGCGGCAGCAGAAGGCCTTGGCCGCGTAGAAGACGGCGGTACCGGGCCCGAACGCCTCGGCGTAGTCGCGGCAGCGGCCGCGGAAATCCTCCTCGTCGAGGACGAAGATCGGTGTGCCGTGCTCGGCGGCGAGTTCGCGGACGTCGACGCCGCCGATGGTGAGCACGCCCGACTGCCGGGTGGCCGTACGCGGCCAGATGCCGGGGTCGAGCAGGTTCAGGTCCGCGGGCGGCGCGGGCGGGTGTTCGGCAGGAAGGACGCTCGCGTGGTGCGGGCCTGCCGGGTGGGCGACGCGGCTCAGTTTCTGCTCCTCATGAGATTCCTTTGCGCCCCCGTGCGCGGCTGGGCCGCTGCGCGGCGAAGCCGTCGGGCACCCCGGGCGCACTCTGCCGGGCACGCCAAGCTGGCGCGCCTGAGCTGGCGCGCTCAGGCCGGTGCGCCCTGGCCGACGCCGCACAGCGGGGCGGCCCGCCGGCGCCGGTGCCGCGGCCGCCGCGCCGTTGCGGCGGCCTGCACAGGTGCGTAACGCACAGCGTAGCCGGGGTTACGAGGATGATGCTGAACGGCTCCGCGCGCCGCGTCACCCGAGCGGCTGCGGAGCCGCTGTTGTTTCCCTCCGGGCCGCGCCTGCCGTTGAGCGTGGTCAGCGCCGCGCGCGAGCCAGCCGGGTCGCTTTGCGCGAGCCAGTCGCGCGAGTCAGTCGCCGGCGGGCGGGCCGGATGGCTGCGCGGCAAGCTCACGCACGATGCGGATCATCTCGCCCGGGTCGAACGGCTTGGTCAGATAGGCGTCCACGCCGATCTCCATGCTGCGCGCCCGGTCAACCTCCTGGGCCCGCGCGGTGATGAGCACCAGCCTGATCTGGCTGGTCAGCGGATCGTCGCGTAGCTGTTCCGCGGTTGCCCAGCCGTCCAGGCGAGGCATCATCACGTCCAGGGTGATCACATCCGGCTTGATCGCGGTCACCTTGTCCAGGCAGTCCTGACCGTCCACCGCCGTCGCCACGTCGAAACCCTCGAGCGTGAGGTTGACGGCGATGAGGTGCCTGATGACCTCGTCGTCGTCCACGACGAGCACACGCCCGAGTTCCTCGCCCACGGGCGCGAGGCTAGCGCCTCCGGGCCCGTTCCGGTGCGTGATCCTCGCACGTGCCCGCGGGAGTCGCGTGCTGGTAGCCTTGCACCGTCCCCGGGCCCCCGTAGCTCAGGGGAGAGAGCAACGGCCTCCGGAGCCGTGAGCGCAGGTTCGAATCCTGTCGGGGGCACGCCGGCATCATCTCCACCATCGCGGTGTTCTTCCGCTACGCCGCGCTGTTCGAGTGGGACGACGTCCCGGCCCGGCCGCTGATCACCCACGCCGACATGCCGCGCCGCATCCAGCGGGTCCCCCGGTTCATCCCCGGCCACCAGCTGGACCCGGTCATGGACCGCATCCGCGCGCTGGAATGCCCGCTGCAGCGCTGCGCGCTGCTGACCGCCCGGTGGAGCGGAGGCCGCCGCACCGAGATCCGCAAGCTCCTGCTCGACTGCCTGGACGCCTACCCCGACGGCACGCCCCGGCTGCGCCTGGCCGCCGGCAAGGCACTGCGCGAACGCACCGTGCCCGTGCACCAAGAGGCCGCACAGTCCATCCGCGATCTGGCCAGGCTGCGCGAAGCCCAGCCCGACCAGGGAATCTTCGACCCCGACCTGGGCCGCACGGTGCGCTACCTGTTCCTGCGCAACGGCGTCCTGGCCCACCCCGACTACCTGTTCGCCGGCCCGCTCGCCCAGATCTGCGAGGACCTGGCGATCCTCAACGGCGACGGCAAGCCTGCCCTCCACGCCCACCGGTTCCGCCACACCCTGGGCACCCAGCTGGCCGAAAAGGGCGCCCGCACGCAGACCATCATGAAGATCCTCGGGCAAGAGCGCTGGCATGTCGATGACTTATGCCAGCATCTCTGACCCTGTCGTCCTGGCCGACTACCAGTCCGTCCTGCAGCCGGGCGCCGTCATCGCCGGCCCGCTTGCAGAGACCCTCCGTGCGGGCCAGCTCAGCCAGGACGCGCTGGACTGGCTCAAGAGCAACTTCTACAAGACCGAGCTGGAGCTCGGTCACTGCCTGCGCCTGCCCCAGGAGGGACCCTGCGAGTGCGACCTCTACCTGACCTGCGCCAAATTCGTCACCGCCCCCCAGTACGCGCCACGCCTTCGTGAACGCCTGTGCCTGGAAGGGCAACTGGCCGACGATGCCAGGGAACGCGGCTGGGAGCGTGAAGTCGACCGCCACCAGCGCATCGCCGACCGCATCCGCAGCCTGCTCAGCGACCTCGGCGAACCCTGCGCCCTGCCGGAAGACCCGCACTGAAACGGCAGCCATTCCGCCCGCAGCCGATCTGCTGGCAGCAGAACGCCGGGGCATGCCCGTTCCGCAGCCTCTTACCGTTGCCGCATGGACGTCATCGAGATCCTGCCGCGCCTGCGCTTCATCCGCTTCCCGGTTGGGCATGCCTACCTGTGGCACGATCCCGACGGGCTCACCCTCATCGACGCTGGCCTGCCCGGGTCCGCTCCGCTGATCGCCGACGCGATCCGCCAAAGCGGGTACCAGACCGCAGACCTGCGGCGGCTGGTGCTGACGCACTTCCACGGCGATCACATCGGCGCCGCAGCCGAAATCGCCGGCTGGGGCGAGGTTGAGGTGCTCGCGCACCGCGACGACGCGCCGTTCATCCGTGCCCGGGCGGCCGGGCCGGCGCCGGGCCGGCGCCGGGCCTGGCCGACTGGGAACAGCCCATCTACGAGCAGGTCATGAGCCAGCTCCCGCCCGAACCCGTGGTGCCGCCCCGGATTGACCGGGAGCTGGACGACGGCGACACGCTCAGCTTCGGCGACGGTGCCGTAGTGGTAGCCGTGCCCGGCCATACGCCGGGCAGCGTCGCGCTCTACCTTCCCCGGCACCAGGTACTGTTCACCGGCGACGCTGCGGCGCGCAGCCCAGCCGGACAGGTCATGTGCGGCGTATTCAACGTCAGCCGCGCCCAGGCAGCCGCATCGCTCCAGCGGCTGGCCGCCTTCGACATCGAGGTCGCCTGCTTCGGCCACGGCGAGCCACTCACCCACGACGCCGCAGCCGAGCTGCAGGCCGCCGCTCACCGCCTGCCAACCGTTACGGGCCAGCACCCCCGCGACACGCCCGAGAATCCGGCGTGACCCCAGCAACCCAGTGACCCGGAATCGCCCAGAATCGGGCATCCAGTAGGAAAAGTTGTCCAGATAAGCGGCGAACAGCCTGTCCCGCGACTGAGGGACAGCCTGGCCGCGGCGCGGCGCGGCGTGCATCGAGTTGATGGCGATCACGCGGACCTGGTAGCCGAGGCCGCGGATCCGGGCGAGCCACGAGGGCCACATGTCCCACAGGCGGGCCTCGATGACGTTCTCCACGACCCCGGCGAGCACGGGCTTGCCCCGCAGCTTCATGGCTTCGAGGTACTGGGGGATCTCGTGCATGAGCGCCCGGCCCCGCGTTGCCCCCGCCTCGGCACGGGCGTCCTCGTCGGTCTCGAACAGCATCGCCTGGGTGTCGCGGTCGAAGTCGCGCCGCTTGCCGCGGGCCGAGGAGAACGGCGGGCAGGAAGGCGAGGCCCAGAACAGGTCGGCGCGGGGGAACTTCGCCATGTCGATCGACCGGACGTCGCCGGGGTAGTGGTCCGCGCCCGGGAAGTTCGCCGCGTGGGAGCGGATCGCGATCTCGGTGTGGTTCGCGGCGAGGACCAGCTCGACACCCGGCACCACGGCGGCACCCTGGGAGCTGCCCCGCACCCGGCGAACTCGTCGTACAGGGTGAGGCTCACCGTGCCACCTGCGGCCGCGCAACCTCGGTCACTGCGGCCCGGTGCGCCCGGGCCATCGCGGCGAACGGGCCGCCGAGGCGGCAGCTGCCCGCCGCGCGGCGAGGACCAGCGCGCCCGCTTCGCCGTTGCCGGTGAACTCCGCCGTCTGGCCGCAGCCGACCGCCCCGGCCAGGACCCCCGTCCGCCGGGGCGCTGTCCATGCCGGTGGCGTAACGCTGCACGCCCGCGCTCCGTCGCGGGCCTTCGCGACCGCGCTGGTGTGCGTGGAGGCGCACCGCGCCGCCGGGCTCCTGGCCTATCGCCGGGTTTGCCGTCACGCCCGCCTCCCATCCGCTGGGCCTGTTTCACCCGCGTGTTCCGGGCAGAAGTCGCCGTCGTGCCCCGTTCGCCACCTGGCCGCTTGTGCCGCTTCGGTGACGTCCAGATAGCCGGCGATGACCGCGCCCGGTCCCATCGGGTCCCGGCGGGGTGCCGGCAGGATGAACGCCCGGCACCTGCGCCCGCCCGGTTCCCGGTGATCGCACAGGGCGTACTCGTGGCGCCCGGCATGACGGCTCACCGCTCAGCCCTCCAGGGTGTGCGGCCGGCGGGCGCGACCGCATCCGCCGGGGAGCGGGCGATCTCGGCGGCGGGGAACTCGTCCCAGGTGCGGCCATCGAGCATGCGGCCTGCGAGTTGCTTCGAGCACCGCGGGAACGCGATGCCGTGGTCCTCCCCGCGTTGCGTCTGGTCGTTGCGGCGAGAGCCTGCCGCCCAGCGGTACGAGCCCCACTGCTTGAACAGGAACGGCACCCGCGCCGCGGCGCACTGGTCGCGCAGCGAGCGGAACCACGCTGGCGGGGCGGGACGAGCCCTCGGCCCGCTCTCGCCCCCGGCGATGACCCA
>Ga0209648_10001794_pt1 | contig 17441 bp, 15 predicted proteins | sample GraSoi2013_115cm_FD_185830 | JGI IMG/M metagenome (GOLD analysis project Ga0209648, IMG submission 185830) | Grasslands soil microbial communities from the Angelo Coastal Reserve, California, USA - Sample 9_17_2013_115cm (SPAdes) (version 2) | ecosystem: Environmental > Terrestrial > Soil >...
ATCGTCAGTTCCAGGCTGGACGACCCGAGAATGTGCCCGGCGTCAAACGACGTCACACGAAACGCCGGAGAGATGTCGAAGCTGCCGCTTCGCGGCATCGGCTTCAATAACCTCAGCACGGGATCGACATCTTCCGGCATGTAGAGCGCCTGCGGCTCCGGGTGCTGGCTCGACTTATTGCGCTGCCCGTGTTGTGTTTCTTCTTCCTGGAGGTGCGCCGAATCTTTCAGCAAAATCTCTGTCAGCTCGATCGTCGCCGGATTCGCGAAGATCTGCGCGCGATATCCCGCTTTCACGAGTACTGGCAGCCAGCCGGTGTGGTCCAGATGCGCGTGCGTCAGCATCGCGTAGTCGATTGTCTTTGGATCGATCGGCAGCGGCTTCCAGTTCCTGTCTTTCAGCTCGTTGGTTCCTTGAAATAATCCGCAGTCCACGAGCAGCCGCTTGCCCGCTGCCTCAACAAGATATTTCGAGCCGGTAACGCATCCTGCCGCGCCAAGAAAAGTCAGCTTTGCCATTGTCCCGCCATTTCGCTGGAATGATCGTGCCGCCACACTTTATCCCACAAATATCTCCCAAAGACAAAACGGGGCAGGCTGAGTAGCTTGCCCGTTTCATTGTTTTCTTAGATGGGCGCTCCGATATCCGTGGGACAGTCATCCCTGTCTATCATGGTCTCCCGCAACAAAACGTTTGCAAGTCGATATGTATATGAGGAAAAAGCAATGAAGGAATTGGTGGAGCCGATGGGATTCGAATCCGCCAGCCATAAGGAAATAAAGGAGTTTTGCGGTGCAGCTCGGCCTTCTAAGGAATTGAAAAGAAAGGGAGGGAATCCTTAGTGCCCCCTTAATGCCCCCCAGAAAATTCTTCATTCCTCCGACGCTGACCCGCCTACCGACCAGGTCATATCCATGGGTCAAATTGCCAAGTAACGCGACGCACAAAGTCCCACATCGGAGTCACCGGTACCCAGTTGGCATGGGAGTTGCACACAGAGGAGCGGCAATACCAGTATTTCGATAAGCTCAACCCGGCTGCAAGCGATCATCTCGGCCCGCAGGTGTAAACATGAACGAAGTTATGGTACCGCAACAGGTTCGGCGAACCGGCATCCGCAAGGGGCTCCTGGAAGACCTTTCGCTGAAAATTCTCTACCTTCACGGGGAGATGTCGCTTGTTGAGCTAAGCGAGCATACGTGTCTTGGTCTGGGAGTCATCGAAGAGATCTTCCAGTTTTTCCGAAAAGAGCAACTCTGCGAAGTGAAAGGGATGGACGGCAGCAGCCATCGCATCGTGGCCAGCGCCCAGGGAAAGCAGCGCGCAGCGGATTTGCTGATGTTGAATCAGTACGCGGGGCCAGCGCCGGTTTCTCTTGGCGATTACGTGGCGCGGGTCGATATGCAGAGCGTTCAACGGGTTGCGCTAAATCCATCGGACGTTAGGAGAGCATTTTGCCAGCTTGTTTTGGGAGAGGACGTGCTGTCGCGGGTGGGTGCCTCGGTGATTTCAGGAACGTCGATGTTTTTGTATGGACCTCCTGGAACCGGCAAGACCACAATTGCGACCACCATTCCAGGCGTCTATAACGACAGCGTATTGATTCCCCACGCCATCGAAGTGGACAATCAGATCATTACGGTTTATGACCCTGGGGTACACCGCTGCAGCTCCGAACCAATTGCAGATGAATCTGACAAGCGATGGATACTTTGCCAGCGCCCGTGCGTGCTCGCCGGCGGGGAGCTGTGTGCCGAAATGCTCGACCTGCAATTCAGCAGCGCGAGTCACTTCTACACGGCGCCTCTGCAAATGAAAGCGAACAACGGAGTCTTGATCTTGGACGATTTCGGACGGCAACGCATGCGGGCGGACGAGCTTCTCAACCGCTGGATGACCCCGCTGGATCGCCGTGTTGATTTTCTGACGTTGCCAGGAGGAAGAAAGTTCGAGGTGCCGTTCGATCTATTTGTGGTGTTCTCGACAAATCTCGACCCCCGGCAGCTCGCGGACGAGGCATTCCTGCGCAGAATTCCCAATAAAATCAGTATAGATTACGCCAGCCCGGAAGATTTCATCGAAGTGTTCCAGCGGGAATGCCAGATTCGCTTACTCTCCTGCGAGCAGGGACTTCCCGAATATCTGGTGGAGTGCATCACGCAGGAGATGAAGCAGCCGCTTTCGCACTGTCATGCGCGCGATCTCATCAATCAGATCTTTTGGGCCTCGAGGTATTCGGGTGTTGAACCCCAACTTACGCGAAAAACATTGCGCCGGGCGTGCCGGGCGCATTTTCTCTCGACCGGAAAAGCCGAAAAGCTGGGGGAATAGAAGTTCTGAAAACTAAGGCGCCGGTTTTTCGGTGGGAACTTCTAGATAGCCTACAACTTGGTCGCGGAGAACCTTGGTCGCAACCAGTCCGAGCGGCGCGGAATGGCGGGAGACGACAAAAACGACGACTTCATCCACGGCACGATCCTTGAGCTCAACGCATTTGTCTTCGAGATACACGCATACCGTATAGCGCTGGCTCCGGGGGTCGGAACCCTTGAGCACCATGGATACGGGACCGACGGATTGACGGGGCGACCCGCGATGCAGGTCAAATTGCACGGCGGTGCGGCGGGTTTGCGCGAGCAGTGCGTCGAGCTGATTCCGCGTTTGAGAAATCTCTCCTTCTTGAGAGCCGACGACTCCGACGACATCGGCCAAGCGATCGGTTGTTGCCTGCCATGCCTCGCGGTCAGCAGTCGCAGTTTGATTCGCGGATGGAGAAGGCGAAGGAGTACGCGAAGGCAGCGCTGGAGGTTCGCTAAGCGGGACCGGCGGGGTCTGTGCTTTTGAGCCATTTGCGGGAACGACGGTGTACACGGTTTTCGTAGGAGCAGATTTTTCAGCCGGAGCTTTCGCTGAGGAATTGGACGGAGGCGCATCAGATTCCTGCGGGGAAACCTTGCGGCGCCGCTCGAGCTGTTCGAGGCGCTTTTCCATTTTCGTCAATTGTTGTTGAAGGGCGTCCAAACTTTGGGAATTCGTGGCCGCCGCGGCGCTTTGCCTGGAGTCTGCCAGAAGCTTGAACCCGAGAAACCCGAGCGCAGCGAGCCCGATCACCAGAAGTAGCGATCCAAGCACACGAGCTTGCGGACGCGGAGCGGGTTCCGCCGCGGGAACGAAAGCCTTGCGGTCGAAATCAATGCCTGCCATTAGGGCCCCCTGTGATTCCAAAAACCTTAATTCAACGCGCGGATGCGCGTGTCGGGTAACGAGCCGAGAGCGTGAGCGATACGGTTCGAATTTCATCGGGCAACAAATCCACCGCATGTGCCGCATGTTCCATCCGCTGGCCACGCAACTCCACCTGATATTTGCCAGGCGCTAGGATCAGCAGCAAGGGCGCATGCCCCACAAACATTCCATTGACCCAAACCTGGGCGCCGGACGGAATGGAGCGAAGAAGCAGTTTGCCAGGATGGTTGCCCGCGTTCTGTTCCAGGGCCTGCCGATTGACGAGTTCGGGCCGCTGAACGGTTGGAGCGAGCAAATGCGGGGATTTGTTCTTATCCCCAGCTGTCGTGTCCAACGGAAAAGAAGGCGCCTTCGCGCCGCTGCCGGCCGTGGCGGAGGCCGATGTCGCACCGGCGGCTTCAGCGGCGGCTTGTCCGCTGGCGCAACCGGGCGTGAGGCACAGAAGAAGAGACAGAAGTAGAGAAAGAAGGAGAAATGGATTTGCGAGGTGGTAGGTAGGAACGTCAGCGTTCTGCAGCACTTCAAAGCGGCCGCTCGCGAGATTTGGACCAGAACGCAAACGCGGGAGCAAGCTTTCGCATCGTAAAATGCGATAAAGTTTAATCATCGTAGGTCATTTCCTTGGGCGTGGCTGGTTTGAGCAGGAGTGGTACCAAAATTCCAGAAGGTTGGGGCCAAGAGGGCAATAAGTTCTGCATTGACAGGCACTTTCAGACACCCCAAGCATTCAGGGTGATTCGCTCCTCGGCCGAGGCGAAAAAGTGACCAAAATCTCTCAAGTCAAGGGCCGTGGCGTCCACAAATGGTGACTCAATTCGCCGGTTCGGTGCGCTTTGGGCGGGCTAGTACGTACGATTCACCGCTTAAGTTGTTGGTACGGCGCGTGCACTCTAGGTATCGCTGAGCGAAGCGTGGTGTGAACGCGCGGCAGATAAGGGCCTGCGTCGCGGAGACGGGCCCGCGCGAGCGGCTGGGAATCGCCAGTGAGCTTTCAAAACGACAGACCTTTTGCTGCCATTACGCTGCTGCAACCGCGCACATCTGTGCTGGCGAGCGCGTTTCCGCGAACCTCAGCACAGCCGAGAGCCCCCCGCTTCCTGGTTGCTCGCGAGCGGGGCTATCTGGGCTGGTGGGAGTCGCTCCAGGAGCTGTGTCGGCCGACGCACTTGCATCCCTACACGTCCCCGATTCGCCTTTTCCGGCACACACCCGTGGTGCGATTCAGGTTCGCTGGACGGCCACTTACAGTTTCGGTTCTGCTCCATGTTGCTGTATTTGTTTTGCTTCCCTACCTGCCCTCAGGGAGCTTCGCGAAACCGATGCCTGTGGACGTGGCATCCGCGGAGGCAGGAAAGATCTATTACCGCCTCACTATCATGGACTTATCTCGAAAGCTGCCACGAGTCACCTCAGAGGGTTCAGCCGGGCGGCCGATCAGCGCCTCCGAAGCAGCAGTCGCTCTCCCGGCGCTAGGCAGCACTGCGGCGCATCCCAAGATTACGATCATCCTGAGGCCGCCGCGTCCCAACAACCCGAAGCAGACGATCTATCAGAGCGCATCCGCCCCCGATCTGCGAATTACTATGGATCTGAAGCTGCCAAACGTACTGGTTGGGACAACTGCGGTTCCCAGGCCACAGATCCATTTCGACCCGAACAGCCCGAGGCCCGCGCAAGTGAAAAAGTCAGTCGCTGCGGAACCAGCGCCTGCGCTGACAACAAGCGCGAGCCCGTCCGTCGTACCTGTTTCGGAGCTGACTAGCACCCATCCAAATCTGCCAGTACCCCCTTCAGCTCCGGTCGAGATGACCCAGACCCAGAACGCGCTACCGTCAGCCGATGGCGCATCGCTGAGCGGCAAAGAGGAAAGCGCTCTTGTAATTGTAGGGGCCGACCCGTCGCAGGCGATGGCCTCTCTCCTTGCTCTACCACCCGGCAATCGCTGGGCAGAACTCTCGATTTCCCCGGTTGGAGGAGGCGCTGGATCGCCAGGGGGCGCGCCGGGGAGAGCGCGGATTTCGGGGAGTGCCAGCACGGGCAGCGAGGGCGATGCCAGCGCTAGCGCGAGACGAGGAGAGTCGGGTCGCGGAGCTGGAAACACGGGTGGTGCCGGAATACTAAGCATCACCGGAGGAGTCGGCGAGAATTCTGGCGCACTCGATCCAATGCTGCCGGCAAACATGGTCTATGCGATATCGGCGTCCGTTCTGCCACGCAAGAATGCTCTGGTTGTTTCAGCAGGGCCGATGGGGGGCGGGGGCCTCGGTGTTTACGGTGCGCTGAACTGCGGAAAAATCTATACGGTTTTCTTGCAGATGCCGGGGAAAAGCTGGACGCTGCAGTTCTGCCAAGCCAAGCACGAGGCGCCGACCAATGCGGCGTCCTTGGGCCGTTCTGCCGTGGTTAGGATCGAGGAAGGTTTGCTGCCGCCCGACCCCGAACTCAGGTTCGACTTTCGGCGTTTACCGCTGCCTCCTGAGAATGCGCATAAGCTGATTCTTCTCAAGGGATTGATTCGAGAAGATGGGACGGTGGATCTAGTCCAGGTCTACCGTAGTCTACTACCCCCAATGGACGAAGCAGCGCGCTTGGCGTTGAGTCGATGGAAGTTCAAGCCAGCAACGCGGGGCGGACAGCCGGTTAGTGTTGAAATCTTGGTGGGCATTCCCTCGGATGCTACAGTCATCCGAGCAGTCCATTGATCGCACTCGATTGCTCAAACGGTGCTGGCATAGCTCCGCCCCTGCAGGGGCCGACCTCGGTGAGCAAGACGGTGCAACATGCAGAGCAGGGTACAGAAAAGAACTTCCTATATTTTGCATAGGTCAATTTAGCCACGAAGCTTGTCAGTCGGTTAGTCAATTAACTCGAAAGCGTTTAGCCTGAGTCTATCCACAAGGGCGACTTCCCCAAAATTGGTATTTGGCGTGCTCAAAGGAGTACCAATGAATCGCAGGTGATCTCTTGAGTGTGGCCATGAGTTTTAGTACCTGAGCACACTAGCCTGTCTAGAATACGTCGAAAAACTTGCCCTAATCTCTCCGTTCCCGCGGAGTTTCGGCATTGCTTATCGGGCACCTGAAGGGTCTTGGCGCAGATTGCCGGAACTTTGGGAGGCGAGGGCATTGGAAAAACCCACAATACAGGTTTCCTTTTTGAGCCAAGACTCGGGTTTGGGAGAGGCCATAGCGCGCACCTTGGGGGAAGGGTTTCTCATACGGGCTTGCAACGAGAAGGAATTTGATCGCATGTCAGAAGTGCGAAGGTGGGCGGACGTCGTCCTTCTGGATCTGCGATCGGCAAATACGAATGGGAACGACGAAGCGGTTTTGCGGCTGATGGACGCAATGAACGAAACTCCCTCGCACCCTCCCCTGGTAGTGCTGTGCGACGGGGAAAATCGCAATCTTCTGCTCAGATGCATGGAGCATGGCGCGAGCGACAGCATAGCAAGTCCACCAAACATCTTAGAGCTCCGGATAATGCTGCGGCGTGCTTACCGGTTTCACGAAGCAGAAGAGGAGCTTCGAAGATTACGAGCTGGGACACTTTCCACCGGGAGACTCCACGAATTGATCGGCACGTCCACGGCGATGCAAGAACTGTTCGCCCTGGCACGCAAGATTGCGCCCTGTGACGTGAATGTTTTGGTTACCGGAGAAACCGGAACTGGAAAGGAATTGCTGGCGCGCGCAATCCACCAATTGAGTTCGCGGAGCAAGGGCTTGCTGGTGGCATTCTCTTGTGCGAACCTGCCGGAGACGCTAGTCGAGGACGAACTGTTTGGACACGAGAAGGGGGCATTCACGGGCGCGCAAATGAGCCGACGTGGCCGGCTGGAAACAGCGGATCATGGAACTCTGTTTCTCGATGAGATCGGAGACCTTGGTGTCGGACTGCAGCCGAAACTCTTGCGGGTGATTCAGGAGAGAAGCTTCGAACGTCTGGGCAGCAATAAGACGACCAACGTGGACATTCGATTGATATGCGCCACGCATCAGAATTTGAATGAAATGGTCAAGGAGGGGAAATTCCGCGAAGACCTTTATTACCGGTTAAATGTGGTGCGACTGCATTTGCCGTCGCTTCGAGAGCGCCGCGATGACATCCCGCTGTTGGCGCAGCAGTTCCTGGAGAAGTCTGCCCAGCAATTCAGAAAGAGAGCCAAGCGCTTTTCACAGCAGGCTTTGCAAGCCTTTGAGGAGTACCACTGGCCTGGCAACGTGCGCGAGCTGGAGAACGTCGTGCAGCGCGCAGTGGCGCTCTCCGAGGACCAAAACGTGGACGTCTCGCATTTGCCCGCATCCCTCCGAGCGGGAACTGACAGCTCCACGCCTGCATACGGATGTGAAGCGGCGCGGCTTCCGCGATCTTATGAGGAAGAGATCCGCCGCTTTAAGCGCGGATTGGTTTTGAGAACTTTGCGCGAGTGCGGGTGGCGCAAAGCGGAAAGCGCCCGAGCGTTGGGGGTCGCGCGCGGCTATCTGCACAGGTTGATTAACCAGCTGGGAATTCAGCGGCGTCAGGGCGATCAGGCCGTAGAGCACTTGGATGAGTCTTTGCCGTTCGGGCCGGTCATGTGACGACGGAAGTCCATGGGTACCGGCAATTCCAACCTGGCTGACCAACGCGTCTCTGACCGGATGGGAACTCAAACTGAAGTGCAGTTCGTCAAGAGTGTCTGCCTTCCACTGTTGCGGAGCACGCAAAATCCAGATGGGGGGTGGGGGTTTCATCCCGGTTCTGAAAGCCGGCTGGAGCCCACGTGTTGGGCGCTTCAGGCTTTGCTTCAGTGGTCCTGGCCGGAAATTCCCGAGGCCGCGGTTCACGGTTTTCAGTTTGTTCGCGAGGCACAACTGCGGAATGGCGCCTGGCCATCGGCGCGGGCGGAACAAGTTGGCTGCTGGGTGACTGCGCTGGCCTGCTGGGTTCTGCTTGCGGAAAAGAATTCGTCGAATGCGGTTGCGATGGGCCTGGACTGGTTGTGCAAGGATTGGCCGCAAGACAGCACGCTCTGGCGGCGTTTTCTGGCCAGGTTTTCGTCACAGCGCCATATTTTCCCCATCAACAATTCCTATCGGGGATGGGGATGGACGCCCGGCACCAGCAGCTGGGTGGAACCTACGGCATTTGCTCTTCTTGCATTTGGTGAATGCCCTGCCGAATTGCTTCCTCCCACCGCGGCGAGACGCAGGAAACTTGCAGAAGCGATGCTCCGTGATCGGATGTGTCCCGGCGGGGGATGGAATTGCGGCAATCCCCTGGTTTACGGCGTCGCGGGTGAACCCCTGATAATTCCAACGGCTTGGGCGCTTCTCGCTTTGCGCAATCAGCCGGAACGGCGCGAGAACGTCTTGAGTTTGGAGTGGCTGGAAAAGAACGTGGCCAATATTCAGGGTCCCGGGTCATTCGCCCTGGCACGGCTGTGTCTTGAGTCATATAGCCGCAAGTGGCCGGACGATGCGCCGGGACTCCGCAGTTTTCACCAAAAAAATGAGTTTCTAAACAACATCCAAGTTGCGGCTTGGAGCTGCTTGGCGTTGTCCGCGAAGAGACCCTTCCTGCCAGTCGGCTTGCCGTCCGGGAAGACGTCATGAATGCGCGTAACGCTGCGCTTGTCCCCTCCTTCCAGCGGCCCCTTTCGAAGGTATTCATCCGTCGGGCTGCAAATTACGAGCAGGAGTTGGCTTCACTGATCTACGAGAGCCTCCTCGAATTCAAGCTGCCGATGAAGGACAAGACCGTGCTGCTGAAGCCAAACCTCGTCGGGCTCGATCCGCTCGGAGTGATGAATACGCACCCGGCTGTCGTTGCCGCCGCGCGCGAGGCTTTTTTCCGCTTGGGAGCTTCGCAGGTTCTGATTGGTGACGGCCCCGCAATGGACCGAGACACCGAAGCCGTCATCGAATCGGTGCGCCTGAGAGAGTTTGCGGGCCCGCTTGCTCGCACATTCGTGGACTTGAATGTAGACGACATGGAGAGAGTGCCGCTCAAGACTCACGCATCGCGATTGAAAGAGCTCTACCTTCCCAAGACCGCCCTGGGCGTAGATTTCCTGGTTTCCATGCCGAAACTCAAGACGCACCATTGGGCTGGAGTTACTCTGTCTCTCAAAAACATGTTTGGCATAGTTCCGGGAAGCTGCTACGGCTGGCCCAAGAACGTCCTGCATTGGGCGGGAATTGACCGCGCGATTCTGGATATCAATGCAGTAGCGCGACCGGACTTTGCGATTGTGGATGGCATTATCGGGATGGAAGGAAACGGGCCCATCCAGGGAACGCCGAAGGCCTGCGGAGTGCTAGTTCTCGGCGACGATCCCGTAGCGGTGGACGCCACCTGTTGCCGTGTCATGGGACTCATCCCTCAACAGGTCAAGTACCTGGCACGCGCGGGAACCCTTCTGGGCCACGTGGAAGCCTCCAAAATTCAGCAGCTTGGCGAAAGAATTGAAGGTGTAAAGGCGCCGTTCGCGGTCCTGCCCGAATTTCGTCAATTGGTGGCGTGATGGCCATGGCTTTGGAAGCGCAACTGCCCTATGAACTGGGGGAGAAGGCTCACGTGGCAAGAGGTGTATCCAAATGAGTACGCCCAGACGGGTTGGTTCTTTTTGCAATTTGAGACGACGCGGTGAGCGCGGAGCGGAACTGGTGGAGATGGCGTTCGCATTGCCGATCCTCCTGACGCTGCTGCTTGGAATTATCTGGTTTGCCCGAGCTTACAACATTTACGAAACAATGACGCGAGCGGCGCGTGAAGGCGCGCGTGTGGCGGTCGCTCCGGCGTGCTCGGCCTGTTCCGGAGGAGGACAGCTGCCAAGTATTGCCACGGTAGCCTCGGCGGTACAGTCGTCGCTGGTGGCTTCGTCTTTGGACCCGACTCAGGTGGCATGCGGGACGTGTTCTGGCACGTGCAATGGCTCGGCCCCAGCGATTTGCTACCAAAGTGACGTGGTGCTGAACCCGTCCACGACACCGACAGAACTCGGCGTCGTCGTGAGCTTTACCTATCCCTTTCAGTTCGCGATTCCGTTTGTCTCCTTCAATCAGAACATCACGCTCTCGACGGCCGTGCGGATGAGGCAGGAGGACTAATGAGCGGGAAAAGAAATTTCCGATCACTCATATCTGCGATTGGATTACGGCTTCTGAGCGACTGCAGCGGCTCGCAGCTCGTCGAGCTGGCCATGGGGCTCCCATTCCTACTGGTTATGGCCGTGGCGGTTTCGCAGTTTGGCGGGGCGTTCAATTTGAAGCAGGAATTGAACAACGCGGCCCGCGAAGGCGCGCGAGTGGCCGCGAATGAGTTCTCCGATTTCGGAACCTTGAACAACAACTGCGCGAGCGCCAGTTGCGTTGCAGCGGTGGCGGAATCCGTTTCGAATTATTTGCAGGGCGCGGGTGTGCAACCGCTATGCACGTTCAACACGACAACCACCTGGTCTACGACTACATTTTCGGGGACGTTTACAGCGTCCGGTGGCGGTAACTGCTCGCTGGCTTCCCTCCAAGTGGAACGAGCGTTTGCAGTCGGTGGCGGGAAAAAAAACACGCGCGTGACGCTGACGTATCCAAATCCGTACACGATGGGCGGCCTGCTTTCGTTGTTGACGCCCGGGAGCACGACAAATCTACCCCCAAGCATGACGAGCGACGCGATCATGCCAAACATTAACTAAATGAGCCAATTGGAATTGCGGCCCAAGGTGACCCCAGCAAGGAGAATGTACACCATGAAAACAAGGATGAGGCCGGCAGAAACACGACGCAAGGCAGCGAAAGAGCGGAACGCAGAACGGGGCGCGGCCCTGGTGATGATTGCGGGGGGGCTTGTCCTAATTTTGGCAGCGGCCGGGCTGGCGATTGATCTGGGCGTCCTCTATCTTGAGAAGAGCGAAGCGCAGCGGGCAGCGGACGCCGGAGCGCTGGCGGGCGCGCAGGTTTTCGCCACTTCGGGCTGCACATTGAACGCGAGTTGCCTCAGCACGGCAGTTGAGACTACGGCTACAGCTAATGCCACGAAATTGGCTCAACAGAACCTGGTCTTTGGGCAGACGCCCACAGTTCCGACTCCGGCGTTCAGCGCGGGGGGCGGGAGTTCGACCGATCCGCTGATCACGGTGACGGCACAGGCGCCGGCCAAGACCTTCTTTCTGCCGCTCTCGGCTGGCGCGACAATCTCCGCGACAGCGACCGCAGAGGCCTACAATCCCTCGGGATCCACCTCGGGCCCGACGATCTGCGCCAGTTGCCTGAAGCCATTCTTCGTGCCGAATTGCGATCCGAATCATCCCAACCCCCAAAACCCGAATTGTCCTACGCCGTCAGGCGCGTTTTTTAGCAACGGTAGCATCGCGAACGGAAACGCCATCGTGGGCGAGACCTGGCAACTGCACTTGCAGACTTCCGGCAACGCCCAGCCGGTGCCAAGCCAGTGGCTGGAGATTGCCTTCGATGCGACAGCGCCGAGCTGTTCCGGCGGGAAGGGCGCGACACCCTGGGCACAGAGCGTGACACAGTGCGCGACAAATCAAATCACGTGCGGCACGCAGTTGTGCACACTGAACGGCTTCAAAGTTGGGCCGAACGACCAGGCCGTGTGTCAGATGATTACCTACAACGGCCCGTGCAAGGGTAACGGCGGCAGCGCAGTGGATTCCGTCAGTTGCAGCAACGGCGTCTGCACGATGACTGCGGGATTGGGGAATCCGTTCGCGGCGACCGGACAAACCATCACGCAAAGCTCCGCGCTGGTGGCAACTCCCGTGTACGACGGGACAATGCAGTCCGGCGGAAGCGTCGTGACGGTCGTGGGCTACATGCAGCTTTTCATTCTGGACATCCAGCATCAGGGAAACTTTGACAACATTGATGCGGTAATCGTGAGCGCGACGACGTGCGGCAACATGGGCGGGCCGGGGTGCAGCTCAACAGGAGGCGGATCGGGAACAGGCGGCACGGCCAGCGGCGGCGGCGCGACTCTTATTCCCGTGCGGCTGGTGCATCCGTAGCCGGGCGAGTGCCCGGCGTGGTGCAAAGTAGAAACAACCATGAGCGAATCAGAGATCGCATGGCGTGCGGGCGTAGGAGCCGAGGGTATGGAGATTCCGGCTTCGGAAGCGTGCGCGTCGGCCAGCGCCCTTGCGCCGGCGGCGGTTAAGACGAGTGCGGGAGACTCGCTTTCGCTCCTGAAGCGGGTCGTCTCGTTTCCCGCGATGCTCGGGACGATGCTTGTCGGGGCCGTTTTTATCGCGGGACGCTATTTCGCTGTTGATCCCGATCTGTGGTGGCATACCAAGGTAGGGCAGAATCTACTGGCGACGCATCATTGGCCGACCACTGATCCGTATTCCTTTACGGTGGCGGGAACTCCCTGGATGGCCTACGAGTGGCTGGGCGACGTGCTATTCGGGGCAGTGGCCCGGTTCGCTGGGTTGCAGGGGCTGGACGCTCTACTCATTGTACTAGGTAGCACTGTCCTCATTGCCCTTTACGCCTATGCGACACTACGATCCGGGAAATCCAAGGCAGGATTCGTGACCGCGGCCACGCTATACGTGCTGGCAACTCCATCGTTTTCGTTACGGCCGCAGATGTTGGGTTACCTCTTTGTCATCCTCACGCTCATCGTTCTCGAACTCTTCCGCCAGGGCAAGCTCCATGCGATGTGGTTTCTTCCGCCGCTGTTCCTCGTCTGGATCAATACCCATGGCTCGTTTATCGTCGGGTTAGGAATAATTTTTGTTTATTGGGCAAGCGGCCTAAAAGCATTCCGTCTCGGGGGGATTGAAGCGCGGGGCTGGAATCCCGCGGAGCGGCTCCGTCTTGAATTTGTCTTTCTTCTCTGCCTCGCTGTGCTCCCGCTTACGCCTTACGGAACCCGCCTGGCTGTCTACCCGTTCAACATGGCTTTCGGTCAGCCTGTGAACGTGGCGAGCGTCCTGGAATGGCAACCCATGCCGTTCAATATGCTTGGTGGAAAGATCTTTCTCGCTTTTTTGCTCGGCTACTTCGGCCTGCAGGTAGTCTTCGCTTTTGTGTGGCGTCTTGAGGAATTAATTCTGTTCGTCGGCGGCGCCGCACTCGCATGCCTCCATGTGCGCTTTCTTCTGCTCTTCGTGCCATTCTTTGCACCCATCCTTGCGACGATCCTCGCCCGTTGGCTACCGCGCTATGAGAGGGGCAAAGACAAATACTTTGTCAATGCGATCTTGATGGCTGGAGTGATAGGGGCCATGGTGCACTATTTTCCATCCATGGACGACTTGCAAGAAAAAGTTGCGAAGCAGTTCCCTGTCCGGGCCGTCGAATACCTACGCCACCACCGGGTCCCGGGCCCTATGTTCAACACTTACGGATATGGTGGCTATCTGGTCTGGTCCGGCCAAAAGGTGTTCATCGATGGGCGCGGGGATCTGTATGAGCAGGGCGGAGTGTTCTCCGACTATATGCATATCACGATGCTGAAGCCGGGTGCGCTTGCGGTCCTCCAGGGATACCACGTCGGGTCTTGCCTTCTGGAGTGGAGTGAGCCAATGTCGACCGTCCTCTCCGCATCTCCGGATTGGAAGAAAATCTATTCGGACAATGTCAGCGCGCTGTTTGTCCGCACAGCCGCGGTCGATCCCTTGCAACTCAAATGACTCTGCGAAGCCCAGTGTATCGTCGCGCACTGCCGTGGTTTGGCTTGTTCTGCATTTTAATTGTCTATGCAATCTGCGTTGCGCGACTTAAGCCTGCAAATTTTTTTGGCCGGAGCGAAGACGACTCAATTTATTTCAGCTCAGCGCAGGCGCTTGCGGAGGGTCGCGGATACATTCTGCCCAGCGTGCCGGGCACGCCGCCTGCAACAAAATATCCAGTTCTCTATCCGTGGGTCCTCTCTTGGATATGGCGCTGGAATCACTCCTTTCCGGCTAATCTAACCGGCGCACTGGCGCTTAACGTAGCTTTCGGGTTTGGATTTATTTCCGCCGCCTTCCTCTTTTTTCGAAAAATTGGCGGCTTCAAAGATACGGAATCGCTGGCTTTGACGGCCTTCTGCGGGCTGCACCCTTGGACACTGCTTTATACTGCCCAATTAATCACCGAGATTCCGTTTGCAGCGCTGGCACTGGGAGCGATCGTTTTGGCCGACGAGGCTCTGCGAAGTGACCGCGGAATGGCACCTGCCGCAGCTTCGGGAATACTTGCGGGACTCTCCATTCTCATGCGGGCGTTCGGTATACCGCTCGCGGCTGGTCTTTCCCTGGCGATTCTTCTTCGAGGCAGTTGGCGGAAGTCTATCGGATTTGCAGCGTGCGTAACCCCATTCCTTGGGCTTTTCGTCTGGCGCTCAATCGTCGTTACGCCGGCTGCAGCGCCCATCAGGGTTTCCTCTTGCTCGCCCGTTTGGAACATGACCTGGATGTATTACACGAGCTATTTGAATTTTTGGGAAGCGGATGTCCTTCAGGGGCATGTGATCTGGCAGATGCTGAAAGAGCACCTCATCTTCTTGATGATTCAGCCCGGCAGCTATTTTTTCGATCCCTCTCTCGCCCGCCTCGGGACGGCGGCTCTCGTTCTCCCTGTGGTTTTAACTGCCGGAGTCATACTTGGCTACAAGAGGCAAACCCGCAGCGAAGGATGGGGACCTGTTCCCTACGCACTGGCGTTCTACAGCATACTGATCATCTTGTGGGATTTTCCGTCGGTTGAACGGTTTTTGATCCCTTTTCTTCCGCTTATTGCCGCAGGGCTGTGGATGGAAGGGAGATATTTGGTCCGGCGCATCCGGCCGTCTCTCCGTGATCAGAATCTAAAGGGAGAAAGACCAGCCGCAATCTTTTTGGGCGCTGCGGTCGTAGCTGTGCTTTTGAGCGTAAGCTGGTTTTTCTGGCAAGGCGGTGTTTCACTCCGACGACAGAGCGAACTCCGCGGCTCGATCCTCCAGGAAAAGGGAGAAGCGTATTCGTGGCTTCGAGAGAACAGTTCGGCCGAGAGCAGAGTCATTGCCTACGAAGATGCAGCCCTCTTCGTCTATTCCGGCCGGCAAGCGATGCGACCCGTCATTTTCGCGCCTGCCGCACTAATTCGGACAGAGCAGCTCGAGGCTGAACTCGGTTGTATGACTGAGGGAGCGCGAGCGATCGGCGCCAGTTACTGGATGATTTCCGATGACGATTTTGGGTTCGAGTGGGAGCCCGCCATCTCGCGCGGAAGAGCAAGAGAAAGAGAAATGGAAGGTGTTCTTCCGCAGGTCTTCCGGAGCGGGTACGGCCATGTGCGGATCTACGAACTCGTGCCAAGCGTTGGGTCTGTCACCAAATCAACCGAGCTGGACTGAAAACCGTTCACAAGAAGTGACGCTTTGAGGATGGACGGCGCGAAGCACCACGGCGCGCCTCCCTCACAGTCAGCAACTCAAACTGAATCAATAGATTAGAGAAACTCAAGTTCCGCCGGGAGTGGCGTTGCAGATGCTTATTTGGACGACAGGAGCGGAGCTCAAGTTAGCCGAGAGTGGCGTCGCAGTTGCTTATTGGGACGACAGGAGCGGTGGCAGTCTTATTGCCGCCTGCCTCACTTTTAATTGAGAGGGAACTCATGAAGAACCTTATGATGCGGCTTTGGAAGGAAGAGGAAGGCCAGGATCTCACGGAATATGCATTGCTGTTGGTCCTGCTCTCCTTGGCGGCGATCGGCTCGCTCAGTAGTCTCGCGAGCGCGATTAACGGCACGTTCAGTAAAGCTGCTGCAAACCTCACATAACCCACGGTTTCGGGGGTTGGGGCCAAGCAGAAAATCTGACGGGTCCAGGGCCGCCGGTAGTCGGCCCATCCTTGGGGCGGCTTACGCCTGTGTTCTTTGAAGCATGATTGATCGATTGTCAAGACCTTTTTCGGAGGAACAAAAATGAAGCAACTTCTCATAAGAGTTTGGAAAGATGAGGAAGGGCAGGATCTGACGGAATACGCATTGCTGTTGGTCCTGCTCTCCCTGGCGGCAATCGGCTCGCTCAGTAGTCTCGCGAGTGCGATTAACGGCGTTTTTGCCAACGCCACCTCGAATCTGACCTAATTCGCAAATGGAGCTCGGTGTACGAACGGCCCGCTGTTCCGCGTCCTCGGGCCGCGAGATTTATAACTGACAGGACTTACAGAACCTGCACTCGACGATGAACGCACAACAAACAATCTGGATGTTCGCGCTCGGTGTCACGCTTCTGGCGGGCTGGGTGGACTTTCGCACACGTAAGATTCCCAACTGGCTCACGGTCCCAGCCCTCGTACTTGGCATCGGCATGCACACCGTGGTAGCAGGATGGTCCGGAGCCATAGCGTCGCTCGAAGGAGCGGGGCTGGCCCTGGTCATCCTGCTGCCGCTTGTCTTGTTGCGGGGACTAGGGGCGGGCGACTGGAAACTGATGGGTGCGGTGGGCGCGTTCCTGGGCCCCCTCATGCTTTTATTCGTGTTGCTTGGCAGCATATTCGTTTCGGGGTTTATGGCCATTGTGGCCATATTACGAACACAGCGAGTGGGAGAAACGCTGCGCAATATTGTGGTGCTGGTCCGCGGGTTCTTTGCGTTTGGATTGCGGACAAATCCCAAGATTTCATTAGACAACCCGGCGCTTTTGAAGGTGCCGTTTGGCGTGGCCGTAGCGGTATCCACGCTGATTTGTTTCTGCGCGTCGCGGTGGGCGCTGTGAGCCCGACAGGAGTTGCGCGGTCACAAGCGACGCGAGGGAGATCGAATTCATGAACCAGAATCGAATGATCATAGGGTTGGCGGTGGCGGTCCTAGTCGGCTTACTGTTCAGCAGCTACGTGTATCGCCAATTTCAACGGGCGACCAATATTAAAGCTATCGCCACCCAGCATATCGTGGTGGCGGCTGCGCCTCTTCAGTTGGGCACGCGCGTCGAGGCCAACAATCTCCGCCTAATTTCCTGGCCCGCGGACGAGCCGGTGACGGGCATGTTTACCCGCGTCGAAGATTGCGCGAACCGGGCCTTGATTACATCGGTTGCTGCCAACGAGCTCATCCTTGAAAACAAGTTAGCCCCCAAGGAAGCTGGCGCGGGTTTGCCGGCGACCATTCCGGAAGGAATGCGCGCTCTTTCCGTGGCCGTGAATGAAGTTGTAGGCGTGGCCGGGTTCGTCATCCCCGGGACGATGGTCGATGTTCTTGTGACCGGAAGACTTTCCGGCA
>Ga0209648_10001796_pt1 | contig 17441 bp, 13 predicted proteins | sample GraSoi2013_115cm_FD_185830 | JGI IMG/M metagenome (GOLD analysis project Ga0209648, IMG submission 185830) | Grasslands soil microbial communities from the Angelo Coastal Reserve, California, USA - Sample 9_17_2013_115cm (SPAdes) (version 2) | ecosystem: Environmental > Terrestrial > Soil >...
CTCGTCCGGGTTTTCATCGGGCTTTCTCCTCGGCAACTCCGGAAATTCCTAAAATTGTAAGGAGTGCGCGCTTCATCCCGGTCTCGCGGCCGGCAGAGTCATACCATTCCTGCAACGAATGCGCGCCCCCGCCACTGCCTCCGGCGCCAATGGAGATGGCATCGATTCCCAGCGACAGCGGAATATTCGCATCGGTCGAAGAGCGCTCGATGCGCGACTCATTGCCTACAATTTCATCGGCGGCGCGAAGCGCGGCCAGCAACCGCGAATCCGAAGGCAATTCCCCGCCCGGACGGCTCCCGAGCAATTCAACCTTCCACTCCAGTTTCCCTTTGGATCGGTCGCGCGCAGAATCCATCTCGTCACGAACGCCGGCGATGATGCACTCCCGCAGCGCGGATTCGAGGCGCGTCAGTTCGTCCTCGCTCTCTGAGCGGATGTCGACTTTCAAGCGCGCTTCGTGAGGAATGGAATTCACCGAGGTTCCGCCTTCGATTTGGCCAAGGTTAAATGTAGTGCGCGGACTGGCGGGAACTTTGGTGTTGATAAAGCGCACGGAGCTGCGCACCAGAGCATTGATCGGATTGGGCATGCCGAAGTCAGACCAACTGTGGCCACCTGGACCGGTGATCAGGGCTTCGAGCCGCCGCGAAGCGAGCGCTTTGGTGGTCACGTGATCGGTGCCGGAGCCATCGAGTACCACAACGGCCTTGAGTCTCTCGCGGTAGCTGTCCACAATCGCGCGCATCCCGCGCAGATTGCCTTCGCCCTCTTCGCCGACGTCGCTAACGAAGAGAATTGTGCGCTGCGGCTTAACGTGCGCGAACTGCAGGGCGCGCGCTAGAGCCAGCAAGGCCGCCACACCGCTGCCATTGTCGGAGATTCCTGGTGCGGTCATGCGGCTGCCATCGCGGTGAACTTTCACATCCGTTCCGGGAGGAAAAACGGTGTCAAGGTGCGCCGCAACGACGACAATCTCTTTTTCATTCACGCCGCGCAGCTCCCCAATGACGTTGCCGATCTTGTCGATTTGCACCGCGAGGCCGGCATCGCCCAGCAATTCTTTGACTATCGCGGCGCGCTGCGCTTCCTGAAAAGGCGGCGCAGGGATTTCCGTGATGCGCGCTTGCTGGTCATTGACCCAGGAAATGTTAGGTGTGAACCAATCGAGAGCGGCGCGCACCCGCGCGTTGTCGGTGAGCCGGGACCCTGGGACCTGGCGAGGCGAATGGGAAGAGACAACGGAGCGAGCCGGCATAGCCAAAAGAATAACCCAAACAAGGGCGTGTTTCACCGTCGGCTTACGACATGTTTTTCGGTTCAATTGCGTGTGGCCTCGGCGCAGAGCGCGAAAACTTCCGCATCGGAGAGGACGCGCGGAGATTGTTTGGCGGCGTCAAAGATGCGCGACACCGTGGCCTCGTCAGCGGGGATGCAGTGCTTCTCCAGCCAGAACAGCACGTTGGATTTTCCGCTCATCGGGCCGATCTCGATCACCTGGTCGAGCCCGAAAAGATGCGCGGGCACGCCGCTGTAAACGGCGTTGGCAAGCTCGAGATCATTTTTTCGAAATGCTTTGATGAGCGCGGCGGCGTGAACTCCCGTCGCGGTGCGAAACGCGTCATGGCCGACGACCGGATAGTTTGGCGGAATCGACGTATGAGTAGCCTTCGCCACCTTTTCGCAATACTCCTTAAGCCGCGAAAGGTCCTGTTGAATGAGGCCCATGAGGCGAAGATTGACCAGCATTAATTCCATGGGCGTGTTGCCAACGCGTTCACCGAGAGCATTGGCGGCAGCATGGACCTGGTGCGCACCGCCTGCCACAGCCGCAAGAGAATTGGCGATGGAAAGGCCGCGGTCATTGTGCCCATGCCAATCGACGCGAATCTTCTCGCCCGACGGTTTCACGACTTCTTCGACGGCAAATTTCACCAGGTTGAACGCGCCATTTGGCGTGGCGTGGCCGACGGTGTCGCACAGAACAATCGCGCGCGCGCCGTTTCGAATGGCCGCCGAGTACAATCGCTTCACGGTGCCAGGATCGGTGCGAATAGTGTCTTCCGTGACGTACATGGACGGAAGCCCGTTCTCGACCGCGAACTTCACCGCTTTTTCAGTGGTGCGTTCGAGGTGATCAACCGTCCAGTCTTCCACGAGGCGGCGAATTGGGCTGGAGCCAAGGAACGTTGCCGCTTCAATCGCCATGCCTACGCTCTGCGAGATTTCCACGATGGGGCGAATGTCATTTTCATGCGTGCGCGCGGCGCAGTTGGGCTTGATCTTCATCCTGTGCGTGGTGATTTCGCGCGCCAAAGCTTCGGTGTGGGCGAAAGCGCGCGGCCCGGCGGCCGGCAGACCGATGTTGACCGCATCGATTCCTAGCGCTTCCATCAGGTGGAGGATTTCGATCTTTTCCTCAATGCTGGGATCGGACACAGAAGGATTCTGCAAGCCGTCGCGCAGCGTCTCATCATTCATCAGTACGCGCGTGCCCGCGGGAATGGCCGGCGGCGTGGCGGTGTTCCAGTCATAGATCCATTCGTTCTGCTGCACGGCGGGCCTCGTTCGCTGCGAAGTCAAATACGCTAGTTGCGCAAAGTGTAGCTCTGCGGCTGCTGCGCGGGATCCGGGCGGTAAAGCGTCTTACAGAACTCGCAGCGGTAAATTTCCGCTTTCGAACCGATGATCGCCGCGACTTCTTTCGGGTAATCGTAGTAGCGCTTCAAGTGGCCGTTGCAGAGCTTGCCCTTCTCGTCTTTTTCATCGCAGGCTCGCTGTTTGGGCTTGCGCGTTTTGATTTTGGGTGAAGAGGCCGTCTCCTCAGGCATGGAATTCCTCTCTACAATCCGTGGTCTCGAAAAAACGTTTTCATGGCGCTGTGGGCGTTGCGCAACTTTGCGCGGATACCGCCCGAAAATTCAAATTGCAGAAAAGCGTCCGCGGCGCGCTCCAGATCCAATCCGTAGCGGTACCACCAGGGCTTCTCGCTCCCAGGCAAACCGTCGACATCAATATATTTCATTTGCACCATTTCGAGCAGCCCGGCCTTCCCATGTGTGCGGCCCCAGCCGCTCGCGCCACAGCCGCCGTGCGGCGCTTCGGCGATTCCGAAATAGCTGATGGCATCGTTGACCATGACTGCTCCTGCACGGAGTTCACTCGCGAGGGCTATTCCTCGAGTTTTGTCTTTTGTCCAGATACTCGCCGCGAGCGCGAACGGTGAATCGTTGGCCTGCGCAATCGCTTCTTTCGCATCCTTCACGACTTGAATCGCAAGGATCGGCCCGAAGGTCTCTTCTTGAAATAACTTCATGGAAGAATCGACACCAGAAATGACCGTCGGCTCGAAAAAATTGGCCCCAAGCTCCGGGCGCGCGCTGCCGCCACACAGAACGCTGGCTCCACGTGAAACGGCATCATCGACTAGGTCGATCATGCGCCGCACATGCTGTGGCCGGATAAGCGGGCCGACGTCCGTTACTGGATCGTTGCCCGGACCGATTCGCAACTTTTTTGTTTTTTCCACGCACTGCGCTGTGAATTTCTCCGCTACGGTTCGCTCTACGAACAGCCGTTCCACGGAAAGGCAGACCTGCCCGCAATTTGTGTAGCTGCCCCAAACCGCCGCGCTGGAGGCCACCTCCAAGTTCGCGTCCGCCAGCACGATCATGGCGTCTTTGCCGCCAAGTTCAAGCACGGAAGGGATTAGCTTCTTCGCGCATGCTTCGGCTACGCGACGGCCAGTCGCAACACTGCCGGTGAACATGACTTTGTCCGGCGAGGCGTCGATCAATGCCTGGCCGATTTCCCCGCCGCCCTGAACTACCGTGACAAGGTTTCTCGGGAATCCCGAGTCACTGAAAAGTTTCTCGATCAGCGCGCCGCACTGTGGCGTGAAGTCGCTGATCTTGCAGACCACGGCATTTCCGGCTGCAACGGCAGGAATGATCTCGCTGAGCGGAATCGCCAGCGGATAGTTCCAAGAGGAAATGATGGCGATGACGCCCAGAGGTTCGTAAGCGAGGTAGCCGCGCTTGGCCTTCGCAGCGATGCTGTGATGCGGAACGCGGCGTGTGCGCAGCGCGCTCGCGGCGTTTCTGGACCAGTATTCCGCCGAATCGAGAGCCACGAAAATATCTGCAAAGAGGGCTTCTACGCGCGGCTTGCCGGATTCGCGCACAACCGCATCCGCCAATTCAGTGCGCGAGGCCATCATCCGTTCCCGAAGACCACTTAACTTCGCGCATCGATCGCGAATCGGAATCTTCGCCCACTCTCCCTGAGCGACGCGTGCGCGCGCAATAATCTCCGGCAGCAACGACGCAGCCGTTCTCTCAAAATGTCCAAGCACTTCCCCCGTGGCCGCGTTGATAGAAGGAAGCGAATCGATAGGAATGGCCGTCGCTGCCATAAGCAGGATTCTAACCGATTTTGAGGCTGCAATGTGGCGGCGCGCTGGTTCTGCAACTACCAGCTAAGCAGACGGGCGTTCGAACAGCGCATCTCGCTCAGAGATGCCAGGCTTCTTCGTGTTGCACTTCAACCATTACAAGGCCGTGTGGAGGCACGGTTGGGCCGGACTTCGAGCGATCCCGGAGTTCAAACAATCGCTCGATATCCGCGGGGATGAGTTTCCCGCGCCCGACATCGAGCAACGTGCCCACCATCTTGCGCACCATATAACGAAGGAACGAGCGCCCGCGAACAGTGAAAACCAACTCCTCGTTGTCCGCGCGCGCTAACTCGGTCGAAAAGATTTCGCGCTCCGTAGCCCTCTCTTTGTCGTCCTCTTCGGAGCCCGTCGAAGCCGCGAACGAAGCAAAGTCGTGCGTGCCGACAAATCGAGCCGCAGCATCGCGCATGGCGTCTTCGTCGAGCGGAAAGGGGTAGTGCAGAACGTATCGCCAGATCATCGGTGGCACGACTCTCCCGCGATACAACCGGTAGCGGTAGGTCTTGCCTCTCGCCGACCAGCGCGCGTTGAAGTCCGGTCCGACTTCCTCCGCTCCCACGATTCGAATTGTAGGCGGCAACAGCGCGTTTAGCGCGCGCTGGAAATCCTGGGCGGATAGATGCGATTGCGTTCGGAAGCTTCCAACTTGGCCGAGTGCGTGAACCCCCGCGTCTGTTCTCCCTGTTGCATGCAAAACGACGTGCTCCTGCGTCAGGCGGCGCAGCACTTCAACGATTTCACCCTGAATCGTGGGTTTGCCTGTTTGAATCTGCCAGCCGTGGAAATCGGTGCCGTCGTACGCGATAGTGAGCTTGAAATAGCGCATGCCGCGCCGAGGACTGGGCATCACGATGCGCTGCGAACGAAGCGGCTCCCCGGCTTCACCGCCACACTGCCGCCTCGGCAGAGCGGACAATCTTCTTCCTCATAGCTGGCGATAGGCAGTTGGATCAGCGATTGAGTGTCAACTTCGAAGTCGATCTTCCCTCCGCTCCGATCGATCAGCGCGCCGGCCGCGACAACGCGCGCGCCGGCCTCTTCCACCACGCGAATAGCTTCCTGCGTCGAGCCTCCGGTAGTCCACACGTCTTCGACAACTAGCACATGCTGGTCGCGAGCGAGTGACAATCCGCGCCGCAGCGTCATCATGCCGCTGGCATCGCGCTCAACGAAAAGTGCAGGCGTCCCTCCGCCGGTCGAACTCTTCTGCTCGGGCAGCGCCCGCGCAACTTCCTGTCCGATGATAAGGCCGCCCATTGCTGGCGAAACGACCGCGTCAATCCTGGCGTCTGAAAAGAGCGCTGCGAGCGCCTGCCCCAGCTTCTCGGCGAAGCGCGGATATTGCAATACCAACGCACACTGCACGTACGTGCCGCTGTGCAACCCGCTGGACAATTCAAAGTGTCCATGGCGGATGGCCCCTGCCGTCTCAAATAGCTTTAACAGCTCTTCACGCTTCAGCATTCCGCCCAGCTAACCGTCGCCGGCTCCTAACCGTCGAAATGTCAGCAGCCTAGCCGCCGCCTCTCGCGTTGTCAAGGATGCAGGCCCCTGCTAGACTGCTTTCTTCGCCCGGTCGGTGTGAAGCGGCCTTCGGGATGACTTCCAGATCCTCCTGTCGGCGTGGCCGCGAAGCGGTCAGATTTCAGTCTTGACCTCGAAACGGTCAACTTCTTGAATTCGTGAAACAAATTCCATTCTCAGAACGTTTTACAGAGTTGAGTACACGTAAATTAAGCCCCTTAGGGGATGAAATCTTGAGGGTAAGGAGCACTATGAAGACGTTGTATGCTCGACCGCTGTTGGCCGCCATACTGGCCGTAACGCTCGTGGGAGGACCCATTTCCCCGGCCTTCGGGCAGGACACGCCGCAAACTCCACAAGCAGCGCCCGCCAAGGTCGCCACGCCAATCGTGCCGGTTTCCCTTGGTTCCGCGAAATACAATTACACCCGTGCGCCCAGACCCTTTCCCAATCTTTTTGCTCCCTACAGCCCGATCAAGATCGGAGCGGCTAGCCTCACAAATTCACCTCGCATCGACCAGCTCATCCATGACGGAAAGCTCGAGTTGAGCATGCAGGAGGCGGTCGAGTTGGCGCTCGAGAACAGCATGGACATCGTGGTGCAGCGGTATAACCCGTGGTTCGCGGACACCGGCATCCTCAAGGCAAGTGCTGGAGGTTTTGGCGGCACGACTCCCGGCGCCGTCTTTGGCGGTTCCTCAGCGAATAATCCGCTGCTGAACTACGATCCCGTTATCACCACGGTGCTCTCGATCGACGACCGCAATGTCCCGGTCAACAACCCTCTCACTTCCGGTACTGGCACGGGGCTCTCTGGGCTCGCGAGGCTAACGTTGCACACTTCAACGTTTAACACCCAGTTGGCCCAGGGCTTCCAAACCGGTACGACATTCTTCACGGCGTTTGACAACACCCGGAATTCCTCAACTTCGGCGGCGAACTTGTTCAATCCTTCCGTGACATCTACGATTGTCGCCGGATTTCAGCAACAGTTGCTTAACGGTTTCGGGCGTTCCGTGAACACACGAAACATCCGCATCGCCAAGAACAACCGCAAAATAGCGGATTGGGCCTTCGCCCAGCAGGCCATCACCACGGTCACGAACACCATCACCGCTTATTGGGAACTGGTCTACGCGCGGGAATTCGTAAAAGTTCAACAGCAAGCCGTAACCGTCGCCGAAAAACTTTACAACGACAATAAGAAACAATTGGAGATCGGTACCATGGCGCCTCTCGACGTCACTCGCGCCGAATCCGAACTCGCCACCGACCGCCAGAACTTGATCGTGGCGCAAACCGTGCAGCTCCAGGATCAACAGGCATTGAAAAACGCCATCAGCAAGAATCCCCTGGCGCCTAATTTCGTAAACGTGGAAATCATCACAACGGATTCGCCGTCACGCCCGGAAGCCATCGAAGCACCCACATTTGAGGAAGCGGTTAAGGAAGCATTCGCAAAGAGGCCAGAGCTGCAGGAAGAAGCGCTCAACCTGTTGAACGGAGAGATCGACCTGAAAGCCACACGCAACGCGCTCCTTCCGACGGCCACACTCACGGCGCAATACAGCTCGGTCGGACTAGCCGGCAACCAGGCAAAGTTCACGACTGCGACGGTGGCGGGAGCTCCTGTCGTAAACGCAAATGGGCAGCCGGTTCCTGGTGACTTTCTTCCCGCGACGCAATTCACACCAAACGGAATCGTGCCGGCCGGATTCAGCGACGCCTTGAGCTCTGCCTTTCACAATAATTTCCCGGATTATCAGGTCTCATTGAACGTGCAAATCCCGATTCGCAACCGTTCGGCGCAGGCGGACAACCAGCGCGCTATCCTCACCCAGCGCTATCTCGAAGCACAATTGCAGCAAATGAAGAATGCGGCCTTGCTCGACGTCCGCAATACTTACATCTTGCTTACCCAGGACCGCGCCCAGGTCGAGGCCGCCAGCAAGGCGCGCGAACTGCAGCAGCAGACGTTTGACGCCGAGCAGAAAAAGTATTCCTTGGGCGCATCGACCGTATACCTCGTCATTCAAACGCAACGCGACCTGATCAATGCGCAGGGCACGGAACTGCGCGCGTTGGCCAGTCTCGTCGAAGCCAAGGCCAATTACGAGCGTGCCGTCGGGCGCACCCTGGAAGTCAATCGCGTCACCATCGCCGACGCCAAGTCCGGCGAGGCTGAGCGCGAGACGCTCATTCCTGGCACCCTGCACGGCCAGGTTGTAGGCACGGAGAAACTTTCCTTCAACGCCGGCCAAAAGGAGTTCTGACAATTACTCACTTTCCGCGGCCCGGGCGCTCTCGCCCGGGCCGTTTTTTTTTCGGACCTCGCCGCAGCTAGTTCCATATGCTCACCACCAAATCCACGCCACGCTTGCCCCTTCTGGCCCTTTCGCTTAGCATTGATTGGTGATGTAGCGATTCGTTTTTCGGCTTCCCACGGGGGCGACGAGCATGAGCGAAAAACCCAAAGGCACCACGCAGGCTGCCCCTCCGCTGGAAACGCCATCGGCGGATCGCAAACCCTCCCCAAAAGAACAAACCTGGGAGAAGAATACCCTCCAGCCGGCACTGGAAAAAGGCCCCGAGAGACAGTCCGAATTCACTACCATTTCCGGATATCCAATTCGCAGGCTATACACCAAAGCAGATTTGCCCAACTGGGATCCCGACCGCGATCTCGGCTTCCCTGGCGAGCCGCCGTTCACCCGTGGCATTCATTCCACAATGCACCGCAGCCGCCTCTGGACCATGCGGCAGTTCGCAGGCTTCGGGACCGCCGAGGACACCAACCAGCGCTTCCGTTATCTCCTCGCGCAGGGCCAGACCGGCCTCTCCACGGCTTTCGACTTGCCCACGCTGATGGGCTACGACTCCGATCACGCACTCTCCGAAGGAGAAGTCGGCAAGTGCGGCGTGGCCATCAGTTCGCTCGCCGACATGGAAGTGCTCTTCGACAAAATTCCCCTCGCCAATGTCACTACTTCGATGACCATCAATTCTCCCGCCGCGGTGATTTGGGCGATGTACCTGGCCGTCGCCGAAAAGCAGGGCGCTGACTGGAAAACGATTTCCGGCACGCTCCAGAACGACATCCTCAAGGAATACATTGCGCAAAAGGAATACATCTACCCGCCGGAACCCTCGATGCGCCTGGTAATTGACACCTTCGAGTTCGGCGTAAAGAACACGCCCAAGTTCAACACCATTTCCATCAGCGGCTATCACATCCGCGAAGCCGGCTCGACCGCCATCCAGGAATTGGCCTTCACCCTGCGCGACGGCCTCGAGTACGTCGAATGGGGAATGCGCCGCGGCCTCGAAGTGGACCAGTTTGTCCCGCAGCTTTCTTTTTTCTTCAACGCTCATAACGATTTCTTCGAAGAAATCGCCAAGTATCGTGCTGCCCGCCGCATCTGGCACAAAGCCATGGTCGAGCGTTACAAGTCCAAGAATCCGCGCTCCTGGGCACTGCGTTTCCACTCGCAGACCGCCGGGTGTTCGTTGACCGCGCAGCAGCCGTACAACAACGTCGTTCGCACCGCGCTTCAAGCCCTCGCCGCCGTGCTCGGTGGAACGCAATCGCTACACACGAATTCACTTGACGAGGCTTGGGCCTTGCCCACGGAATTCGCCGCCACCATTGCCCTGCGCACGCAGCAGATCATCGCCCACGAAACCGGCGTCACCAACACCGTCGATCCGCTCGGCGGCTCCTACTTCGTTGAAACGCTCACCAACGAAGTCGAGCGCGGCGCCTGGGAATACATCGAACGCATCGACGCCATGGGCGGCATGGTCGCTGCCATCGAGCGCAGCTACCCGCAGCGTGAAATCGCGGAAGCTTCCTATCGTTACCAGTTGGCCGTCGACAAAAAAGAGAAGATCATCGTCGGTGTGAACGATTTCGTAGCCGACGAAAAGCCGCTGGACATTCTGCAGATTGACGAGACCGTCGCGCACCGCCAGGCCGCTCGCCTAAAAAAACTCCGCGCCGATCGCTCCCAAGCCGAAGTCGACCGCCGCCTCAATGCCCTGCGTGCCGCCGCCAAAGGCACCGACAACCTCATGCCTTTCCTTTACGAAGCCGTGAAATCCTACGCCACCCTTGGTGAAATCTGCGATGCCCTCCGCGACGTCTTCGGCACCTACGAAGAAGTGGCCATTACTTAAACGCGACCAACGTGTCTCGCAGATGATGCACAGGCGGGGCAGACGCGCTCTAATGGGATTTGAGGTGCCAGTCCATGCCGCTTCTCAAAAAATACCTTGGTTTGATCGTCGGGCTAGCCGTGATTGCGTTGATCGTCATCATCTGGTACGAAACTGCGAAAATTACTGGCGAGGTGTCCGCAGCCGGCCCAACTGGAACTGCAGTGGCGCTCTCGGGTGCGCGTGTCACCCTCTATGACGTGACGGAAGAGCAAGCCCAGCGCCTCTCTGCCGCGCTTGCCAACTTGCTGCAACAAAGCGAGCAGGAGAAGGCCGACAACGCTCGCGTTTACTCCGCCGAGAGCAAGGACGAAATGGTTCGCTCAAACTTGGCGAGTTTCAATAACCTCTCGGATACAAAACATTGCTTCGCCCTTGAAAAGGCTGTGGACGAGATCCGCAAGTCCGCCGTGCGCAAGGAAACCACGGACAACCAAGGCCACTTTGGATTCCGTGCCTTGCCGGGGCGTTATGTCCTGGAGATTATCAGCCAGGCGAACAGCCAATATGCAGTTTTTGTCGAACCTGTCGAACCAAAGTGGCACACGCATTTCAAACTCGCTGAACCGACCTGCCATTACAGTCTGTCAAACTGACCGGCGTGGTTTCGCGAATTCCATGGCATAGTGATATTCGCTTATGACGCAAAAGAAGATTCGTGTGCTGATCGCCAAACCGGGCCTCGATGGCCATGATCGCGGCGCGAAAATAATCGCGCGCGCCTTGCGCGACGCCGGCATGGAAGTCGTCTACACCGGCTTGCGCCAGACTCCGGAAATGATCGCCTCCGCCGCCATCCAGGAAGACGTCGACGTGATCGGCCTCTCCATCCTCTCCGGCGCGCACAACACCATCTGCCCCCAACTGATGAAGCTCCTCCACGACAAAGGAATGACCGACGTCACCGTCCTCGTCGGCGGCATCATCCCCGAAGCCGACATCCCCGCCCTCAAGCAATCCGGCATCGCCGAAATCTTCCTCCCCGGCACCTCCACCCAGGACATCGTCGACTTCATCCACAAGCGCGTCGCACTCTCCTAGTTCTCTCGACGTAACCTGAGCGCAAAGTTCAACGCCATCACCGCTTCCCTCCATCTTTTTCTCTCTGCACGTATTTCTGTCGCGCCGCTCGATGAATCTGCTTCCATTGCTCTTTTTGCTCCTGCCGCGCCTCGGGATCGACTTTCCTCTGCAAGAATTCCTGCTCGCGCAACAGCTTCCGCCGGTTTTCTAGACGCCCTTGATCGAGCGTTCCCGCATCCAACGCCGCCAGCACCGCGCATCCCGGCTCCCCTTCATGACGGCAATCGCCGAACCGGCATTGCGCTGCCAGCGCATCAATGTCCGCAAATGCTTGCGCAACACCCTGCTCCGCGTCCCAAAGTTGCATCTCTCGCAATCCCGGCGTATCCATTAACAACGCCCCACCCGGCAAAACGAACAGTTCGCGCGAAGTGGTGGTATGTCGCCCGCGGCTATCGCTCTCGCGAACCGGCCGCACCTCTTGCACCGCATCACCTAGCAGCCGGTTCACAATCGTCGACTTGCCCACCCCGGAAGAGCCCAGCAGCACCAATGTGTTTCCCGGCCTGAGAAACTCCTCCAGTCCAGCGAAGCCCTCCCCCGTTTTCGCGCTGACGACACACACCTCCGTGCCCACGGCAATGCGCTCCATCTCCGCGGCCTTCTCGCGCGCCTCCTCGCAAGCATCCGCTTTATTCAACACCATCACCGGCCGCGCCCCGGACTCCCAGCACTGCGCTAGGTATCGTTCCACTCGTCGCGGATTGAAATCACCATCCAATGCGGACACCAGCAGCGCCGTGTCCACGTTCGCAGCGATCACTTGCTCTTCCATCTTCTTTCCCGGCGATTTGCGCACAAACTTGCTCCGTCTCGGCAAAACCTCCAGAATCACCGCGGTCGTGTCCGCGCCATGCACTTCCGCCACCACCCAATCGCCGACCGCCGGCCAGTCCGCGCCCTCGTCCGCGGCAAGCCGCAGCTTGCCGCTTGCTTCTGCCCAGCATTCGCCGAAGCCTCCTGCGACGCGCCAAAATTTCCGTTGCTGCCCAACAACACGCGCCGGTACTGCACTTTTCCAATCCCCGCCGGGCCAAAGCGCTTCAAAATACGAATTCCATCCCCAATCTGTCAGGGATCCAGTAATAGACACGGATAAATCCTCCCCCAGCCACGACGAAACACATGGCCGTCGTTCGCGCCACATCAAAACATCATTCGTTCTAGTGGACTGGAATTGCGGTAGGGGATGCTGCGGTCAGTTCATGCCAGCCGCGGAGACACACCCGCCCGCGAGAACTTTGCTAGTGGTTCGCACAGGCACCTCCGTGTTGGGGATGAAGGTTTCCATAGTTGCGCGGGAGCCTTCTCAATCAAATCCTAGCCTCGGGTTCGGTCCGAGTCAACAACTTAGAATATTGAAATTAGTGCACAACCTTCCCATCCGTGTCCCGAATCTCGAGCTTGCCCAGGTTCAGCTTCTTCATGTCCTCTTCGATCTTCGCGCGGTCGCCCACGGCAAGCACGATCATCTTGTCTGGCAAAATGTATTTCTTTGCCATCGCCTGTGCTTGCTCGATAGTTACGGCATTGATGCGCTCCGGCAGCGTCGAAAAATAGTCCAGCGGAAGGTCGTACGTGAACAGTTCCGCGAAGGTCGCCGCCGCCTGCGTCCCGCGTTCGAACTGCCCCGGCAACGACCGCGCAATGGAATCCTTGGAAAGAAGTAGTTCCGCCGGCGTCATCTGGGTATCTCGCATCCGCTTCAGTTCATTGAACACTTCCGTCGTTGCCGGAGCGGTCACGTCCGTCCGCACGTCGGAAAACACGATGAACGGCCCCGGGGAGCGGTGATAACTAAAGAACGATCCAGCCCCGTAGGTGTACCCGTGCGCTTCCCGCAAGTTCATGTTGATGCGGCTCGAGAACAGCCCGCCAAGATCTGTGTTCATCACCTCCACCGGCGCGTAGTCCGGCGTCGACCGCGCCAGTCCCATCGAGAAGCACACCAGCGTCGTCTGCGGCGCTCCCGGACGGTCCACGAGAATCAGCTTCGCGTCCGTTGTTTCCGGCGAACCGATCGCCGCTGTAGCCGGCCTCCCCGGCTTCCACGCCCCAAATTGTTTTTCAAGCAGTGGCTTCAACGTCGCCAGCTTGATATTTCCCGTGACCACCAGTGCCGCATCGTCCGGAAAATAATTCTGCTTCCAGAACTTTTCCAGATCATCTCGCGAAATCGCTTTGATGGATTCCATCGTCCCGCTGTCCGGATAGCCATACGTATGCCGCGGTCCATAGAGCGCCGTGTCCAGCACGCGGGTCGCCAGCGAAAATGGCTCGTCTTTTTCTTGCACGATTCCCGTCAGCCGCTCGGAGCGCACGCGCTCGATCTCTTCTTTGGGGAAACTCGGATGCAGCGCCACGTCCGCCAGCAATTCCAGCGCATCGGGAAAATTCCGCGAAAGCGAGCGCGTCGAGATTCCCGTCGTGTCTGTCCCGGCGCCCGAATTCAATGTTGCACCCAGGTCCGCCGCGCGATCGGCAATTTGCAGCGCCGAACGCATTGCCGTTCCCTGCTGCAGCATCCGTGCGGTCATGCTCGCGAGTCCCGGACGATCCACCGGGTTCACTCCGCTTCCCGCGTGCAAAACCAAGTTTGCGGCCACCAGCGGGAGTCCCGGCCTCTCGCTGTACAGCACCGTCAATCCATTCGAGAGTTTGAATTTTTCCGGAACCGGCAAATGTAGAGCGCTGGCCGGGCCCGCTTTTGGCGCGTCCTTGCGCCATTCTGCGTCCGCGTTTACCGGCTCGCCGTTGTTCTTAGATGGATCCTTCTCCGGCGCTTTCGGAGTCGGCACCTCTGCCCCTAAATCCTGCTTTCCCGGCAAGCCATAAACCACTGCGCGCTGATTCCCATTGAGCTGCCCCTGCGCGAACGCCTCAATCGATTCCTTCGAAGCGTTCTCGTACCGCGCGATGTCCGCCGCCAGAAAATCTGGCGTCTCCAAGTAATGGTTGTAGCTGTTCAAACGGTCGGCGACGCCCCCGAATCCACCGAGCGTCTCCAAACCCGCGATAATTCTCGATTCGATCACGTTCCGCGCGCGCGTGATTTCCGCAGCCGTCGGCCCCTCCTTGCGAAACGTGTCCATCTCCGCATTGATGGCCTTCTCGAGATCCTCCGGTTTCACTCCCGTTTTTCCCGTCGCCTGCACTTCAAATACGGAACCAAGAATCAGCGACTGCTGGTTCACTGCCACGTCTTGGGCTATCTGTTTTTCGTAAACGAGTTTTTTGTACAGCCGGCTGGATTTCCCGCCGCCCAAAATCGTCGCCGCAAGATCCGCTTCCGCATCGCCCGGTTTGAAAATCGGCGATGTCAGCCATGCCAGGTAAACGCGCGGAAGCTGCACGTTATCTTGAATCACCACATGACGCTCCGAAGTAATCGGCGGCGTGTGCGCCTTGATCTTCGGCACGTCCTCGCCGCGCTTCAGTGGCCCGAAATATTTTTGCACCAGTTCACGCGCCTTCTCTGGATCGAAATCGCCGACGATCGCCAGGCTTGCGTTGTTTGGCGAATAATACAGCTTGAAAAAATTGCGCACGTCTTCGAGTTTCGCCGACTGAACATCGAGGTGCGAACCGATCACGTCGCCATAGTAAGGATGTTCTTTCGGAAAGATCTGGTGAAATAGCCCCTCTTCCACGACGCCGTATGGAGCGTTTTCTACGCTCTGCCGCCGCTCGTTGCGCACCACGTCCTGCTGATTCGAAAGATTCGCCTGATCGAGCTTGTCCGGCAGATAACCCATGCGGTCGGACTCCAACCACAGCGCCAGCTCCAACTGATTCGAAGGCAGCGTTTCGAAATAATTCGTACGGTCAAAATCCGTCGTGCCGTTGTAATCCGAAGCGCCTGCGGCCTCCAGATAGTGGATGTGGGAACTCCCAGGAACGTGCCGGGATCCTTCAAACATCATGTGTTCGAATAGATGCGCGAAACCGGTGCGGCCCGGCACTTCGTTCGCCGGGCCAACGTGGTACCACAAATTCACCGCCACCAGCGGCAGCCGGTGATCTTCGGAGAGGATCACATCCAGCGCGTTGTCCAGCTTGTATTTTTCGAATTTCAGCTGTGGCACCACGAGTGGCGCGGGCTTTGCCACGGCCGGCTTCGCCGCTGGTTGCGCGGCCGTCTTGGCGGGTGCCTTGGACTGCGCTTGGGTCTGCGCGTTCGCCAGGATTGCAAAGCACAGAAAACTGCACAGTCCAAACGTGTAACCACTCTTGCAGAGAAAACTCATCACCGTGTCCTTTCAATTGGGCACAATTTCGCGTCAGCCAGCGGACAACACTCGCAGGTATCCTAAAAAGCCCCGCTGTTAGCTTACCTTGCTTGTAAATGAGTGCAAGCACTTTAGGTTATTAAATCCTGGACCGAACCTCGAGGAGGTTCGCGCAACCCCGGCGAAAACTCGTATACTGTCAAGCTTGGCTTGCATCCTTGTCGGTGCCGGTGGATTTTTCTCAAGATTCGTTTTTAGGTGAGGTCGTCGCGTGTCTGCTTCGGTTCTGAAAACCAGTGCGAATCTCAAATCTCCCGAATTCGAAAAGAACTCCCGCCGCATCATCGATCTGCTGACGAAAATCAAAAACGAGGAAGAGCAAATCCGCCAAGGTGGCGGCGCGAAAGCTATCGACTCCCAGCACAAAAAAGGCCGGCTTACGGCCCGCGAACGCATCGCCAAACTAATCGATCCGCATTCGCAATTGTTTGAACTGGGAGTCTACGCCGCTTACGAAATGTACGAGGAGTGGGGCGGCGCGCCGTGCGCCGGAACGGTCACCGGGCTTGCCAAAGTTTGCGGGCGCACCTTCATGCTTATCGCCAATGACGCGACCGTGAAAGCCGGTGCGTTCTTTCCCATGACCGCGAAAAAAGTAATTCGCGCGCAAAACATTGCCATCGAGAACAAAATTCCCACGATTTATCTGGTCGATTCCGCGGGCGTTTTTTTGCCCCTGCAGGAAGATGTTTTTCCGGATACCGATGACTTTGGACGGGTCTTCCGCAACAACGCTGTCATGTCGGCAATGGGGATTCCGCAAATCACCGCAATCATGGGCATGTGCGTTGCGGGCGGCGCATACCTTCCGGTCATGTGCGATCACATTTTGATGACCGAAGGTTCAGGACTTTTTTTGGCCGGACCCGCGCTGGTGCAAGCCGCCATCGGCCAGAAGACGTCCGCCGAAGATTTGGGCGGCGCAAAGATGCACGCGCAAATCAGCGGCACGGTGGATTTCCGTGAGCCGGATGACGACGCCTGCATCGCGCGAATTCGCGCCCTGGTTGACAAAATCGGCGCGCCAAACGTCTCGCCTTTCAGCCATGTAAAGTCGCGCGACCCACTGCATTCTGCCGACGATATGTACGGACTTTTCTCCAGCGATCCGGCGAAACAATACGATATGAAAGAAATCATCGCGCGAATCGTGGATGCGAGCGAGTTCGAAGAGTACCGCGCGGAATACGGCGAAACGCTTCTTTGCGGATACGCCCGCATCGGCGGCTGGGCTGTGGGAGTTGTCGCGAATCAGAAAAAACACGTGCAGACATTGGCGCGCGGCTCGGACCAGAAGCGCGTCGAATTTGGCGGCGTGATTTACACTGAATCCGCTGAAAAAGCGGCGCGCTTCATTCTCGATTGCAATCAGAACCGCATCCCGCTTGTTTTTATGCACGACGTGAACGGATTCATGGTTGGCAAAGACGCGGAGTGGAGCGGCATCATCCGCGCCGGCGCAAAAATGGTGAATGCCGTGGCGAATAGCGTCGTTCCAAAAATCACTGTTATTTGCGGCGGCAGCTTCGGCGCCGGAAACTACGCCATGTGCGGAAAAGCCTACGACCCACGCTTCATGTTCGCTTGGCCCACGGCGCGCTTCGCAGTGATGAGCGGCGACGCCGCGGCCAGTACCCTCGCCGAAATTAAATTGAAGCAACTCGAACGCGAAGGCAAAAAAGTAGACGAAAAACAAAAAAAAGAATTGGTCGAATCCGTCCGCGCCACCTACGAACACCAAACCGATCCGCGCTACGCCGCCGCCCGCCTGTGGGTCGACGCCATCATCGATCCCGCCCACACCCGCGACGCGCTAATCTGGGCCCTCGAAGCCGCCGCCTTGAATCCAAATGTCCCTGAGTTCAAAACAGGAG
>Ga0209648_10001798_pt1 | contig 17438 bp, 13 predicted proteins | sample GraSoi2013_115cm_FD_185830 | JGI IMG/M metagenome (GOLD analysis project Ga0209648, IMG submission 185830) | Grasslands soil microbial communities from the Angelo Coastal Reserve, California, USA - Sample 9_17_2013_115cm (SPAdes) (version 2) | ecosystem: Environmental > Terrestrial > Soil >...
ACGCCGTGGAAAGAGGAGACCGGATCATGATTTTATTAAGACAAGTTTCAGCGCTGGTCGTTTCCTGCGCCCTTCTACTCGCAACCGCGCAGGGCGAATTAAGCGCCGCTCAAGCGGATCAGTCCACTTCGCAATCCGCGACACAGCCCCCGCCACCGACTCCCGAACAATTGCACCAACTCGTGGCGCCGATTGCCTTGTATCCGGACGCGCTCGTTGCGCAGGTTCTCGCCGCTTCCACCTATCCAAATGAAATTGTCGAGGCAGACCGCTGGATGCAAAGTCATTCCGACCTCAAGGGGGATAAGCTGGCCAAAGAAGTCGACAAACAGCCTTGGGACCCGAGCGTAAAGGCCCTCACGCAATTTCCCTCGGTTCTTGAAAACATGGACAAGAACCTCTCATGGACTTCTTCGCTTGGCGATGCCTATGCCAACCATCCGCAGGATGTGACGGATGTCGTCCAGACGTTGCGTCAGCAGGCTCGGAAGGCTGGCCACCTGAATAGCAACGAACAGGAGAAGGTAACGACACAAGGCACCACGGTCGTCATCGAACCGGCCAACCCTCAGGTAGTCTACGTGCCTGCTTATGATCCTTGGCTGGTGTACGGGGCACCTATCATCGCCTACCCGGGCTGGTATCCCGTGCCCGGGATTTTTTGGGGCGGCGTCGGACTCTCCTTCGGCATTGGATTTGGTCTCGGGTTCTTCGGAGGGTTTGGGTGGGGCTGGGGTCACTGGGGGTACGACTGGCATGGCCGTCGGGCAATGTACGACCATCACGACTTCGTCTCGCATAGCCGAACCTTTGATCGTGGCGGATTCAATCACGGCGGATTTAATCGCGGCAACTTTAATCACGGCAACTTCAACCATAGCAACTTCAACCACAGCAACTTCAGCCACGGCAACTCCTTCCACGGGTCTTCGGGTTTTCACGGTCAGTCCGGAACACACTCCAGCGCGTTCAGTGGCTTTGATCACGGCGGAAATACCCGAGGGTTTTCCTCCCGCGGAAGGTCCAGCTTCGGGGGAGGCAGCCACGGTGGCGGGGGACGCCACAGGTAGCCGGACCAACGCGTCCAGACCAGATTAGCAAATGCCAAAACGGAGAAAAAACAATGCTACTAGCGATACGCAAATTCGAACGATTTGAGTGGGTCGCTCTCGCCAGGTTCATCAAACCCGCGCTCATCGCGACTTGGCTGATCTGTTTTCCCAAGCTTGCGCTCGCGCAACAACCGGGCCAGAGAACCTTTCACTCTGCAGAAGAGGCAACCAGCTCCTTTTACGCGGCCGCCAAGATTAACGATGAACAAGCACTGCTAGCAATCGTTGGACCGGCCGGAAAGGAAGTGATCGTCTCTGGTGATCCTGACGAGGACTTGGAGAGCAGGGTTGGGTTCGTCGTGAAATACGAAGAGATGCATCGTATCGCCAACGAGCCGGACGGAACCGTGACGCTGTATGTCGGCGCGGAAAATTGGCCGCTCCCGATCCCGCTCGTCAACAGAAACGGTTCGTGGTATTTCGACACTGACTCCGGCAGGCAAGAGATCGTGTTCCGCCGAATTGGCAAGAATGAACTGACTGCCATTCAGGCCTGCTACGAATTGGTCGATGCTCAAAAGATGTATTACGCCAAGCCTCCCCAGGGCGGCTCCGCCAAACACTACGCGCAGAGATTTGTCAGCGATGAGGGCAAACACAACGGCCTGTATTGGTGGGGAGCCAGCGACGAATTCGACAGCCCACTTGACCCGCTGATCGCAGCAGCCGGCAAACACGATTCCCAGAACAACACAAGCGACGACCCGATGCCGTTCAGCGGATACTATTTTCGCCTCCTGACGGGTCAGGGGGAAGACGCGCCGGGCGGCGCGAAGAGTTATATCGTAAACGGCACGATGACCGGCGGATTTGCCTTCGTGGCGTATCCAGCCGAATACGGCTCCTCCGGCGTGATGACTTTCGTTGTCGGCCAGGACGGAACTGTCTATCAGAAGGATCTTGGTGCGAAAACCACCGATCTGGCCACGGCCATGACCCAGTTCGATCCGGATTCGACGTGGGAGAGAGTAGAACCGAACGGATTAGAAAACGCGAGTGCCGACGTCGAAGGTGATTTCCTCAGATAACTATTGGCCACATGCCGTGGTCGCGATAGGTGAATCTGCGGGCAAGGCGCTTGCATCCCATCCCTCCAAGGGCAATGACAGTGGGCGCGCGTGCACAATGCTCGCATTCCGTCGGCGTTCGCGTCTTTCCAACAAAATCGGCTCCCTAAGTAAATCTCGGACTGGGCCGCAAAAAGATTAACTTCAGCACCGTCTTTGCCGCAGGCGGTCGGCATCAAAGAAGTTCACGACGGTACCTGGCTGGTCAGTTTTATGGATTGTGATCTGGGGTACTTCGATCTCGATACCGGGATGCTGGAACTGCTTGACAACCTGTTCGTTCCGAGATTGTTACCGATGTAGCCGGTACATTCTGTAACCCATGTGTCCGGGTAGGACCCTAGCGAAGATGGAGCCGAAGCTCATGGACTTTTTGGTCGGGGCTTCGGCGCGCGTCGGTCAAATCGCCTCTTTCATGTACAGTTCAACTTTTCGCGCGGCGGAAGCATTTGAGAACTCTTCGTGATCGTAAAGAGCAGTATTACTAGAGAGGTGCACAAAATACAGGAAGTGCGAAAAATGTTCTGCTCACACAATCCGCCCCGGCGTCAGGCGCTTCGCGGCAAAGAATGGGGGCGGGAATCGATGCCGACTGTACACCTTCGATGAGGCGTCTTCGATGAACAGTTGATCTAGTCAGAGATTGGACACAATTCCGAATTTTTGCCGACATGCTGTGACATTTTACGGACAACAATATGGAAAGCATGCGACTTTCTGGATGTACAACGAAATCGGAGAGGCTCGCCTCTTTCCATCACAACGATGGTCAAGAAGCCCATGCGCAATTGAGGATTACGACTCAGTACGGCCTAAGAAATTCCTCTTCGATGATCGTGCAGGTTTTGTTTGCCGTTTTTCTGTTGATTCTAGAGGCTTCAGCAGAGCAAAGCCCTGCTTCCAAACCTATCATCAGACCGTGCGGTGAATCGTGGAAGGATTCGGGAGCGAATACAAAGAAAAATAGGTCAAAGAGTCCCAGGAAGGAAACACGGAATGAAGCAGGAGCGTGCATTGAATTGACTTTTTCAACGTTGGAGATTCAGGAATATCTCCAATCGTACGCGCGAACGCAGAAGTGGAACATTAGCGAAGACCGAGTGAATGAAGATTCCTGGACGTTTTCCATCGAGCTACACAAGGACCAACTCTTGCGCGATACAACGGAAGATTCAAAAAACAAGAGGGTAGAATGGACCGGGGGGACCGTCCGGGTCCATGTAAGTACCGCGCAAGTGCCGGATGGATACGCGCGTACGACTGTTCGAGCAAGCTTTCGAGGCTATGGCAGAAGCGCGGACCAGCTTGCGATGCAGAAGGAGTATTGGCTTCTGGACTCTAACAACAATCTTGAGAACTCCATCGTCTCCGCCCTTCGATCTCATTTCACCGCGACCTCGTCCCCGGGAACTCGGCCGTCGCGAATATCGCCGGAAATTCCATTGCTCGCATCGCGATGGAACACGAAAGAATGGGCTCCCGTCTTTTCAGACTAGACACATTCCCTGGCTTTGCGACCTAACGCGCCCAGCAACCGTGTTATTTTGGACAAGCTGAGCTTACCCTCTTTGCTTTGAAGCACTGAGACGGAGAATCTCTTGGTCTTCCGCGAGCCTGCTGTCAGAGGTGACATCAGCAAAGGGCGTCGATCAGCCGGACTGTGCAATTTTCTTTTTTTTCTTCTGCTCTGCCTGCTCTCCCCGAGATTCACCCACGCACAAATCTCTCCAGGCCCGCTCTCCAAAGCCCACCAATCTCTAAGCGGACAACCCAATGCGCGAGTTGCCATCAATTCGGGACCAGCACGCCAACCTTCAAGTGCCTGGAGTGCCACAAGGAAGTGGCTCAGCGGCTGGCGGCGAAACACGGTTACCATGCGCAGATTCAAATGAAGAATCCGAACGGCAGGGATTGCGTCCGTTGCCATCTGGAGCACAACGGAGAGGACTTCAGCCTGATTCACTGGGAGCCATCGCAAAAGCAGTTTGATCACCAGCTCGCAGGCTACAAGTTAGACGGCAAACACGCAGGCGTTGCCTGCGAGAAGTGTCACATGCCCGGCTACATGGTTGCCGACGAGCGCGCGCTCATCAAGATGAAGGACATTTCGAAATCGTTCTTCGGATTGTCACAGAACTGCCTCGCGTGCCACAAGGATCCGCACAAGGGCCAACTCGGTAATGAATGCCAGGCGTGCCACAACTTTACAGATTGGAAAGCAGCAAAGCAGTTTGACCATTCCAAGACTCGCTACCCTCTGACCGGCCTCCACATCCAGGTCGCCTGCGAAAAGTGCCACAAACCAGGTGAGCCCGGCGGACCGGCACGCTACAAGGACATGAAGTTCCAGGCCTGCATTAATTGTCATATCGATCCGCACAAAGGCTCCTTCAAGCAGCGCTGCGAAGATTGTCATACCACGGCGGGATGGAAGAAACTGCTGCCGCGCTTTGAATTCGACCATTCAAAGACGAAGTATCCGCTTCTCGGAAAGCATGTCCAGGTCGGTTGTGCGGAATGCCATGTAAACGGCGATTTCAAGAAGCCCCTGCCGTTTGCCAATTGCGCGGACTGTCACAAACCCGACCCCCACAAAGGCCAATTCGCAGCTCGTCCGAAAAAGGGCGAGTGCGCCGAATGCCATACCGTGGATGGATGGAAGCCTTCACTGTTCGGAGTGAAGGAACACGACGCATCGAGCTATCCGCTAAGAGGCAAACACGTTTCCGTCGAATGCGCGAAGTGCCATCTTCCTGCCGGCAAGGACACGATTTACAAGGTGAAATTCGAGCAAGCTCACTCAAGTACTATGCTGGCTACTGCTTTTCTTTTGGCTGCCGGCTACCTCTCAAGCACACCCGCCTCAGCGTGAGACCACCCGAAGTCCGCATGGGCCACTTGCGACTCCGTGTGAGAACTGTCACAACGCTGCGAGTTGGCGGCCCATCCGCGCCGTGCCTGAGTTCGATCACAACAAGACCAAGTATCCGCTTCGCGGCATGCACGAAAAAGTGCAGTGCGTACAGTGCCACAGCAAGCCGGCTTCACCAATGTCGGCAATACTTGCCAGGACTGCCACGCCGACGTGCACCAGCGAAAAATGGGCACGGACTGCGCAAAGTGCCACACCGTTCTAGGCTGGAACATTGCTGTACAGCAACTGAAAGATCACCAGAATCGATTCCCGCTGTTGGGAGCTCACGCAGCCGTGCAGTGCGAAGATTGCCACAAAGGCGCGGCGGTAGGTCAGTTTCAAAGCTTGTCAACGGCATGCAACTCCTGCCATATGCGGGACTTTCAGCAGGCCAAGAGTCCGGACCACGTGGCTGGTCAATTCCCGCAAACCTGCGACTCGTGCCACTCGTTTGACAGTTGGCTAGGCGCCACCGTAAACCACTCCGCACCTCCTATCAACTTCCCGCTCACGAACGGGCACGCGAGTGTTCCGTGTTTGAACTGCCACGTCGGCGGCAACTTCAATTTGCAAATAGCGGCGACGGACTGCGGGCATTCAGGATGCCATCTTACAACGTGGCAGCAGACGACGATCCCCAAGCATTCGGCGGCGGCCACGGTGTTTCCGATTGCGACCTGCTCAAATTGCCATAATACAGTTTCCTGGTTGACGGCGAATTTTGACCACGCGACCACGGGTTTTCCACTGACGAATTCGCACCAAATGGCGCCGGCGGGCAAGGTGAGCGCCTGCACGGACTGCCACATCAACAACAATTACAATTTGCAGATCAGCCCGACGGATTGCGGGAATTCGCAGTGCCACCTGACGACCTGGCAGCAGACCAACAATCCGACGCACTCGGCGGCGGGAGCACCCTTTGCGGCGGCCAATTGCGCCACTTGTCACAACCCGACCTTGTGGACGAACGTGGTGTTTAATCACGCGGCGACCGGCTGGGCGCTGACCGGTTCGCACCAATTGGCGCCAGCCGGAAAAGTCATGGCCTGCACCGATTGTCACGTGGGCAACAACTATACCTTCACCGCCGCGAACGCGGATTGCTACGGCTGCCACAAGACGGCGTGGAACAGCACGCCGTCGTTTGGCGGCGCTGTGCCGAACCACATTACGGCGGGCTTTCCCGCGACAGCATCGGCTTGCGCGACTTGTCACCCGATCACGCAATGGGCGGACGGCAAGTTCGGCCACACTGCGTTCGGCTTTCCGCTCACAAATTCACATGCGCTGGTAGCCAATGGCGGCAAGGTGCCCGGCTGCACTTCCTGTCACATCAACAATAACTACAACCTGCAGATTGCTCCGACGGACTGCGGGAATTCGCAGTGCCACTCGACGACCTGGCAGCAGACCAACAATCCGACGCACTCGGCGGCGGGAGCGCCTTTTGCGGCCGACAATTGCGCCACTTGTCACAACCCGACGCTGTGGACGAACGTGGTGTTCAATCACGCCGCAACCGGCTGGGCGTTGACCGGTTCGCATCAACTGGCGCCGGCGGGGAAGGTTGTGGCCTGCACCGATTGCCACAGGGGCAACAGCTACACCTTCACCGCCGCGAACACGGATTGCTATGGGTGCCATCAGACGGCGTGGCAGAGCACCACGACGATCGGCGGAAATGTGCCAAACCACATTACCGCGGGGTTTTCGACATCCATGTGTTCGACGTGCCACGACACGGTTCTTTGGTCAGACGGAAAGTTTGACCACGCTACGACGGGGTTCCCGCTCCAAGGTCCTCATATGCTGCCACCACGTACGACTGTTACGGGCGCGATTGGGCCGATGGTCAACGCATGTACGGACTGCCACCTGGGTGGCAACTACTCTACAGGTTACCCGACGACAGATTGTTACGGCTGCCACCAGTCCTACTTTACGAACGCGCAGAATTATGGCGCCATGGTTCCGAATCATGTGGCCGCGTCATACCCGACAACGTGCGCGGCCTGCCACACTACCTACGTAACCACCGCCTGGCTGGGGGCGGTATTCAATCATAGCTATTTCCGGATTCCGCACCACGGTTCGGTCTGCTCGGACTGCCACCTGGTCTCGACAAACTATGCGACGTTCTCGTGTATCAACTGCCATACGCAGCCTAATGCGCATCGGCCGGGCATGCAGCACCCCGCGGTGAATGGCTACGTCTACGGCGCGACGACTTGTTACAGCTGTCACAAGAATTGATGCAAGAAGGCAAACGCTCCGCAAGCTTCTGCAAGTAGTCAGTCGGGGAAGGGCAAAAAGAGCCGGCCAAGCCGGGAGACACAGAAACCAGGGGAATGATTTACGTGTCAGATTGGACTAGAAAGTCAGGGCTGTTTGTAGAGCGTCGTTTCACTCGCACTACACTGGCGGTTTTTCTGGCCGCCACGCTTTATGCCTCCTGTTCCCCGATTATCGTGGCACAAGCTCCCGAAGGTCCTACACCTCCTTTCCCTAGGCCGTCCGAACAGGACAGCCAGAAGCCTGCGGTATTCAAGGTCAAATACGTCGGTGACAAGACGGTGTACCTCGAAGGGGGCCGCAATGCGGATTTACAGGCCGGCATGAAACTTTCTGTGGTGGAGCCCCCGCCAGATGGTGTGATTGCGGAGGGAATTCAATACCGAGGCTACGAGCACGTGGCCGAGCTGGTGGTTTCCTCAGTCTCCGACTCCTCAGCCGTCTGCGACGTGGTAAAAGCCGATGGAGAAGTAAAGGTGGGACAAGCGGCGTTTCTCGCGCCGGAGAGTGTCCGCGGCAGGCGTCAGGCGGAACTGGCAGCCGATGAGGACAAATATCCCATTCTCATGACATTTACTTACGGCGATCCTCTGGATGAAGAGATCCGAGAAGCTCGGGAAGCGCAGGAGACGCGCCTGACTCCGATGCAGCGTTCACAAGGCCGCATCGGTTTCAATTACGGCGGCACGAAGGAATCCGGGGGATTCAGCTCCCGCCAAATGGGGATTGTGATTGATGCCAATATGCGGAATATCGGCGGGACATATTGGAATTTCGTGGGTTCTTGGCGTGGGAATTTCGGTACCAGCAATACGACGCTTCCCGGCGCAGGAACACAGACGCTAACGGACTTGGTGAACCGTACCTATCGCATTGGATTTACCTACCAGAGCCCCTATTCCCCGGTGACGCTGGGGGTTGGCCGGTTATTTCTGCCCTGGGCGCCGAGCTTGAGCACGATTGATGGCGGCTACTTCGGCAGGAAGTTCGCTCGGGAAGCCACATTTGGTTTTTTTGCCGACTCCACTCCGGATTCCTCCTCTTGGAGTTACAACCCGAACCAGCATATCGCGGGAGTTTTTGTGAACCTGGAGCATGGCAGCTTCGACCATTTCCGGCTATTCAGCACCATGGGAGTGGCGATCACCAGCATCCAGTGGAAGGTGGCCCGGCAATTCGCTTTTTTTGAAAACACCTGCTCGTGGAAGCAATACGTATCGTTTTACAACTCGCTGCAGGCGGATGCGGCGCGGACCTCTCCGCTGGTCAATGGCGGCAGCAGCCCCACGACAGTCTCGCAGAGCTATTCATCTCTTCATTTCCAGCCCATCAAGCTATTTGGTTTCGGCGTGAACCACAATTATTTCCGCTCGCTTCCGACATTCGATCCGCGTTTGCTGGGAACCGGTTTGCTGGATCAATACCTGTTCCAGGGATTCAGCGGCGACATAAGATTCACTCTGCCAAAACGCATCGGCCTGTTCGCCAGCCTCGGGAAAAGCAAAACGACCACGGATAAAAAGAGCTCGCTCAACCAGGCGTACGGACTGTCCTTCGGTAGCCTATGGAAAACCGGCCTGCTCTTGGACCTCCACTATACGAAATTCAACAGCTCCTTTGGCAGCGGAAAGTACGAATCGTTTTCGCTCTCGAAAAGCCTCACCGACACTTTCCGCGTCCAGCTTTATGGCGGCCACCAGGTCTTCAATACCACTCTGTCCATCAACGCCAACTCCAACTTCGTAAATGGCGTCGTGGATTGGAACGTCGGGCCGCGCTATTTCTTTGAAGGTAATTACGGCTGGTACCGCGGCACCAGCCTGAGCTATACGCAGTGGTCTTCGGTCTTCGGTTATCGCATTGGGGGATTCCGCAAATGAGAATCCTTCGTTGCACTCTCCTTCCTGCATCCGCGAAGCACCTCGTGCGAAATTTTGCGTGTTTTCCTGCTCTTGCTTTCGCGCCATTCTTCTTCTGTGGAGATCTGTCAGCCCAAACCGCCAATCCCGCCCCGACGGTTGCGGAAGCCCCTCCCGCTCGCCTGTCGCCTGCCATGGACGCACTCGTCCGTGCCCGCAAACTCGTCGAAAAATATTTCGAGCAGGCCGCTAATGTGGTGTGCACGGAAAACGTGACCCAGGCGGTGGTGGGAAAGAATGGCAAAGCAAACTATCGCGAAGATTCCGTCTTCGACTACCAGATGCAGGCCAGCTCGAACTCCGGCTCGTTGAAGCTCGTCGAATCGCGCGACACCCGCAAAGCCGCCTTCCGCGACTCCGCCCGCTCGCTGCTGATCACCAACGGTTTCACCAGCATGCTGCTCATCATTCACCCCACGTATGAGACCAGCTTTACCTTCGAACCCGGCGGCGAAGAATCTGTGGACGGCATTACCTACGTTCGCATCCATTTCAAACCTGTGCCCGGAGCTTCCTCTCCCGCGGCCATGCAACTCCGCGGGAAGAACTATCCCATCCCGCTCTCCGGAACGATCTGGATCGACCTGCAAACCGGTGCCGTCGCCAAGCTAGTCGCTTCCATGGATTCCAGCCTCAGCGATCTGGGCCTGCAAGGCATGCGCAGCGAGATTCACTATGCCACAGTCAATTTCCACGATCCCGAGGAGTCCTACTGGATGCCCGTATCCGCGGTTATCGATGTGGAAACACCCCGCCAGCACTGGCGCAATATTCACCGCTTTGCAGGCTACAAGAGATTCAGGGCCACAATTCAAGTCGAGCAAGCTGAGAGTAAACCATGAGCGCATCCGCAACCATTGGCACCGCCGTTGTGACTTGCGAGGACGCCGAAAAAGGCCATCGCATCCGCCTGTTCCTGGCCTGGATGCTGGCGCTGGCCGTCGTTCTGGTCATCGCCGGCTACGGCTTCAATTACTACGCGCTGAGCGCCGCCCAGCGCCCCTTCTCGCCCAAGCACCAACTCCTGCGCCCCAGCGGCACGATTGGGATCAAGCTCGGCATGGTGGGCGTCTTGATGTTCTTTCTCATCTATCTCTATCCGCTCCGCAAGAAATGGGGCTGGCTCGGCCGCATGGGAAATTCCCGCCACTGGCTTGATTTCCACGTGGTCCTCGGAACTACCGCGCCCATCATCATCGCTTTTCATTCCTCCTTCAAATTCGGCAACATCGCCGGCATGGCCTTCTACAGTATGCTGATGGTTACGCTTAGCGGCTTTGTGGGCCGCTATCTCTACGCCCACATTCCGCGCGGCCTCAGCGCCGTGGAACTCTCCATGAACGAAATCCAGGAGAAAGAAGAGGCACTGCGCAAGGAACTCGCCGAACAAAGGGCCACGTTTGGCTTCTCCGTCGATGCCCTTTACGAGTTGCCTTCACCGGCCGAAGTCGCCAAAACGCCTCTGATCGCTTCGCTACTTTCCATGTTTTTGCTCGACATCAAGCGCCCTTTTAAGGCTTCCCTGGTGCGCCTTCGTGAAGCGGGCTTCGGCGCCTGGGTATTTTCCGGCTTCGGCCTCTTCTCCACCCACGACCAGAAGCTTGAGCGCGCCATCCTCTTGGCGCAAAAGCAGTCCTCCTTGTCCCAGAGCATCGCCTTTCTTAGTAAAACGCAGCGCATCTTTCAGCTCTGGCACGTCATTCACCGGCCCTTTAGTTACGCCTTTGCTATCCTCGCCATTCTCCATATTGGCATCGCCCTTTTCATGGGCTATAGACTGTAAGTGAGAAAGATGGAATTAGTCATGAAACGATCTGCCTCGGCCATACTGCTTTTCGCCGCCTTCTTCCATATCAGTGGATGCAAGCAGCAGCCTAGCGACACTGACGCCATCCGCGCCGGCATCCTGCAACACCTGACCGCCGTTGGCACGCTCAACATCAGAGCCATGCAAATGGACATCCACAGCGTTTCCATCAAAGGCAATCAAGCACATGCCGAAGTCGAATTCCGTCCCAAGACCGGAGCCGCCCCCGGCGCAGGCATGCAAATCTCTTACAATCTGGAAAAACGCGATGGCTCCTGGGTCGTCCTGAAAACGAAAGCCGCTGGAGGCACGATCCAGCATCCGGACCCAAACCAGAATCCGCACCAAAATGAGAACGTTCATTCGGGCAGTCTCCCCAACTTCTCCGATGTTCTGAACCCTTCTGCCGCGCTTGATACCGCCTCCGCCAGGAAGCCGCGCTGACTTATGGATACTCTTGTCGCTTTCGTCGTCGCCGTCCTTGTCATCGGCTTCTTCATGCGTAGTTACCTAAATAGGCAGAAGAACAACGAGGAAGAGGCGCGCGCCGCCGCGGAGAAAGGCAAGCTCTATTCGAGCGGTCCGCAGTCCCAGCATCCGCACATTGACGCCAACTATTGCATTGGTTGCGCCGCTTGTACCATGGTCTGCCCCGAGGGCGACGTTCTCGCCATGCTCGGCGGCAAAGCCGTTATCGTCAACGGCTACAAGTGCATCGGCCACAGCCTTTGCGCCGAGGTTTGCCCGGTCGGCGCCATTACCATGGTCATGGCCAGCCCAAGCATGGGCGCGGACATGCCCTTCCTCACCCCGGAGCACGAGACCAGCATCAAGAACTTGTTCATCGTCGGCGAACTGGGCGGCTTGGCTCTGATCAAGAACGCCATCAACCAGGGCCGTGACTGCGTCGATACTATTGCCAATAAAGTGGCATCACGGGGCATCGCACGGCGCTCCCCGGACGTATATGACGTTCTGATCGTGGGCGCGGGTCCCGCCGGGATCAGCGCGTCCCTACGCGCCATCGAAAAAAAACTCAACTACCTCACCGTAGACGAAGGAGAAATCGGCGGCACCGTCGCCAAATATCCCCGCCAGAAACTGGTAATGACCAGCCCCGTGGAATTCCCGATGCACGGAAAATTCAAAAAGACGGAACTGAGCAAGGAAGAGCTGATCGCCTTTTGGCACAAAGTCCTGGAGCGCGCGGATTTCAAGCTGTGCCAGGGTGAAAAGGTGGAGGACATCAAGAAGGGTGAAGACAGCATCTTCACTGTCGCGACGCCCAAGGCCCAATATCGAGCACACGCCGTCGTTCTGGCGCTAGGCAAGAGCGGCAGCCCGCGCAAACTCGGTGTCAAAGGAGAGTATCTGCCCAAGGTCATGTACCGCTTGATTGAGGCCGATCACTGCATCAACAAGCGAATCCTGATCATCGGCGGCGGAGACAGTGCCATCGAGGCAGCCATGGGTCTGGGCCACTAGGGCGGCAATCAGGTCACTCTCTCTTACCGTAAAGAAGCCTTCAGCCGGATCAAGGAACGAAACGCTCAGCACATTCAGGAATCGGTGCGCAAGAGCAAAGTCAAGGTCATTTTCAACTCCATTCCAATGGAATTCAAAGAAAAATCCGTGATCCTGGATGTCAATGGCAAACTGGAGGAAATCCCCAACGATTACGTTTGGATCTTTGCCGGAGGCGAGCCTCCCACGGCCTTCTTGAAAAAGATCGGAGTCGGCTTTGGCGCGCAGGACCTCACCACCTCCGCAAGCAAAGAAGCCAAAGCGGCTAAAGAAGCCATTCCGGCGTTGCGTTAGCTACAGCCCATTCCTGCCAACAAAACGATATGGAAAGACTCGTGGCATAGCGCGGGTCCCTCGAGCAGTAGCGCCAATTGCCCATCGTTCCCCGATCTACTTCGAATCCGCTTGATAGACGAGCCGCCCGCCGACGATCGTGGCGACCACTTTCGTCGTTCCAATCTTATGCGGATTGATGTCAAAAATATTCTGCGAAACGATAATCAGGTCGGCGAGTTTGCCTGTCTCCAACGAGCCTTCCGTTTTCTCGCGGCGTCCTGCGAAAGCGGCTCCTAGCGTGTACCCGTCCACTGCCTGCTCCACAGTCAGCCGCTGCGCCGAAACGAAACCGCCCTCCGGCTTTCCTTCGGCAGTTTGCCGAGTCACGGCGGTTTGAATTCCTTCCCAAGGATTGAGAGTCACAACGGGCCAATCGCTGCCAAATGCCAGGTGTCCGCCCGCATCCGAGATGCTCTTCCACGCCCAGGCACGAGACGCGCGATCGGGGCCGGCGTTGCGTGCCCACACGTCGAGCGTGTCGGAATCCGGGTAAGAATGGAGAGGCTGCATACTGGCGATAACGCCGAGTTTGCCGAAGCGGGGAATGTCGGCCGCGGCAACCATTTCGATGTGTTCGACGCGCGAGCGGCGATCACGTTTGTGGTTGCGTTGTTCCGCGTTTTCATAGGCATCCAGGGCCACTCGAACGCCATAGTCGCCGATGGCGTGAGTAAAGAGCTGCAAGCCGCGTTTGTCCAGATCCGTCACAGCCGCATTGTAATTTGCGGGCTCCCAGAAGAGCTTGCCTTTCAAGGAAGCATCATCGCTGTAGGGCTCCAGCATGGCGGCCGTATGCGATTCTACGACGCCATCCACCATAAATTTGACGGCGCCGGCGTCAATCCACTCGTCATGGAATTTCTTACGTCCTGCTTCGATGGATTTGAGATCCTCGGGCCGCAACAGCGGGGGATTCAGAAAGTATGCGACATACATGCGCATACTGAGGTCGCCGCGATGGCGCATTTCTTCGAAGAGGTCCAGGATTTCAAAATCACCGCCGGCGCTGTGGACGCGCGTGATGCCGTGTTCATTAGCCCATTTCATCCCCGCGCGCAGGGCCAGAAGCTTTTCGGCACGGGTCGGTTTTGGAACTACCTTGGCAACCAGGTCTTGCGCGGACTCTTTCAAAGCACCAGTCGCTTCACCTGTTAAGGGATCACGAACGATGATGCCGTTCGGCGGATTCGGCGTTTCGCGCGTAACGCCGGCAAGCGCAAGGGCCTTCGAATTCGCCCAGTACGTGTGCCCGTCGTAACCTTCCAGGAATACCGGCCTGTCGGGGAAGATTTCGTCGAGATATTTTTTGTGGGGAAGCGTTTCAGGACCAAACATAGCGTAATTCCAGCCGCGGCCCAGGATCCAATCGTCATCGGGATGTTCCGAAGCATATTCTCGTAATCTCTTTTGGATGTCGGCGGCGTCCTTTGCGCCCTCGAGGTTCACGCGGCCTAGGCTCAAAGAGCCATCCAGAAAATGAACGTGGCAATCGGTGAAGCCGGGCAGAACGAGTCTTCCTCCCGCGTTGATTACCCTCGTGCCCATGCCTCGCCTTTTTTCGATGGTAGCATCATCGCCGATAGCAACGATTTTATCGCCGCGAGTGGCAAGGGCTTGGGCCCAGGGTTGCCGGGCGTTCCCCGTATAGATGCGGCCATGAATTACGATGATGTCTGCCGGCTCGACGATCAGCCCCTGTGCGCCTGCCCTAGAAGCAAGCAGCAAGAAGAGTGAAAGCATTTGGAGAGGCACACGAAGCAAGCGAGTTTTCATTCGAACGAAGTCCCCGAAGTCAGAGGAGAGACGGCATGCTGACCCAGAGCGGCAAAGTTTCCTTTCGGCCCGGATTCCTCCAACGGTGTGGAGTCGAACGTTCAAAATAGAGGCTGTCGCCCGGTTTCGCGCGATGAGCCCGCTGCCGTTCAACCAACGAAATGGAGCATCCAATTGGCATCGGAGTCGTCTTCTACTGCAGACTACCGGAAAGACGTACGACAGCAGAACAATAATTGCAGTTATTTTTGAACCAAGAAGCCAGGGGTTCATCCTATACTTGGGAACGACTTGGGGGAACAAATCATCGCGAATACCAGTCTGGGCGACAATGAGTTCGCGGAGTGCTTCGACGTTGTTCTCGCCTCGGCCAGGCATCCGGTATCGTCCAGGTGCCTCGTCCAGCGCCGACTGCCTCTTAACTAAGCATCTCTCCACAGCCCCTTCGTTTCGTGCAGCCACCGCAATCCGGATCGGGATATTGTGGCTGCCCACAAACTCTAAACATTATAGTGCCCATAATGTCCTGATTGTGGGCGACGACACCCAATTCAGAATCTCAGAGCCTGACTCTTCCATCCTTCAATCGAAACTTAGTTCCCCTCTCTTTCGCTTCCTCCGCAAGAGCGAGATACATATCTAAACCGGCGCGCACGACCGCCGCCCATGGGCATGGTGGGTCCATTTCCTTGGCGAGCGCCTTGGCCCTGCCAATGGCCTTTTCCTTAAGAAACAGCGAAACGCGTCTCATGCCCCAAAATGTAGCATATGTATGCCTGTTCTTATACTTTTTCTCTTTCCGTCTAAAGTGACAGTCGCGGTGGATATGGGAGAGCGCAAATCTCGGAGACGATTGATTGTGATGATACAGCAACAAGTGGGGGGTCGGCCGTGAACCCACAACCTAAGAACGCGCTCAAGCGACTTGTTGGAGTGAGGTCCGGGGCAGACGGGTGGACGGCACGGTGTCCAGTACATGAGGATCGGAACAATTCCCTTTCTATCTCATTGGGTAACGACGGGCGAATCTTGTTCCATTGCTTCGTTGGTTGCCCTGCAGCCGAAATCGTGAAGAAGGTCGGTCTCACGATGTCTGACCTCTTCCCAAACGGGGGACGGGGTGACACATCGGAGGATAAAGGCAGCAACGCTGCAATACTCACTCTTGCGCAATACGCGGCAGCTAAGAAGTTGCCTATTGGTTTCCTTCGGGGTCTTGACCTGTCCGAGATTCATTACCAAGGCAGACCCGCAGTTCGCATCCCCTATTTCGATGAAGCAAGGACGGAAGTGGCCATTCGAATTAGGACGGCTTTGAACAAATCCGGAGATTCCGATAATCGATTTCGATGGCGGAGAGGAGCGAAACTAAGGCTGTACGGCATCTGGCGAACCGTGAGACTCGATTACCGCGTATTGTGCGAGGGAGAAAGCGATTGCCATACGCTTTGGTATCACAACTTTCCGGCGCTCGGCATCCCAGGCGCTGCGAACTGGAGGGAGGAACGCGACGCAGCGCATCTCGATGGCATTGAGAGAATCTATGTTGTGATTGAACCCGACAAGGGCGGGACGGCGCTACAAAACTGGCTTGCCAACTCGAAGATTCGAGATCGGGCGTACTTGCTCAGGTTGGCTGGATTCAAGGATCCGAGTGCCCTCTACCTGGATGATCCAGCGAGTTTTCAGAGGCGATTCAGACAGGCCGTGGAGGCCGCTACTCCCGTTCCCACGGTATTTGCTGCGCAGTTAGAGACCGAAAAGGCAGAGGCATGGAAGCTCCGTAAAGGCCATGCCGAATCGGTTGACATTCTTGATCGCTTTGCTGCGGTTCTGCGTGATCATGGCGTAGTTGGTGAGGAGCGGAATGCCAAACTGCTGTACCTGGCGGTCGTAACTCGATTTCTTAAACGCCCGGTCTCTGTAGCGATCAAAGGGTCTTCATCGGGCGGCAAGTCCTTCATCGCCCAACAAGTGTTGCAATTCTTCCCGTCGGAAGCGGTGCACTGCCTGACGGCTATGAGCGAACGTGCGTTGGCTTACACGGAAGCCGACCTACGCAATAGATTCCTGGTGATATACGAGGCCGCGGGACTCGCTGGTGAGTTTGCATCCTATTTGATCCGCTCGCCGCTTCGGGTGTCGCGCCTGCTACCGCTTGACCTACCAGAGTGCACAGTCTCACGACGCCCGCGTAGACGAGTTGATGAAGAATCCTTGGGCCCTCGTTATGGCAGTCGAGAGTAAAAACCCCAGCAAGTCCCTGCTCGGCATCCAGGCCTACTTCAAGTTGCGCGGCGCCCTATGAAACCCGGTTTAGTGAAGAGACTTCTTCGCAGAAAGATTGAGCCACGATGAGCACCGTCGTGGGCTGGCATAGATACTCATGCAACGATTCTGGGCGATTCGGGCGGGTCGCTCAAGACTGCTCAGGCACTGCTCGGGCACTCGGATGTAGAAACAACGCTCAACATCTACACGCACGCAATTCCAGAGTCGCAGCGTGTTGCGGTTAAGCGGGTAGCGGAAATATTGAGCCCAGATGGACTCAAAATCGGCACGGCCTCGGCGGCTTGAATTCTCAACTCTTTGATTTATAAAGGGATGGAAGAAATCTGGAGCCGAGAGTGGGAGTTGAACCCACGACCTGCCGATTACGAATCGGCTGCTCTACCACTGAGCTACCTCGGC
>Ga0209648_10001799_pt1 | contig 17436 bp, 16 predicted proteins | sample GraSoi2013_115cm_FD_185830 | JGI IMG/M metagenome (GOLD analysis project Ga0209648, IMG submission 185830) | Grasslands soil microbial communities from the Angelo Coastal Reserve, California, USA - Sample 9_17_2013_115cm (SPAdes) (version 2) | ecosystem: Environmental > Terrestrial > Soil >...
GCGCGCAGCGATCCCCGCGCCAACACCACCATCGCCGTTGTCGCGACCAATGCCCGGCTCGACAAGGCCTCCGCCAAGCGGCTGGCGGTGATGGCGCAGGACGGGCTGGCGCGTGCGATCCGTCCCGTGCACACGCCGCAGGACGGCGACACGGTGTTCGCCATCGCCACGGGCCAGCACGATCTCGGCGGCGATCCGCTGGCGCTGGCCGAACTCGGCACGCTTGCTGCGGATTGCCTCGCCCGCGCCGTGGCGCGCGGCGTCTACAATGCCGCCACGCTAGGCGCCGCACGCGGCTGGCGGGACGTGTTTGGCCGCTGATAGACTTGATCGCCAACTGCAACAGAGGTTTTCCGTGAACACATTTTCTCGTCGCCGTCTTTTAGGCACCGCCGGCGCGCTCGTGACGATGTTCGCTCTCGGCGCCGAGGCGTGGGCCGAGGCGAAGGATCGACTGGTGATCGGCATGTCGCTCGAGCCGCCGGTGCTCGATCCGACCAAGAATGCCGCCGCCGCCATCCGCGAGGTGACGACGCCCAGCATCTTCGAGAGTCTCGGCCGCATCGATCGCACCGGCGCCGTCGCGCCCGGTCTCGCCGCGAGCTGGAGCATCTCGGAGGACGGCAAGGAATATCTCTTCAAGATCCGCCAGGGCGTGAAGTTCCATGACGGCGAGCCGCTCGACGCCGCGGTGGTGAAATTCACCCTCGACCGCCTGTTCGCGCCCGATTCCACCAATCCCGCCAAGTCGCTCTACACCGACATCGACAAGGTCGAGGTGGTCGACCCGTCGACGGTGAAGGTGACCTTGAAGTCGCCGAATTCCTTCCTGCTCTACAGCCTGTCGCTGGGCGATGCCGGGATCATGCATCCGAAGTCGGCGGCGACCAACGACAAGCAGCCGATCGGCACCGGGCCCTTCATGTTCAAGGAGCGCAAGGAGGGCGATTCGATCACCCTGGTGAAGTCGCCGACCTGGCGCGATCCCGGGTCGATCAAGCTCGACACCGTGATCTTCAAGATCATCAAGGATCCGTCGGCGCAGGTGAACGCGCTGCTGGCGGGCGACGTCGATGCCTTCCCGGGCTTTCAGGCGCCCGAGCTGGTCGAGCGCCTGAAGAAGGATCCACGCTTCGCCGTGGTCGTCGGCACCACCGAAGGCGAGGTCATCCTGGCGACCAACAACGCCAAGAAGCCATTCAGCGATCTGAAAGTGCGCCAGGCGATCGCCCATGCCATCAACCGCGACGAGCTGATCTCGGCCGAATCGGGCTTCGGCGTGCCGATCGGCAGCCACTTCGCGCCGCACAACAAGGCCTATGTCGACCTCACCAAGACCTATCCGTTCGACATCGCCAAGGCCAAGGCGCTGCTGGCCGAAGCGGGCTATCCCAACGGCTTTGAGGCCAGCCTGAAACTGCCGCCGGTCGGTTACGCCCAGCGCGCCGGCGAGGTGATCGCAAGCCAGCTCGGCAAGATCGGCATCAAGGTCGCGATCACCCAGCTGCAGTGGCCGCAATGGCTCTCCGAGGTGTTCAAGGAGCACAACTACGACCTCACGATCGTGGCCCACACCGAGGCCAACGATCTCGATCGCTATGCCCGCGACGGCTACTACTGGGGCTACGATTCGCCGGAGTTCAAGGCCAAGTGGCGCGAGGTCGTGGCCGCCACCGACTTCGCCAAGCGCGACGAGCTTCTCAAGCAGGCGCAGCGCATCGTCGCCCGCGATGCGGTGAACGGCTTCCTCTTCCAGCTCGCCAAGATCGGCGTGTGGAAGAAGGACCTTATAGGCATGTGGGAGAACGCGCCGGCGCCGCAGGTCGACCTGACGGGCGTCTATTGGAAGTGACGGGCGCAGGTCGTCACCCCGAGCGAAGCGCAGCGTAGTCGAAGGTCTTTTCGATGACTGACGAGATCTCTCGACTTCGCCTCGCTGCGCGAGGCTTCGGTCGAGACTAGTGCTTGAATTCCTCTCCCGCCGGCTTGCCGCCGCGCTGGTGACCCTGGTGCTGGCCACGGTCGTGGTGTTCGCGGTGGTCGAAGTCCTGCCGGGCGATCCGGCGCTGGTCATGCTGGGAACCGATGCGCGGCCCGACACTCTGGCGGCGCTCAGGGCCACCTATGGTTTCGATCAGCCGCTGGCCGTGCGCTATCTGCGCTGGATCGGCGGCTTGTTGACCTTCGATCTCGGCAGCAGCCACGCCTATGGCACGTCCGTCGCCAAGCTGATCGGCGATCGCCTGGCTGTGACTCTGCCGCTGGCCGCGCTGGCGCTCTGCTGGGCCATGCTGGTGGCGATCCCGCTGGGCGTCTTCGCCGCCTGGAAACACGGCCGGCCGGGCGATTGGGGCGTCATGGGCTTCACCCAGATCGGCATTTCCGTGCCGAATTTCTGGTTCGGCATCGTGCTGGTGCTGCTGTTCGCGGTGACCTGGCAGCTCTTCCCGGCCGGCGGTTTTCCCGGCTGGCAGGACCCGTTGAAATCGGCGCATGCCCTGATCCTGCCGGCCTTGTCGCTGTCTTTGGGTGAGATCGCGATCCTGGCCCGGGTCACCCGCTCGGCCATGCTCGATACCTTGCGCGAAGACTACGTCCGCACCGCCAGGGCCAAGGGCGCGCCGGAGCGCACCGTGCTGTTCCGGCATGCCCTGCGCAATGCGCTCATTCCGGTGACGACGGTAGCCGGCCTGATCGCGGGTTTTCTGGTGGCCGGCGCGGTCATCATCGAAAGCGTGTTCCGCCTGCCTGGTCTCGGCCAGCTGGTCTACGATTCGATCAACAACCGCGACCTGATCGTGATCAAGAACGTGGTCATCCTGTTCACGATCCTGGTGCTCGGCGTCAACCTGCTGGTCGATCTTGCCTATGCTTTCCTCGATCCCCGGCCGCGGGTGCGGACATGAGGCGCTTCTTTGCACGCGCTTCCCGGCACGTCGGTTTCCAGATCGGCGCCGTGCTGCTCCTGCTGTTCGTCGGCACGGCGCTGGTCTCGATCTTCTGGACGCCGCATGCGGTCGACGAGCTGCAGATGCGCGCCAAGCTGATGCCGTCCTCGGCCGCCTATCCGCTGGGCACCGATCATCTCGGCCGCGACGTGCTTTCGCGCATCATGGTGGGGGCGCAGACCTCGATCGCGGTCGGGCTGATCGCCGTCGGGATCGGCATGTCGGCTGGCGTCGCCTTGGGCGCCTGGGCGGCGGCGCGCGGCGGCTGGGTCGACGAGGCGCTGTCGCGCACGTCCGACCTGATCTTCGCCTTCCCCGCGGTGCTGATCGCCATCCTGATCACCTCGGTGCTGGGGGCGAGCGCGCAGAACGCCATCCTGGCCATCGCCATCTTCAACATTCCGGTGTTCGCGCGGGTGACGCGGGGCGCCGCCCTGTCGATGTGGAGCCGTGACTTCGTGCGCGCGGCGACCGCGATGGGGCAGGGGCCGCTCGGTATCACCGTGCGCCACGTTCTGCCGAATATCGCGAGTGTTCTCATCGTGCAGGCAACCATTCAGTTCGCCGTCGCCATCCTGGCCGAGGCCGGTCTTTCCTACCTCGGCTTGGGGGCGCAACCGCCGGTGCCGTCGTGGGGCCGCATGTTGCGCGACGCCCAGACCTACATCTTCCAGGCGCCGGAACTCGCGGTATGGCCGGGCCTCGCCATTGCACTTGCCGTGTTGGGGCTTAACATGCTGGGCGACGGTCTGCGCGATCTGCTCGATCCGCGCCTACGACTGTTGCGCGTTGGGTAAAGCTGCAACGTCGTGAGGGGTTGCGTCATGACCGCCCTGATCTTCCTGTTGGTGGGCGTTGCGATGATCGTGGCCGTTGCCGGCCATCGCGGCACCGCGCTCGGCCTGTTCGGTGTGAGCTTCGTGGCCGCGGCCCTGTGGTTGCGGCATCACATGGACTCCGTCCTCAACCTGTCGCTCTAGGGGCCGACCGATGACATCGCTCGTTCGGCTGGGCAACGCGATGGGTGCGGCGGGCATTGCCGTTGCGCTGCTGGTCGCTTTCGGCCTGCAGTTCGGTCTGAAGGAGCTGCCCTGCCCGCTATGCATCCTGCAGCGCGTCGCCCTCGTGCTGTGCGGTTTCGGCTTCCTCCTCAACCTGCGTTTCGGCGCGCAGCCGTTGCACTACGGACTGTCGATTCTCGCCGCCCTGTTCGGCGTTGCCGCCGCCGGCCGGCAGGTGCTGCTGCATATCGTGCCCGGCAGCGGCGCCTATGGCTCGGCGATCATGGGACTGCACCTTTACACGTGGTCGCTCATCCTGTTCGTGGCGGTGGTCGCCGGCGTCGCCCTGCTGATGATCATGGGCGGCCGGCCGGATCACGATCGCAGCGATCATCAGGCGGCTATGCGCTTTCGCGGCATCCATCGCTTCGCCGCCTATCTGCTGATCGCCGCCACGCTCGCCAATGCGCTCAACAGCTTCGCGCAATGCGGGCCCGTGGAGTGCGCGGACAATCCCGCCGGCTACTGGGTCGCCAAGTACTTACCCTAGCTCGGCGTCCCTCTTGGGTATGAGGTCGTAGGGCAGCGCGAAGCCCGGCATCGCCATCAGCCGGTCCCGCCAGGCCCGGGCGTTCGGCCTGTTGTCGAGCGACATGCCGCCCTCGGCCATGAAGGCCATGCGGCCCCAGCAGCCGATGTCGGCGATGGTGCAGCTCTCGCCGATCAGCCATTGTCGGCCTTCCAGGCTCTTGTCGACGAAATCGAGGGCGGCCTCCGCTGGCGGCCGGAAGAAATCCATGATCGCGGGCTCGACGGCGCGGAAGCGATGGAAATGGCGGACCCGCGCCACGTTGGTGATGGCGTCGTTCTCCCACGACAGCCATTCGCGCGCCCGCCAGCGCTCCTGCTCGGTGGCGCCCTTGAAATGGCCGGTCGTGCGCGCGAGGTAGTCGAGGATGACATTGGACATCACCAGCGTCAGGCCGCGATGGCGCAGCACCGGCACCTGGCCGTAGCGGTTGATCGCCAGGTGCTCCGGCTGCTTCTGGACGCCGTTCTTGAGGTTGACGGTGCGGAACGAGAAGGGCAGCCCGGCCAGCGCCAGGAACAGCATCGGCTTGTAGGTCGAACTCGAAGTGAAGCTGCCGTGCAGCACCAGCCGGTCGTCGGTCATGTGCGATCTCCTTGCGGCCCATGCTCTTTAGGGCCCGTGACAATCCATCTTGCCGTTCGCCGCCGACCCTGCCTATCTGGCAGGTGACATGTCCGACGAGCCCTATACCGTCATCCTGGGCGCCCGACGCTACGCCATCCACCGCAAGTGGGCGCGGCTGCCGCCCGGCGAGAGCTTCGGCTTCCTGTCCGATCTGATGGTCGATGCCGAGGGTCGCGTGCACGTGGCCCAGCGCGGCGCCGAGCAGCCGGTATTGGTGTTCGATCGCAACGGCAGCCTGGTCGGAAGCTGGGGCGAGGGCGCGCTGGCCGAGCCGCACTATATTAACGCCGCGCCCGACGGCTCGATCCTGGTGGCCGACCGCGACGCCCATCAGGTCCTGCGCTTCGATTCGTCGGGCCGTCTCCTGCAGGCGCTGGGCAGGCGCCACTGGCCCTCGCTCGACGCGCCCTTCAACCATCCGACGGCCGCAGCCCAGGCGCCGGACGGGGAGATCTACGTTGCTGACGGTTACGGCAATTCCAGCGTCCATCGCTTTGCCGCCGACGGTACGCTGCTCGCCACCTGGGGCAGTCCCGGCGCCGGGCCGGGCACCTTCACGACGCCGCACGCCATCTGGGTCGATCGCTTCGGCAAGGTGCTGGTCGGCGACCGCGAGAACAACCGCGTCCAGGTGTTCGACCGCGATGGCGCCTTCCTCGCCGAATGGGGCGACTTCTATCATCCGATGCAGATCTGGGTGGACGACCGCGACATGGTGTTCGTGACCGACCAGATCCCGCGCATCAGCCTGTTGAGCGCGGACGGCAAGCTGGTCGGCCGTTGCCGCGGCGCCATCAACGGCGCGCATGGGCTCTCCGGTGATGCCGACGGCAACCTCTATCTTGCCGAGCTGCCGCCGCAGGAGATCACCAAGCTCGAACGATTGAGCTGACGTCGCACCATCGCCGTCGGGGAGGGGGCATTGATTCGGCACATGTTGATCGTACTGGTCGGCCTGTCGATGGCGCTCACCGGCTGTTCGCATCCCGACCGCGGGCCGGTGGTTCCCTACGCCGACACCGAGCGTGCCCAGCCGCTTGGCATCGCCAACCTGCGCTTCTATGCCGACGGCGACCCCGCGCCGATGATCGAGGAAATCGCCCGCGCGGTCGCGCGCGAGGAGGCGGCCCTGCAGGCGGCCGGCCAATCGATCGCGCGGCTGCCGACCGCGTACTATCTTGCGGTCTCCGGCGGCGGCGACAATGGCGCGTTCGGCGCCGGCCTGATGAACGGCTGGACGGCGACCGGGACGCGGCCGACCTTCAAGATGGTGACCGGCGTCAGCACCGGCGCCCTGATCGCGCCCTTCGCCTTCCTTGGGCCCGACCATGACGCCGAATTGCGCGAGGTCTACACGACCCTGACCCCCGACAGGATCTTTCGCAGACGCCGTCTCACCGCCGCCCTGTTCGACGACGCCATGGCGGATACGACGCCGCTGGCCGAGGTGATCGCCAAATACGCCGACCAGAAGATGTTCGATGAGATCGGCCGCGAATACAACAAGGGCCGCCTGCTGCTGATCGGCACCACCGACCTCGATGCCCAGCGACCGGTGATCTGGAACATCGGCGCCCTGGCCGTCAGCGGCCATTCCAAGGCGCTCGACCTTTTCCGCAAGATCCTGCGGGCATCGTCGGCGATCCCCGGCGCGTTCGAGCCGGTGCTGCTCGATGTCGAAATCGACGGCCGCAAATACCAGGAGATGCATGTCGATGGCGGCGCCATCGCCCAGCTCTTTCTCTATCCGCCGACCATCGAGGTCGGCCAGGTCGGCGTCGAGCGGGCGCGCATCGCCTATATCATCCGCAACGCCCGGCTCGATCCCGATCACGCCCAGACCGAGCGACGGACGATCAACATCGCCGGCCGCGCCATCGCCACCATGCTGGCGGCCAGCGGCCAGAACGATGTGATGCGCACCTACTTCGTCTCACGTCGCGACGGCGTCGACTACAACCTGGCCTACATAGGTGCGGATTTTTCCGCCGACCGGCCTGGCGAGTTCGATCCGGCCTACATGCAGGCGCTGTTCGACTATGGCTACCGTGAAGCCCGGAACGGCCAAGCCTGGCACAAGGTGCCGCCGGGGCTCCGGGCAAGGGTGTCCAGGCGAGCCGATGACGCCCGGTCAGCGGGCGATCAGCAGGACGGGCGTACGCAGTGACAGCACCAGGCCAAGCGTGCGCGGCCCCAGGAATTTGGTCTCGCCGTGGCGCAGCGAGGTGCCCAGCACGACGAGGTCGTAGCGACCGCGCCGTGCGACGCGCCGAATCTCGGTCTCGGGCTGGGGGCTGGTCGCGGTCAGGCCCTTGACGGCCACGCCGCTGCGCTTGCCCAGGCGATGCGCTTCGACCAGCACCGAGATGCCGAGCCGGCGTGCGCGCCCGCGCAGCAATAGCGTGTCCTCCCGCGGATCGAAGACGTGCAGCGCCGTCAGGGTGCCGCGGCTGGCGGCGGCGAGCGCGAGCGCGATCTCGGTGGCCAGCCGCGCGTCGGCGCTGCCGCCGGTCGGCACCAGGATATTGAGCGGCGCGTCGGGCGAAGCTTCGTATCGCCCGCCGTTCAGCAGGATGGCGACCGGCCCGTCGAACGCGGCGACCAGGGCCTGCAACGGTTCCTCGAAGTGGGGCGCCGTGGCGGAGATCGGCTGGCCGATACCCACGAAGGCGATGCTGTAGCCCTTGGCCGCTTCCTTCTCGATGGCGTCTTCCGCCTGGGCCGTCCGCGCCCGCACGAGCTGCTCAATGGCGGGCTTGGGGACGGGCGGCGCAGCCTTGTCCAAAGGTTCAGGAATGTCCTGCAAAGCGGCTTTGGCTGCGGCCATCAGCCGAGTGCGACCGGGCGTCTTGTCGCCCTCCTCCCGCGGCATCTCGAGCACGGTCGTCAGCACGCCCTGGTGGGCGGCGAACAGTCCGGCCAAAATCGCGGTCAGTCCGCCATTTGCGCTGCCGTCGACATAGACGAGGGCCCGCTCCATCCGCGGTACGCTCTCGGTTTGTTCGGCTTCCTCCTTGTCGAGACGCCGCAATTCCTCGTCGCGCAGCGGCACCCGCCCCATCATCCATCGGAGCGTGGGCGGCATGGCCATGGTGGTGACCACGGCCATGGCGACGATCATCGTGTAGAGCTGGTTGCTGAGCGCGCCCATCGACAGGCCGACGGTGGCGATGATGACTTCGGTCGAGCCGCGCGCATTGAGCCCGGTGGCGAGCGCCAGCGATTCCAGCCAGTTGAGGCCGCCCAGCATGCCGCCGGCCAGCGCGCCCAAAAATTTGCCGATGCTGGCGATCAGGATGACGGCGAGCGTGAAGCCCAGCAGCGCAGGGTCGAGCAAGGTGCGCAGGTCCATGCCGAGCCCGGCCACCGCGAAGAACACCGGGCTGAAGAAGGCGATGATGAAGCCGCGCAACTGGCTTTCGATATGCTCGGTGAGGATCGGCGACTGGCCGATCAGGATGCCGGCGACGAAGGCGCCCAGGGCGCTGTGCACGCCGATAAGCTCGGTGGTGAGCGCCATCGTCAGCATGATGAGCAGGATGGCGCTGATCACCGGCACTTCGGTGGCGAGGTTGTCGTTGCACCACACGATGATGCGCGCCACCACGCGCCTGCCCACGGTGAGGCTGGCCGCCAGAAACAGCGCCGTGAGGCCGATGCTCATGCCGACATGCTCGAAGTTCACCGCACCGTAGGCGGCGATGCCGGAGATGATGGCGATGATGATCCAGGCCAGGCTGTCATCGAGGATGGCGGTGGCCAGGATGAGCTGGCCCAGGTCGCGCCGGATGGCGCCGATCTCCATCAGCACCATGCCGACGATCTTGACCGACGAGATCGACAACGCGGTACCGAGGAAGAGGGCCGTCACCAGCCGCGTCGCGGTCGAGGGAACGAGCTCTGCCGGCAGCGCATAGGCCAGGGCCACGCCGCAAACGAACGGCACCGCGATGCCGAACAGCGACGTCGAGATCACCGCCCGGCGTTTGCGGTTCACCAGAGCGAGGTTGGTCTCCATGCCGGTCAGCAGCAGCAACAGGAGAATGCCGATCTGCGAGACGGCATCGATCATGCTCTTGAGCGCCGGCGTCTCGGGGAAAACCATGTGCCGCAGCTCCGGCAGCACGGCGCCGAAGATCGACGGCCCAAGCAGCACGCCCGCCAGAAGCTGGCCGAAAATCGCCGGCTGGCCGATGCGGGCCATCCCCTCGCCGATCAGCCGGCCGAAGAACAGCAGCAGGATCAGCTCGGCCGCGAAGATCGCCGTCGTGTGGTCAACTGCCACGCCTGTCTCCGCCTGCGGTAACTGCTTTCTCATATAGAGGTTGGGGTGCGCCGCATGCAACGGATGGACGGATGGCACGAGTCGTGCTGACCTTGTCCCGGCGGAGGAGAATTCGATGGACAAGACTATGATTGAACTGCTGGCCCGCCGCGCAGGCCTCGCCAAGGCCCTGGCGGAATTCCCGGAGGATGTGACGGCCGCGGCGACGCAGGCGCTCAACGTGGTGGAGAAGATCAAGCAGCCGACCGATCCGGCTGCAGAGCCTTGGCCGCCGATGCGCGCGGGAGCCGGCCTATGAGAGACGGACCGCTGACCGAACTGCACTGGCTTGGCGTTGCCGAGGCCGCCAAGGCGATCGCTGAAAAGGACCTCTCGCCGGTCGAGCTCATGAAAGCTTTGCTCGACCGCATTGCCGCCCTCGATCCGAAGCTCAACGCCTTCATCCGGCTCGATGGCGAGGCCGCGATGCAGGCCGCCAAGGCCGCCGAAGCCGAAGCGACCGCGGGCCGGCTGCGCGGCAAGCTGCACGGCGTGCCGGTCGGCATCAAAGACATCATCAATGTCGCCGGCCTGCCCACGACCGGCCATTCCAAGATCCTGGAAGGCAATCTCGCGACCGCCGACGCCGTGTGCGTCGAAAAGCTGCGCGGCGCCGGCGCCATCGTGATGGGCAAGCTCTCGACCCACGAGTTCGCCATCGGCGGGCCGAGCTTCGACCTGCCGTGGCCGCCGGCGCGCAATCCGTGGAACACCGGTCATCATCCCGGCGGCTCGTCGTCGGGCTCGGGCTCGGGCGTGTCGGCCGGTCTGTTCCCGATGGCGCTGGGCAGCGACACCGGCGGCAGCGTGCGCAATCCGGCGAGCTGCTGCGGCATCGTCGGCTTGAAGCCGACCTACGGCCTGGTCTCACGGCGCGGCGTCTTCCCGCTCTCCTTTACGCTCGACCATATCGGGCCGATGACCCGCACCGTCGCCGACAACGCGCTGATGCTGGAAGTGATTGCGGGCCACGACCCGCATGATCCCGGCAGCGCGGCCGTGCCGAACGGCCACTATGCGGCCGGGGTGGAGCGCTCCGTGCGCGACCTGCGCGTGGGCTTCATTCGCCATTTCCACGAAATCGACGTGCCGGCCGAGCCCGAGGTCACGGCGGCCCTCGAGCACGTCGCCCGCACCTTGCAGTTGGAAGGGGCCGAGATCCGCGACGTCCACCTGCCGACGTTGGGTGAGTTCGGCGCGGTCAATCGCGTGATCCTGCAAAGCGAGGCCTGGGCGATCCACGGTCCGTGGCTGCGCGAGCGGCCCGGCGACTATGGTCAGCTCGCGCGCCGCCGGCTGATGGCGGGCGCCTTCTTCAGCGCCGGCGACTACGTGCAGGCGCAGCGCCGCCGGCTCGAGATGATCGCCGAAGTTGAGGCGGCGCTGCGCGACGTCGATGTGTTGCTGTGCGCCAGCTCGATGGACCCGGCCTGCCGCATCGACCGCCCGGCCGATCTCGAACGCACCTATCCGCGCCAGGCGCGTACGCCGTTCAACGTCACCGGCCATCCTGCGCTGGCCATGATGGCCGGGCTGTCACAGGGCGGCCTGCCGCTGTCGGTGCAGTTCGTCGGCCGCTATTTCGACGAGGCGACCTTGTTCCAGGTGGCGCGCGCCTGGGAGCAGGCGTCTGGCGTCGACAGGAAGCATCCGCCGATCGTGTAAGGCCTGTCATTCAACCGACATGCGCGGCGTGTAGCACCAGCTCGTGCCCCGCCGATCGCATTGCTTGACACTGTCTTTGGAAAGGCCGTTAGATTTCCCTAATAAAACTGGGAATAGCCGAGCTTTGCTTCGGGAGGAAGAATGTCTCGCCTAGATCGTCGGCAGCTTCTCGCCTCCGGCAGCGTCGCGGCCGGCGGGCTCCTGCTCCCGCGCTTCGCCATCGGCCAGGCCGACAGCAGGCCGGTGATTTCCATCGCCGTGCAACAGATCGCGACCAGCGCCAACCTCGAGACCGTGCGCGAGCGGTCCAACGTCGGCGAGCGCGTCCAGACGCCGATCTTCGAGAACCTCATCGCCCGCAACCTGCAAAGCAAGCTCGAGCCGGTGCCTGGGCTGGCCGAAAGCTGGCGGCGCGTCGACGAGCGCACGGTCGAGCTGGCGCTGCGCAAGGGCGTGAAATTCCACAACGGCGACGAGATGAACGCCGATGACGTGGTGTTCACCTTCGGTCCGGAGCGCATGTTCGGCCCGGGCGGCAACACCCCCTCGAGTAAGACCCTGTTCACCACCGTGATGACGCGCGACAGCGTCGAGGGCAAGACGCTGCCGCCGGAAGTCGTCGGCATCGCCAAGCGTGTCTGGCCGTCGCTCGAGAAGGTCGAAGCGGTCGACCGCTACACGGTGCGTTTCGTCAATCGCGTGCCCGACGTGACCTTGGAAGGCCGCATTGCGGGCGCAGCCAGCGAGATCATCAGCCGGCGCGGTTTCATGGAGGCCAAGAGCTGGATCGAATGGTCGCGCAAGCCGGTGGCGACCGGCCCCTACAAGGTGCGCGAATTCAGGCCCGACGAGACCCTGCTGCTCGATGCGCATGACGACTATTGGGGCGGTCGGCCGCCGATCAAGACGCTGCGCTTCGTCGTCGTTCCCGAAGTTTCGAGCCGCATCAATGGCCTGCTGACCGGCGAATACCAGTTCATCTGCGACGTGCCGCCCGATCAGGTGACGACCATCGAGCAGAATCCCAAGTTCGAGGTCCAGGGCGGCCTGGTCATCAACCACCGCATCACCGTCTTCGACAAGAACCACAAGCAGCTTGCCGATCCGCGCATCCGCCAGGCGATCACCCACGCCATCGACCGCCAGGCCATCGTGGACAGCCTGTGGGCCGGCCGCACGCGCGTGCCGCCCGGCCTGCAGTGGGAATTCTACGACAAGATGTTCATCGAGGGCTGGACGGTGCCGGCCTTCGATCCGGCCAAGGCGCGCGAACTGCTGCGCGCCGCCAACTACAAGGGCGACCCGATCCCGTTTCGCGTGCTCAACAACTACTACACCAACCAGGTCGGCACGGCGCAGATCCTGACCGAGATGTGGCGCGACGTCGGGCTCAACATCCAGATCGAGATGCGCGAGAACTGGCAGCAGATCTTCGAGAATAACGGCCAGCGCGCCATACGCGACTGGTCGAACAGCGCGGGCTTCTCCGATCCCATAAGCTCGATCGTCGGCCAGCACGGACCGCAGGGTCAGCAGCAGCAATCCCAGGAGTGGACCAACGTCGAGATGAATACGCTGTCGGGCGCCATGGAGACCGAGTTCGATCTCGCCAGGCGCAAGGCGATGTTCAAGCGCATGCTGGAAATCTGCGAGCGCGAGGATCCCGCCTACACGGTGCTGCACCAGACCGCGACCTTCACGGCCAAGCGCAAGGACATCGCCTGGAAAGCAGCGCCGGCTTTCCAGATGGATTTCCGCGCCGGCAATTTCCGCATGGCCTAGGCTCGGAATCGCCAATGCCAGGTACAGCCCCGCTGTCATCCCGAGCGAAGCGAGGGACCTTTCCTGCTGCCCTAAAGGCCCCTCGCTTCGCTCGGGGTGACAGTTAGATTGAGCGCCGTGAGCGAACCGCTGATCGACATACGCGGCCTGACCGTCGATTTCGACGCCGGCCAGCGCGTCGTCCGCGCCCTGCACGGCGTCGACCTCGCGATCCAGGGCGGCGAGGCGGTGGGGCTGGTCGGCGAATCGGGTTCAGGCAAGAGCGTGACCTGGCTTGCCGCCCTCGGCCTGCTCGGCAACCGCGCCCGCATCGGCGGCCAGGTCCTGTTCGAGGGCCGCAACCTGGTGGGCGCGCCGGCCGGTGATCTCGAAGCCATCCGCGGCGCGCGGATCGCGATGATCTTCCAGGACCCGTCGAGCAGCCTCAACCCGGTCTATCGCATCGGCCAGCAGCTCGGCGAGGCCCTGCAGCTCCATCGCGGCATGAACGGCGCGGCGGCGCTCGCCGAAGCCGCGCGGCTGCTCGAGCGTGTCGGCATCGCCGATGCCACCCGCCGGCTGCGCGATTATCCGCACGAGCTGTCGGGCGGCATGAACCAGCGGGTGATGATCGCCATGGCGCTGAGCGGCCAACCGCAGATCCTGATCGCCGACGAACCGACCACGGCGCTCGATGCCACAATCCAGGCGCAGATCCTGGAACTGCTGCATGAAATCCGCCGCGACAGCGCGATGGCGCTGGTCCTCATATCGCACGATCTGGGGGTGGTGGCGGAGAACACCGACCGCGTCTGTGTCATGTATGCCGGGCGCATCGTCGAGGATGCGCCGATCGCCACCATCTTCGAGGCGCCGGCGCATCCCTATACGTCTGGCCTGCTTGCCGCTTTGCCCGATCTCGAAGGCCCGCGCCGCCGGCTTTTAGCGATCCCCGGGGTCGTGCCCGAGCCGTGGAACCTGCCGCCGGGCTGCAGCTTCGCGCCGCGCTGTCCCGAGTTCGAGCGGGCCTGCGAAGCAGCCGTGCCGCCGGCGATCGAGCTCGTGCACGGCCATCGCGCGGCCTGCATTCATGCCAGGAGCGGGACCGCTTGAGCGAGCCGCTCCTCCGGGCCGACGGCCTTGTCCGCCACTACCAGATCCGTCGCGGCAGCCGTTTGTTCAGCCATCCCGCGACCTTGCGCGCCGTCGATGGCGTTTCCTTCACCTTGCAACCGGGCCGCACGCTGGGCCTGGTGGGCGAATCCGGCTGCGGCAAGACCACGACGGCCAGGCTGGTGCTGGGCCTGCTGCCGCTGACCGAAGGCGAGATCCGACTGCAGGGCGAGACCTTGCCCCAGGCGGGTTCGATGCGCTGGCGCGAGCTGCGCCGCGTCATGCAGATGGTCTACCAGGATCCGTTGGCGGCGCTCGACCGGCGCATCGTGGTCGGCCGCCAGGTCATGGAGCCGCTCGTGATCCACGCCATCGGCGCGCCCGCCGAGCGGCGCGACAGGGCATTGGCGATCCTGCAGGCGGTCGGGCTGCAGGCCCACCACTTCGACCGCTATCCCCACGAGCTCTCGGGCGGCCAGCGCCAGAGGATCGTGCTCGCCCGGGCGCTGATCCTGTCGCCGCGGTTGCTGGTCTGCGACGAGCCGATCTCCGCACTCGACGTGTCGATCCAGGCGCAGGTCGTCAATCTCCTGCTCGACCTGCAGGCGCAAATGGGGCTCGCCTATCTCTTCATCAGCCACGATCTGCGCATGGTCCGCCAGGTGAGCCACGAAGTGGCGGTGATGTATCTTGGCCGGATCGTCGAACGTGGCGATCCCGACCGGCTGTTCGCGGCGCCGGCGCATCCCTACACGCGGGCGCTGGTTTCGGCGATTCCGGTGGCGCATCGCAGCGGCCGGCAGCGGCTGATCCTGAAGGGCGATCCGCCCAACCCGGTCGATGTACCGACGGGCTGCGCCTTTCACGAGCGCTGCCCGATCGCCGTCGCGCGCTGCCGAGCCGAAACACCTGTATTGCGTCCCGTGGCGGATGGGCGGCACGTCGCCTGCCACCTTGCACCCGGGGCCGCCGATGCTTGATTCTTGCCGGACCGCGGGCCTCCAGGCCCGCTCATGCATTGTCAGCGACAACAAAGACGCGGCACTGGAGTGCGGCACTCCCAGTGAAAAGAAGAGCGGGCCTGGAGGCCCGCGGTCCGGCAAGAAGACGCCATCATGATGCGCTATCTCGCCGGTCGGCTGTTGCGGGCCCTTTTGACCATCTTCCTGGTGGTGACCTTCGCCTTCTTCGTGCTGCGTCTTTCGGGCGATCCGGCCTTGCTCATCATGTCGGTCGATGCTCCGCCCGAATCGGTCGAGGCCTTCCGCAAATCGTGGGGCCTCGATCAGCCGATCTGGATGCAATACCTCGCCTATATCGGCCACGCCCTGACCGGCGATCTCGGCAATTCCATGCGCGACGGCCGGCCGGCCATCCAGCTCGTGCTCGAGCGCGTGCCCGCGACGCTCGCGATCACCGTTCCGGCCTTCTTCCTGAAAATCGCCATCGGCGTGCCGGCAGGCATCTACGCCGCGCTCCACCGCAATTCCTTCGCCGATCGGCTCACCATGCTGCTGTCGGTCGCGGGCTTCACCATGCCGAGCTTCGTGCTGGCGCTGCTGCTGGTCCTGGTCTTTTCGGTGCAGCTCGGCTGGCTGCCGAGCAGCGGCAGCGAGGGCATGGCCAATGCCATCCTGCCGATCGTCACCCTGGGTGCGGCGGGGGCGGCGATCCTGGCGCGCTTCACCCGGTCGGCCATGCTGGAAGTGCTGGGCCAGCCCTATATTCGCGCAGCCTCGGCCAAGGGCCTGTCGTGGCGTCGGGTGGTGACCGAGCATGCCCTGCCCAATGCCGCCATCCCGACCACCACCATCATCGGCTTCATGGTCGGCACGCTGATCGCGGGCGCCGTGGTGGTCGAAAGCGTGTTCGCCTGGCCCGGCATCGGGCGCCTGCTGGTCGTCTCGGTCGCCAATCGCGACCTCGCCGTCGTGCAGACCATCCTGCTGTTCGTCGCGGCGACCATGGTGAGCGCCAACATCATCGTCGACTTCCTCTATGGCTGGATCGACCCGCGCATGCGCACGGCCCCAAGATGACCGCGACCGTGACCTCGACGCCGCTCCAGCGCAGCCGCGGCGCGCGCTTCTTCGAAGCCTGGCCGCCGCTCACCTTGGCGGCGCTCGCCTGGATCGCGCTGATGCTGGTGGTGGCATTGGGCGCCGACTGGCTGGCGCCTTATCACTTCTCGGCCCTCGATCTGCGGGCGCGCCTCCTGCCGCCGGTCCTGTTCGGCGGCACCTGGCGGCATGCGCTGGGCACCGACGAGCTCGGCCGCGACGTGCTCTCGCGCCTCATCGTGTCGATCCGCATCAGCCTGCTGATCGCCTTCTTCGGCACCCTGATCGCCGCCACCCTGGGGACGGCGCTGGGCTTCGTCGCCGCCCACTTCCGTCGCCGCGTCGAATGGCTGATCCTGATGCTGATCGATTTCCATGCCAGCGTGCCCTTCCTGATCGTGGCGCTGGCGGTGCTCGCCTTCTTCGGCAACTCGCTGGTGCTGTTCGTCTGCCTGATGGGGCTGAACAGCTGGGAGCGCTACGCCCGCATCGCGCGCGGCCTCACCATTGCCGCCAACGAGCAGGGCTATGCCAGCGCCATCCGCCAGCTCGGCGCTTCGAGCTGGCGCGTCTACGGCGTCCATGTCCTGCCCAACATCGCCTCGACGCTGATCGTTTCCATGACCATCACCTTTCCTGAGACGATCCTGCTGGAAAGCGGCCTGTCGTTCCTCGGGCTGGGCGTGCAGCCGCCGCTCAGTTCACTCGGCAACATGGTGGGCTACGGCCGCGAATACCTGACCCGCGCCTCGTGGATTTTGCTGTTTCCCAGCGCGGTCATTATCCTGACGACGCTGTCGATCAGCATCATCGGTGACTGGCTGCGCGATCGCCTCGATCCGACCTTGCGATGATTCCGACTGGAGTTTTTGGACGATGACCGAAATCGCCTCGCACCGTGGCGGCGCCCTGCTGTGGGCCGAGAACAGCCGCCTCGCCTTCGAGCAGACCGCGAAGCTGCCCGTCGAGCAGGTCGAATTCGATGTCCATCCCTCGCGCGACGGCCGGCTGGTGGTGATCCACGACGCCACCCTGGAGCGGACCACCGACGGCGCCGGCGCCGTCTGCCAGCATGACTGGTCCGAACTCTCCAAGCTCATCCTCAAAGGCAGCGGCGGTCAGCGCATGCTGCTGCTCGACGAGGTCATAGAAATCTTCCGGCCGACCGGGATCATCCTGCGCCTGGAGATGAAGGCTGGGCCGGGCCGCGTGCCCTATCCCAACCATCCCGCCCGGATCATGGCCGCGCTCAAGGCTGGAGCTATGCTTGATCGCACGGTGATGACCAGCTTCCAGCTCGGCACGACGGCCGAGGTGCCCCGCCACGGCAAGCCGATACGCCATGTCT
>Ga0209648_10001801_pt1 | contig 17419 bp, 19 predicted proteins | sample GraSoi2013_115cm_FD_185830 | JGI IMG/M metagenome (GOLD analysis project Ga0209648, IMG submission 185830) | Grasslands soil microbial communities from the Angelo Coastal Reserve, California, USA - Sample 9_17_2013_115cm (SPAdes) (version 2) | ecosystem: Environmental > Terrestrial > Soil >...
ATTCACATCCCTCACTCAGACCCAGCACAAGGCTCTCCTCGACGGTGTCGCGTTCACCCTGTTCATAGTCTGTAACGTCGCTCACCCCGAGGATCTCGAGGTGATCAAGATCCCAGCCGACCTCTTATTGACTCCTGCATAAATAATGCAATACTGTGAGCACCCTGGCACGGGGGGCTCACGATGCGACCGAAGGGAAGCGCGGCCGTCTTGGAAGCGCGGCGGCGACGCGCGCTGGCCTTGTGGAAGCGGGACCTCTCCTTGAATGAAGTCGGGCGACGCCTGGGGTGTGCCCCGAGCTCCGTCAAGCGGTGGCGGGATGCGGTGGCGGCCCAGGGAGCAGAGGGGTTGCGAGTGCGCGCCTCCCCCGGGCGGCCGCGCAAACTGACCGCGGTGCAGCAGCGCCGTCTCGGGACGCTCTTGCTCGCCGGCCCGCTTGCCGCGGGCTACCGCACGGATCTCTGGACGACCGCACGGATTGCCGCGCTCATTCAGGCGCGCTTCCAGATCTCGTATCATCCCGATCATGTGGGGCGGCTGCTCCATCGACTCGGCTGGACCGCACAGAAACCCGAGCGCCGGGCGCTCGAGCGGGACGAGGCGGCGATTGCTCGGTGGAAGACGCGCACCTGGGTGCGGGTAAAAAAAACGCTGCCCGGCTGAAGGCCCACGTCGTCTTCGTTGACGAATCGGGCTTCCTGCTGATTCCGACGGTCCGCCGGACTTGGGCCCCGCGCGGACAGACGCCCCTCCTGCGACACTGGCACCGCCGCGACCGCGTGTCGGCCATCTCGGGCCTCTCCCTCAGTGCCACCCGTCGGTGCTGCGGGCTCTACTTCCAGTTGCACTCGGCCAACATCCGCACGCCCGACGTCTGCGACTTCCTCCGCGCGCTGCTGCGTCAGCTGCGTGGCCCCCTCATCATCGTATGGGATAACACGACGATCCATCGTGGGCCCTTCATTCGCGCGGTCCTGCGGCGCCACCCGCGCTTACGGCTCGTGGCGCTCCCCAGCTACGCGCCCGAGGTGAATCCAGACGAAGGCATCTGGCGCCACGCTAAAGCCGAACTCGCCAATGGCCGCCCGGACACGGTGGCCGACCTCATGCAGACGGTGCTTGCCTCCCTCACGCGGCTGCGGCGCTCGGCGCACCTGCTGCGGGCCTGTATCGCCCATGCCGATCTTCCCCTGCGCTTGCCCTGACCATTGCATTCTTTATACAGACATCAATAAGAGCCTGAAGACGGCCGCCGCCGCTCTAGAATCAGCGATCGATCCTCAACTCCGGGCCGTGCGAGACGAGTTGACTCCGCTAGTGTCGCCCATCCACGACCTTGCTGAGGCGCTGAGACGGGCGTTCGAGGAGAACGCACCCCCGGGCGCGGGGCACGTCTAGACGCGCGTTGGCGTACCCAGCGAATCCCCCGCCATCATGGCTCGCCCCGCTCAGTCTTCGCTCTCATCAACCCCTCCCCTGACTCTCCCGCTCCCCTAACGCCGCGGATACGCGGACGCTAGCCCCCGTTACGTCCGTGCCTCGCCTCCATCATCACCGCCCAGACGATCCGTCCTCGCTTGCCACTTGAACGGCTCGGCGTCCGTGCCATGATGATTCACTTCATGAGTTGCCAACGCATCACCTGAACCAAGGGAGTCCCCCAATGATCCGAGTATCTCTTGCCCACGCGCGCGAGGTGATCGCACAGCAAACCGACTTCGGTCCCGAGCGGACCAAGATGCTCCGGCTGTTCCACACGTTCGTCCAGCCCACGAACCCTTGCTACGACGCGACGCGGTTCGCGGCGGCGGTGGATCGGGTGACGGTGCAAGAGGCCATTGCGCAGGTCACGCAGTAAGCTGCGGCCGGAATGGGTTCGGCTCCTGCGAGAGCCGGACCCGACGCAGCCCGCTCCCGTCCACGTGCGGGGGCCGCAGGACGTGATGGCGCTGCTTCACCCACGCGCGAGCCGCGAGTTGGTCGAATGCTTCTACGCCGTTCTGTTGAGCTCGCAATCCCGCGTGATCGCGCTGCAGGAAGTGACGCTCGGCACCCTGAATAGCTCCCTCGTCCATCCGCGCGAAGTGTTCCGCCTGTCCATCGCGTACGGCGCAGCGGGGATCATCCTTGCTCACAACCATCCGGCAACTCGTCGATGCCGGCCGTTTGCTGGATATTCCCGTGTTCGATCATGTGATCCTGACCGAGAGCCGATATGTCAGCTTCGCGGAGGCTGGGCTCCTCTGATGCGTCTGTTCGGGACGGACCCGGAGGACCACCCCGAGGATCTGGCGGTCTGCTATACGTTCGGCTACTCGGGACGCTCGCCCCACCAACTCGCTGCGCTCGCCGAGGAGTACACCGCGATCGTGGTGGATGTGAGGCTGAAACCGCTCTCCCGCCAGGTTGGATGGTCGCGGTCGGCGCTTACGAGGCGGTTCCCGGGCCGTTACGTGTGGGTGCCCGCCCTCGGCAACCTCAACTACAAGGGCGGGCCGATCCGCCTCCAAGACGTCGACGTGGGCCTGCGCCAGATTGTGGGCATGATCGAGGCCGGGGTAACCCCCATCCTCCTATGTGTCGAGTCGGACCCGGAACAATGCCATCGCAGCCTCGTCGCCACACTGGTGTCACAGCGAACGGACTGCGAAATCGTCCACCTGCCCCTCTTGCGTGGGACTCGTCAGGGACTCAAAATGCCTCGAACGGAGGCAAAAGGAGCGCAACGGACGCGAAAGCGTCCTCGTCAATCACCCACAAGACGGAGGGGATAGGACCGGATGTGACCCGATGGGGAACCCAAACGCTAACTGCAAAACCTCTATTCGTCGGTTCGATTCCGACCGGCGCCTCTCCGGTCAGGCCGTGAGAACTCATGGCCGCTCTGCTGCCCCGCCTCTCACCGCTTCACCAGCGTGCCGCTAGGGCGTGGCCACGGCAGCTCGCCCGAGCGCTGCGTCGCGACCGGGCCCGCGGCGCGGGATTACGGCGCCGTGATCTTTGGGGTTTTCGCGGTCGCGCTGACGCGGAGCTGGATCCACATGCCGGACGCACCATGCCCGGGGACGGCGCAGAAGATGAGATAGTCACCCGCCGGCGGCGGATGATGCATCGCCCGCGTAGCGGTGAGCCGAGGGGTTGCCCCACGAGCCCCCGACCCGCAAGATAGGCAGGACGCATGATACGTGTTCTCCTCATCGACGACGACCTCGCATTCAGGCGGGCTCTGGCGAAGCATCTGGAGCGCGCCGGCTACGACGTCCTGCAGGCCTCCGACGGCGACACCGGGATTCGCGAGTGCCAACGCCACGCCGTGGATGTGGTCGTTGTGGACATCTTCATGCCCCGACAGGGCGGCTTGCAGACCATCGGGGGGCTGCGTCGCGAATGGCCGGGCATGAAGATCGTCGCGATGTCAGGCGTCAAGAGTGCAGGCTCACTGGACGTCGAGAAGCACGCTCTCGCGCTCGGGGCCGATCGCTTTGTGAGCAAGCCGTTCGAAGCGGCGACGCTCCTTACGCTGGTCACGACGCTACTCGGCGAGCAGCGAGCGCCGTAAGCGCGGCCCGCTGACGCGGGAAGCGCCGTAGGGTGCGAGCCTCGGCGCGGTGCGGCGATCCGGGCCGCGAGCGGCCATCTCTCGGTCCACCAGCCTGTTACGCAATCAGGCGGAGCGCGGCACGCGGCTTGCCCATGCGACGGGGCGCGCGGCGGTCGAGCCGCCGCAGCGTTCACCGATAAGAGCACACCCGGAGCGATCCGGGGCCGCAAAGCCAGGGGTCTCATCGAGACAGCCCGGCTACCGAAGGAGCGCGACGTGTTGCAGAAGATTGTCGAACGGATCCGGGCCGCGTGGTCCGGGACTCCGGCCGTGCTGTGGCTGATTCTCGTGCCGGCGGTCGTGCTGCCGCTTGCCGGCTCACTCGCCCTCGAGCTCTCGGAGCACGTCGTGCTCCCTGCGGCTCGCGTCGCGGGCCTGGGCGCCGTGTTCCTGTCGGCCGGCGGGGCGCTGGGTCTCCTGCTTGTGGTCTACTACGGTCAGCAGCGCGATTTCGAAGCGCTCGAGACGTTCACTCGCAAGCTCCACTCAACGCCCGACGTCCGCGAGCTCACCCACCTGATCACCCGCGGAGCGGGCAGGCTCGTGGGCGCAGACGGGGTCGCCATCGCCACGCTCGGCGACGGCGATGTCCTCGTGGTTTCGAGCGCGAGCAGTGGATCGTGCGGGGCGATGGCCGGCCAGCCGCTGCCGCTCGACGCCAGCCTCGCCGGCTGGTGCGTGCAGACGGGCCGCGCCACGCGCGTGCGCGACGTACGGCGCGATCCGCGCGTATCGGCGCCGGCCGTGGCGGCGACAGGCGTGCGGCGGCTCGTCGCGGCCCCGCTGGAGGCGGGTGGTGGACGCTTTGGGGCGATCCTCGCCGCCCGGCGCGGCGAGCGAGCTCCGCGGTTTCGCGCCCGCGACCAGCGGGTGTGGGAGATGTTGGCCCAACGCGTCGGGGTGGCGCTGTCGAACGCGCGATTGTACGAGCGCGCCACCGCTCGCCGGCAGCGCCTGGAGGAGCTGAATCTGTTCGCCAGCACGTTAATGGGGACGCTCGACCGCCAGCGGATGCTCGATGCCGTAACGGAGCGGGCGGCGCGCATCCTGGGTACCGACGCCGCGTCATTTGTGCTCGCCGACCGGCCGGATGTCGTGTATGAGTCGCGCTACGGACCGGAGCACTACCAGCCCGGTTTTCGTCTGTTGGCAGAGGAGACGCTCGCCGGCACGGTCGTGCGAGACGGGCGGACGGTGCGCATCTCCGATATCGCCCAAGACGCGCGCTACAATCCTGACCGGGTTGAGACACCCACCCAAGCGGTGCTCGCGGTGCCGGTGTGGATCGGCGGGGTGGCGGTAGGCTCGCTGGGTGTGCTGCAGTACGCTGCGCGCGATTTCACAGACGACGACGAAGAGCTCTTGTGCCAGCTTGCGGCAACCGTTGCCGCGGCGCTGCGCGCGGCGACGATGCTCGACGCGGAGCGCCGCGCGCACCAGCGGTTTCTGACCGTGTTCCAGGCGATGCCCGAAGGCGCGCTGCTGATCGCCCGCGACGGGACGGTGGAGCTCGCGAACCCGGCCGCCGAGCGGCTGTTCGGCGTGGGCGCGGGTGGGCTCGCCCCCGGCGCGCTGGCGCAGTTCGTCGCCGACGACTCGGGCCTCGTCCCCTGGCTGTTCGACTGGTGTGAGAACGAGGCGCCGCGAGCGGGCCGCCTCGTGCGCGCGGATGGCGCGCTCCGCGAGGTGGAGTGGCGCGTCAAGCGGCTCGAGCAGGAGGGCGACGAGCGGGTCATCTGCGCCGTACGGGACCTGACCGACGAACGGAAACAGACCGCCAAGCTGCGGACCCTCGCGGCCGCCGTCGGCGCCATGCGCGATGGGGTGTTACTGGTGGACGCCGAGGGGATGATCCAATTCGCCAACACGGCGGCCGTGCGCATGCTCGGCTACGACTCCGTGTCGGCGCTGGTGGGACAGTCGGCGAGGCTGCTCGTGCCGGCGGACCGCGTCGAGCGCGTAGCGGACTCGTTCCCCGCGCTGCTGTCCGACGGGTGGCAAGGCGAGAGCCTGGCGCGCCACCGCAGCGGCCGGGCGCTCCCCGTGCAGGCGGCGATCGCGCCAATCCGTGAAGGCGAGCGGTCGGTCGGTCTCGTCGGTCTCCTCGTTGACCTGAGCGAGCGCCGGGTGCTCGAACAGCGCGCTGCGGTCTCCGAGAAACTCGCCACGCTGGGCCGACTGGTGGCGGGCGCGGCGCACGAAATCAATAATCCGCTCACGGCCGTGCTCGCGAACGCCCAGTTCGCGCTGGAAACGACGGGGCGGGACCACCCATCGCACGAGCCCCTCTCCGTCATCGCGGCCGAGGCTCGGCGCGCCGGCCAGATCGTGAAAGGCATGTTGTCTTTCGCGCGGCAGCGACCGGTCGCCCAGCACTCGGTGGCGCTCTCCGCCCTTGTGGCTGAGGTGTTGCACCTGCGGCGCAGCTACCATCAGAGCCTGGGAATCGCGGTGACGCTCATTGGGGCCGACGCCGGCGCGACCGTCCATGCGGACGCCGACCAGCTCAAACAAGTGCTCCTGAATCTGGTCGTCAACGCCGAATACGCGCTCCGTGAGGCGAAGACCCGGCAGCTCCGACTCACGCTAGGCCGCTCGGGGACGCGCTGCCGGTTGAGCGTGGAAGACTCGGGCCTCGGAGTGCCGGAGGCGGTACGCGGGCAGATCTTCGAGCCGTTCTTCACGACCAAGCCCGAAGGCGAGGGAAGCGGGCTCGGCCTGTCGGTCTCCTACGGAATCGTGCGCGAGCATGGCGGGCAGATCTGGGTGGAGGACTCGGCGCTCGGCGGCGCGAGCTTCGTGCTCGAGCTGGCGGCCGTCGAGGACCGCGCGGGAGGGGCGGTGCCGGTCGCGGCGGCTACGACCGTGGCGCCGAACGCGCGGCCGTCCCCCCGACGTGTCCTCCTGGTGGACGACGAGGAGTCCATTCGCGCGACGGCGCAACGGATCCTGCAGCGGCACGGCCACGACGTCGATGTCGCCGCGGACGGAGCGGCAGCGCTCCTGCTGCTCGAGGCGATGGAATACGATATCGTGCTGTGCGACCTGCGGATGCCGAATCTGAGCGGCGCCGAGCTGTACGCGGAGCTCCGCCGCCGCGGCTTGGCGCGGGATGCCCAGTTCGTGGTCACGACGGGGGACATTGCGGACGCGGACGCGCAGCGCTTCTTGGGCGAGAGTCAGGTCCCCGTCCTGATCAAGCCGTTCGAGCTGACGGCGCTGCTCGAGGCCGTCGAGCGTTAGGCAGCCGCCGTCTGGCCCGGCTCCACCCTCAGCCCGCTTCGTACCAAGTGTAACGTTCGCGCGAGGCGGGATCGGCGCCGTGCTTGCTGCGGCGATCGCGCCGGTGGCGAGCACCGCCAGGAGCGGCACGCCGATTGGGGCGAACCTGCCCGCGAACCGTCCGTCACCGCTTGGAGGTTTGCGAGCTGCGTCGTGCACACGTGTGTCCATCGAGCCCCAGCCACTCCTGCGAGTCCGTGGCAGGAGAACACGTCGAGCGAGTCATCACGCCGCGCCGCGGCGCGGACTTGGATCGGGGCCTCGCTCCGCAGCGCCCCTCGGGCGCCGCCAGCGAGCGCGGCCGGCAGGTCGGTCATTGGCGCCACTGTGAAAGTAGTCCTCCAGTGCGAACTGTCAACCGATCCATGCAGAAAATGCACATTTTATGCTCGTTTTCTCGCAGACCAAGCGTAGCAGATTGCATGCCGTAGCAGAAATCGTGCAATAACTGCACGATCTTGGTGCCCTCAAGCGAGCCACACCGACCGGTCGCCTGACCACGGCAGAGGACAGCGTGGCCGGCCCGCCACGGTCGCGTCGACCGGCACGGAAGTCGCCTCCGCAGAGCCGTGCGCCCGCGCCGTTGGAGCGCGGCGCCATTCCCGACGGAGGGTGTCATGCGGACGTCAGCGCGTGTGGTAGGGGTGCTGGTCGCGCTCTTTGGCGCCGCGCGGTCGGTGTGGGCCCAGTACCCGCAGCGGCGCGATGGTTTCTGGATCGGATTTGGGCTGGGCTACGGCGCGGCGAACGTGTCGTGCGACAACTGCCGAGCGGGGCCCCGCACGGACGGCGTCACCGGGTTCCTGAAGCTCGGCGGCGCGCCGAGCCAGCACCTGCTGATCGGCGGGGCGATCACCAGTTGGTCCCACTCCTCCGGCGGCGCTACCGAGACGATGGCGAACCTGACGGGATCACTCTACTTCTACCCAAGAGCTCGGAGCGGTTTCTTCTTCACGGGAGGCCTCGGGTTGTCCGGCTACCATGTCAACACAGCCCCCGCGTGGGACGGGACGGGCTGGGGCTTGACGCTCGGAGCGGGATACGACATCCGCGTGGGACGCGACGTCTCGCTCACGCCGGTCGTGAACTACCTCTACGGTGCAGTCGGCGACGTCACCGTGCCGGGCACCGGAGTCGTAGGGAGCCGGTGGCGGCAGGATGTGATCGACGTTGGATTGGGCGTGACGTTCCACTGAGCCCGAGCTGCACCGCGCCCCTCCCACTTGGCGCACCTGGCGCGTAGCGCTCCTACGGCAAGTCGAGCAACACAAACGCGCTCGGCGCGCTGCTCTTGAGCTCGAGCTCGGTTTCCGCTTCGACTGCCGCCGCGTCGCTCGGGCCGAGCCGCCGGCCGTTCACGAGCAGCTCGCCTGCGGTCACGAACACGTAGGTGCGCCGGCCCGGCGCGAGCACATGGGTAACGGAGCGTCCGGCGTCGAGCTCCGACACATAGAGCGCGGCGTCCTGGTGGATCGCCAGGGCGCCATTACCATCGTGGCCCGCAACCACGGGGAGGAGGACGTTCTTCCGCGCGGCCCGATCGAAGCGCTTCTGGCCGTAGCGCGGCGTGCGTCCCCGGGCGTCGGGCACGATCCAGATCTGTAACAGATGCAGCGGCTCGGTCTCGGAGGGGTTGAACTCCGAATGGACGACCCCGCTACCGGCGGTCATCACCTGCACGTCGCCGGGCCGCACGATCCCAGCACCGCCAGTCGAGTCTTGGTGCGCGACCGCGCCCTCGAGCACGATGGTGATGATCTCCATGTCGCGGTGAGGGTGGGGCGGAAACCCTGCGCCCGGCGCTACGAAATCCTCGTTCAGCACCCGCAGCGGCCCGAACTGGACGTGCCGGGGGTCGTGGTAGCTGTTGAAGGAAAAGCTGTGCCACGTATCGAGCCAGCCGTGGTTCGCGTGGCCGCGCTCGTCGTGCGGTCTAATCGTGATCATCGTTCGCCTCCTTACCCGCGAGCCGTGCCGCGGCGCCGGTACCGAGAGCGCGCAGCAGACGCACCGCCTGACCTTGGTCGCGCGGCGCAAGCGCGCGCATCGCCCGTCGCATCGCGGTCGCGTGCGGCGGAAAGATCCGTCCGATGAGGCGCCGCCCGGCCGAGGTCAGGGCGAGCAGGATCACGCGGCGGTCCCGGCGGCTCGCCCGACGGCGCACGAGGCCCCGTTTCACGAGCTTGTCCACCACGTACGTAGTGCTGCTCGACTGCACCAAGATGCGCCGCTGCACCTCGCACACCGGCAGCTCGCCCTTGTGGTGCAGCACCTCCAGCACCCCGAATTCGGTCGTGCCCAGACCGAACCGCGCGATACTGGCGCGCGAGTGGCGGTCCACTGCGTCGAACGCCCGCGCTAGGACCACCCAGAGGTTGAGGGCGGTGTTGGAACCGTTCGGCTGTCGTCTCATCCGACCTCCAGGAACATCCGGAACGGTCCGATTGTTCCCATGATGTTTGAGATGAAGTATCTCGACATAGAGATAATTATATCACGGAGGTGTGATCATGCTAGCTGATGTGGGGTTGCTGGTGCTGCGGCTGACGCTGGCGACGGTATTTCTCGCCCACGGCGCGCAGAAGGCAGTAGGCGCGTTCGGGGGGCCGGGGTTCGCGGGAGCGACCGGGTTCATCGGTAGCCTGGGGTTCCGGCCGGCGCGGTTCTGGGCTGCGCTCGCCGTGGGCGGAGAGGTGATCGCTGGGTTGTTGCTCCTACTCGGCCTGTTGACCCCGCTCGCGGGGTTACTGGTGCTCGCCACGATGGCGGTGGCGATCGCCAAGGTGCATGGGCCGAAGGGCTTCTTTGTGCAGGACGGGGGGTTCGAGTACAACCTGGTCCTGATCATCGCGGCGTTGGCCGTGGCAGCGATCGGGCCGGGCGCGTTCTCGCTGGACCACGTGCTCGGGCTCGCGCGCTAGGGGGCCTGAACCCCTAGATTCCCCCGTCGCTCGTCACGATGGGGGAATGTGGACACGCTGGTTCCCAAACTTGTCACCACGCTGCGGGGATACAGCCGCGACCAGTTCGTCAGCGACGTGACTGCTGGTGTCGTCGTCGGCATCGTAGCGCTGCCCCTCGCCATCGCCTTCGCGATTGCGAGTGGGGTCAGCCCCGAGCGGGGCCTGTTCACGGCGATCGTGGGCGGATTTTTGATCTCGGCGCTCGGCGGGTCGCGCGTGCAGATCGGCGGCCCGACGGGCGCGTTCGTTGTGATCGTGTACGCGATCGTGCAGCAGCACGGGGTCGAGGGGCTGGCCTTGGCGACGCTCATGGCGGGCGGCATCCTCATCGGCTTTGGGCTCGCGCGGCTGGGGGCGGCGATCAAGTTCATCCCGTACCCGGTCACCATCGGCTTCACGAGCGGCATCGCCCTGATCATCCTCTCGGGTGAGGTCAAGGATTTTCTGGGCCTGAGGATGGGCCCTGTGCCCGCCGCCTTTTTGGCGCGCTGGCGCACGCTCGGCGCCCACCTGAACTCCCTGAACCCGTGGGCGGTGGTGATCGCGCTGCTCACGGTGGCGATCATCGTGGCCTGGCCCCGGGTCAGTCGGCGCATCCCCAGCCCCCTCGTCGCGCTCCTCGCAACGACGGCGGCGGTGCAGCTCCTCCACTTGCCGGTCGAAACCATCGGCAGCCGCTTTGGCGTCATCAGCGCGACGCTGCCCACTCCGGCGCTCCCCGCGGTCAGTTTTCAACAGATCCCGCCCCTGGTGGGTGCTGCGTTCACCATCGCCCTCCTCGGCGCCGTCGAATCGCTGCTCTCCGCCGTGGTGGCGGACGGCATGATCGGCGGCCGCCACCGATCGAACATGGAGCTCGTGGCGCAGGGCATCGCGAACATCGCGTCGCCGCTCTTCGGCGGGATCCCGGCAACGGGAGCGATTGCGCGCACCGCCACGAATGTGAAGAACGGCGGGCGCACGCCCGTGGCCGGGATGACGCACGCGATCACCCTGCTCCTCATCACGCTGTTCTTCGGCCGCTGGGCGGGGCTGATCCCGCTGGCGACGCTGGCGGGCATCCTGGTCGTGGTCGCGTACGGCATGAGCGAGTGGCGCACGTTCGTGGCCGAGTTCCGGGCACCGAAGAGCGACGTGGCTGTGCTGCTCACGACGTTTCTCTTGACCGTACTGTGGGACTTGACGGTCGCCATCGAGGTCGGGATGGTGCTTGCGGCGTTCCTCTTCATGCGGCGCATGGCCGAAGTGACGAACATCAGCGTGCTCACGCACGAGCTGCAGGATCCGCGGGACGACTTCGAGAACGATCCCAATGCGGTCCGGCGACGGGTGGTGCCTGCGGGGGTCGAAGTCTACGAGATCACCGGGCCGTTCTTCTTTGGCGCGGCCGAGACCTTCCGGGACCGACTGGGCGGGATCACCGTGCCGCCCAAGGTGCTGATCCTCCGCATGCGGCACGTCCCGGCGATCGACTCGACTGGCCTGCACGCCCTGCGCGATCTCGCGCGCCGCAGCCGTCGGGACGGCACGCTCGTGCTCCTGTCCGACGTCCACGCGCAGCCTGTCGTGGCGCTGGAGCGCGCGGGCCTGTACGACGAGCTCGGCGAGGAGAACGTGCACGGGAACCTCGACGATGCGCTGAACCGCGCGCGCGCGCACCTCGGTCTGCCACCGCTCCCACCCCCGGCGTTCGCCACGCCGACCGTGGCTCGGGAAGGGCGAGCCTGAGCACGCGCGCGAACCGTCCGCGCCAGCTCGCTCAGGGGCTCCCTGGATCCGGCTGCCTCCCTGCTCGGTCCAAAAGCGCTACGAGCTCGGCGAGGAATCCGCCCTGCCCGGGAATGATCTTGCGACGCGCCGCGGCAAGGGGGAACCACCCGGCGCGATCCACCTCGGGGAACGGCTGATGCCTCCCCGACTTCGGGGGCCATTCGAGCGAGAACAGATTGCTGCGCAGTTGCGCCGGGTCGGCGTCACCCTCGAACGCCCAGGCGTGGATCACCTTGCCACTCGGCTGACGCAGCGGCGTCAATGGAAGAAACCTTCCCTCGGCTACAAACCCTGTCTCTTCTGCGAACTCGCGGCGCGCGGCAGCGAGTGTGTCCTCTCCGGGTAGCACCACGCCCTTCGGGATCGACCACGCTCCCTCATCTTTCGCGGCCCAGAGCGGCCCGCCAGGGTGCACCAACAGGACCTCTGGGGCACCGTCTCGGACCCGGTACATCAACAACCCGGCACTCGTCTTCGCCATGGGCCATCTGCGCGGCCGACGCTGGGTCTCGAGGCGCGGGCGGCGCTACGGCCGCCGATATCGATCACGCTCCTCCAGCGGCAGCACCAACGCCCGCACGACGGCGGTCGCATCCACCGCGATCAGGAGCCCTTCCCGCGGCAGCGTCTGCACGCCCACCACTGTACCGGCAGGCGGATTTCGCTGCGGGAAGAAATCCGGCGCGGCCGTGCGGATCACGTCGAGGTCACCCGGCTTGGCGTTGACCACGTAGATCGTGAGCTTCGCGACGTCGGCCGGCGTGGTGCCTGCGATGCGCAGCACCGTGGAGAGATTCGCGAAGGCTTGCGTCGCCTGCACCCGGAGATCGCCGGGCCCCACGAGCGTGCCGGTCGAGTCGAGGGCGACCTCTCCCGATACGTACACGGTGGCGCCGATCTTGACGGCGTGGGTGAAGCCGGGCAGGGCGGCGAGGGTTCCCGGATTGATATAGCGGGCGTTGACGGGATCCGGCCCAGGCTTGATGGCGCCTGGGGTAGGCGCCACGCATGCCGCGCACACGAGTGCGGCGACGGTGCTGACGAAGGCACTGCGCATGGAATGCTCCTCTGGGCCCGGGTGGCTGGGCGGGCGCGCCGCGGGAGACACCGTCCCCGGGGTGCGCCTCGGCTGGTCGCTGCTGTCGCTCCGACCTTCAGTATACTCGCGTCGCCGCTCGGAGTTCAGCCGGTCGCTGCCCGACGCCCCTCGTTGTGCCGGTCAGCATCGTGCCACGGCCGGCCGTACTCAGCAACATGGGGGCGGTGCCGGAGCGGGAGGCGGGGGATCGGGTCGGCGAGGACGAGCCCGCCCTCGTGGCCCGCGCGCTGCGCGGCGACCGCCTCGCGCTCGGCCGCCTGCTCGAGCGGTTCACCGCAGCGGTACGGCGCGTCACGTACGCGATCCTCGGTGACCGCGACGAGGCGGACGATGCGGCGCAGGACGGCCTGCTGCAGGCTCTGGTGAAGCTCGACCACTACGACGCGACGCGCCCGTTCGGTCCGTGGTTGCTCCGGATCGTCGCCAACGCGGCGATCGACCGCCGGAGGCGGCGCACGGTGCGGGTTGCCGGCGTGCTCGACGACACCGTCGCGGGCGACCGGCCCCTGCCCGACACGGAGGTCGAGCGCCGCCTCCTCGGCGAGCGCCTGCGCGCGGCGCTGAACGAGCTCCCCGAGCGCTACCGGGCCGCACTCGTCCTGTTCGACGTGGAGGGCTACTCGCAGGCCGAGATCGCCCAGATCCTCCGCATGGCCCCGGGAACGGTGCGCTCGGCGGTGTTCCACGCGCGACGCCGGTTGCGGCGCCTGATGGCCGACTGGAAGGAGGCGCCGTGAACCCGGAAGCGATGGCGTTTTCGGCCGCGCCCGACCGGTCACTGGGGCACGCGCTGCGCGGGGCCCTCGATCGGTCCGGCCACGGAGCGTTCGTCGCCACGCTGCTCGCGCGCGCTGAGGCCCGAGGCGTCGGCTCGCCACGGGCCGTGCTAGGTCGCTGGACGGCGGGCGCGATCGTCGCCGCGCTCGTGGCAGCGTTGGCCGCGACCCTCTTGGTCGGCGCCGAGCCGCCCGCCGGTCCCACGTACGAGGCGGCGTGGGTGACCGCGGCGACGGGGAGTCCCGTTGCGGCGGAGCTCTTCACGGCACAGCGAGCGCCCGACACGGCGCTCATGCTCGCGCCGCTCGCGTTGAACTGAAACGGGGCACGGCGCGCAATGTTCAAACAATCGACGGGCGGTGCGGCGGTCACGCTCCTCGCCGCGTTCCTCGCGGGTGGCCTCGTCGCGTGGGGGGTGAGTGCGCCGCTGCTGAGCGGACACGGGGCCGCGTGGCGCGGGAGCGGCGCCACGGGGTCGGGGCGGCCCGGGGGCCCGGGGAGTCCGGAGGGTCGGCGGGTATTGGCTCGCGAGCTCGGCCTCACCGCGGCGCAACAGGACTCGGTGCAAGCCGTTTTCGAACGCCACCGACCGCAGATCGAGGCCCTGTGGCGGGAGATGCGGCCGCGCTTCGACTCGCTGCGTGCCACGGTGGACAGTGAGATCGCCGCGCAGCTCACACCGGCACAACGGGCCCGGTTTGCGGAACTGGCCAAGCGGTTGGATGGCCGACACCGCCTGGAGCCCAACCCGGAACGCCGGTAGCGGCGCTGGGCGCGCGCCCGGGCGCCGACACCCGCGTGCGGGGAACACCACTGATCGACTCGCGGTCTGCCTCAGGGAGCACGGGGCCGTCGAGAGGGGTAGTATTACGGACCGCATCAACCGAGGGCCACAAAATGAACCGGATGTCGTTGCTGACCCTGATCGCGCTGGCAGCGGGGCCACTGACCGCGCAGCAGCCCACGCCGCCATCGGACCACATGATGGGCGACGCGATGGGCATGCAGCAAATGATGGCGCCCATGATGGCCGTGATGGCCTACACGCCGCAGCATCTGCTCGCGCATAAGGACGCGCTTGCGCTCACGAGCGATCAGGTCGCCCGGCTCACGCATCTGCGAGACGCCACCAAGCCGGCGCAAGAAGCGGCGCTGGCGGACGCGGCGCACCACCTGCAGGAGCTGCGGGCCGCTGCGGACGCGCCGACCGCTGACACCGCGGCCTGGAAGATCCACTTCCAGGCGGCTCACTCCGCCATGGGGAAGGCGCACTGGGTGGCGCTCGCGTCCGCTGCTCAAGCGAAGGCGATGCTCACCGACGACCAGCGCAGCAAGGTCAAAGCGTGGGCGGATTCGATGGACACGTGGAGGCAGCAACACCGGCACATGATGAAGCCGGGCGAGTCACACTGAGCCTCGATACGTAGCGCTGTGCTCTGGCAGCGTCGGCCACCCCCGCTCCTCCGGAGCGTCGCCTTCGGCGCGGCGCTCGCGGTCGCGTCGGCCGGAAGCGGCGCGCCGATGTGCGCGAACCTGTTCGCTCAGGCGCTCGCGCCCTGCGCGATGCACGGGCACGGGGATCACGCCGCAGGGGCGGCCGGCGCGCGACTCACGGCCCAGCCCGCGTCGCCCTCGTGTCACCCGGGCGATCTCGGGGCCGGCTGCGCGACCGCAGGCACCTGTCCCTCCGGCGGCCCTCTCGCGTCGAGCCTGATCTCCACCGAGGTCGTGCTCGCCTGTCCCTCCGCTGACCGAGGGGAGGCCGCGCCGGCGAGCCCCCACTCCTTCGTCGCCCCACCACTTCCTCCGCCTCCGCAAGCCTAACCACTCGTCGGTGCAGTGTGTCCGCGACCGGGCCGTCCGCTCGGGCGCGTGCGTCACGTTCCCTGACTCAGGGGGTGGGCCATGAAGGGTGCTCTGCCTTGCGGCCTCTTCGCTGCCGTGCTGGTCCTTTTATGCGGCGAGCGCTCGCTCGCCGCACAGGCCGACTATCGCAACCTGGACGAGGGTCGCCCCACGCGAGTGGAAGACGCGTTCCCCGTCGAGCGGTACGCCTTCGAGTTCGTCACGTCATACGCCCTCGAGCGGGAGCCGGGGGGCCGGAGCGTGCACGCCTTTGTGCCGGAGCTCGCGTACGGGATCGTGGCGAACGGCGAGCTCGGGATCACGGCGCCGGTCGGCCTGCTGTCCGAGGGCGGCGTCACGCGGGCCGGCCTCTCGGGGCTCCGGGCGTTCGCGCTGTACAACTTCAACACCGAGGGCGCGGCCCTGCCGGCGCTGGCGGTGCGCGCTGACGTACGCCTGCCGGCCGGCTCGTTCGCGGGGAGCGAGGCGCGCGTCACGCTCAAGGGAATCGCCACCCGCTCATGGGGCCGCCAGCGAATTCATGTGAACGGGGCCTTCACGCTCGGTCCCGACGTCAGCCCGGCGCTCATCGAGCCAGCCGGTCGCTGGTGGTGGGGCGCCGCGCTCGATCGCACCCTGTTCCGCGAGAGCGTCCTCCTCCTCGCCGAGGTGTATGCGCGCGGCGCCGCGCGGGCGGCGCCGGCGGAGGTCACGGGCTCGCTCGGGGTCCGCTGGCAGTGGCGTCCCACGGCCGTGATCGACATCGGCCTGGCGCGGGGGCTCGTGCGCGGTCACGGCCCCGACTACGCGTTCACCGTCGGAGTCGCCAACGCCTTTGCGTTCGCCGGGCTGCTGCCCGGCGGGCGCTGAAGCGGGGCCTTGCCATGCGAACGCAACTGTCAGCCATGCTCGTCTTCGCGCTCGCGGGCGCGGGCGGACACGGGGCCGACGCGCAGGACCGGCGCGACGAGCGGTTCTACTATCCTGGGGCGTTCAATTGGGCGTTCCTCGAGCGCTATCCCGATGCGGCGCGGTTGTTCAACGCGTTCGACTACGGGCACGCGATCCTGTACGAGACGCTGTACCAGGAGCGGGACTCCGCCGCCGGCGGGGCCCTCACGCAAGCGTACCACTACTTGACGACCGACCTCCTCGTGCGGCCGCCCCGCTACGCCGTGGCCGAGGAGGTGATCGCGCCGTCGTATGCAAAGCTCGCGTGGCGAGCGATGCGCATGTTCGACTGGGCCCACGTGCTGCACCGCCAGATCTACGATGTGTACGCCGATGAGCGCCTGTCCCCGGCGGCGCGCGATACGCTGATCGAGCGCCTCACCGACTACTACCTCGCCGACCGGGACTACGCCTTCCCCCCTGCGCCCAAATCCATGGCCCTCATGGACGAGCAGGACTACAGCCAAGTGTTCCGCCGGCGCTTCCCGACGTTCAATGGGCTGATCTGGGCATATCATTGGCTCCAAGTGGGTCTGTACGAGCCGCTCATCGCCGGGCGGACACCGGAAGAGCGGCGGGCGGGAGTCCTAGCTGCGGTGGCGCGGTTTTGGGAGATGCTCGAAACGCCGCCTCTGAGCATGCCGCGGGTCATGCCGTTGACGCCGACCATCGCTCCCGAGTTTACCCGGCGGCACCGGCGCGCGGCGGCGATCTTCGACAATCTGCACATGATGCACGACATCGTGTCGGACATCCTCACCTCCCCCCGCGTCTCGCGCGATCACAAGCGCGCGGCGATCTACGCGGCGCTCGCCGAGTTCCGGGACACGACCCACAACGTGATGAGCCAGGAGGAATGGCTCATGATGGGGCACCACATGGGCGGGATCGGCGCGATGGGCGGCCCGGCGATGGGATTGCTGCCCAGTGCCCACCGGCCCGAGCACGAGATGCCGATGAGTCCGCGCGAGTAGACTCGATGTCGATGGACTGGCGCCCGTGCTGGACGGCTCGGTGATGGCCGCGTTCGTGCGGGCGCGCAAGCCGCAGGCGCGCTAGCCCGCGCCGTGCAGCTGGCGCAGCACGTACTCGAGGATGCCGCCGTGCCGGTAGTACAGTAGCTCCTGGGGC
>Ga0209648_10001803_pt1 | contig 17415 bp, 17 predicted proteins | sample GraSoi2013_115cm_FD_185830 | JGI IMG/M metagenome (GOLD analysis project Ga0209648, IMG submission 185830) | Grasslands soil microbial communities from the Angelo Coastal Reserve, California, USA - Sample 9_17_2013_115cm (SPAdes) (version 2) | ecosystem: Environmental > Terrestrial > Soil >...
CATCAACGCCCATCCGCTGGTCCTGGACGGCGGCGCCACCAGCTTCGGCTGATCAGCGTCGCATCCCGCCGCTACTGGTCAGCAGCCGTCGTAGGGCGCCCAGTTGGATGCGCCGCCCTGGGCCAGGGCATTCATGAACACCCGCTCCTGCGTGGCGACGCTGGCGCTGCCGAAGTCGGCCGGGTTGCCCCCGTACCTGGCCCACGTCGACGCGGAGAACTGATAGAGGCCCCAGTGACCGGAGGCGTTCCAGACGTTCGGGTTGCCGCCGGACTCGCGCTGGACCACGCAATTGCCGAACGCGCCGCCGGGCCAGCCGCCCGAGAGGGTGGTGGTTGACACGGTGCTGGCCGGCACGGTGGCGGCCGGCCCGGGGGCCTGCGCCGGGGCTGGCGGCGCCTGGCTCGCGTGGCGCGGGATGTAGGCCGCCGCGGTATGGACCCGCGGGGGCGGCCCGAGTTGCGCGGGCGCGGCGGGTATCCGGGCGGGCTTCGCCGGAACCCGCAGAACCTGCCCGGCCGTGATGTTGTCCGCCCATCGGATCTGGCCATGGTTGCCCCAGTACAGCACCGGCCAGGCGGCCGCGTTGTGGTAGAGGCGCCCGGCGATCGCGGACAGCGAGTCACCAGGCTGGACGGTGTACCGGTTCGGGATGCCGGAGCTCGGCTTCTGCGGCGCCGAGGTCTGCGCCCGGGCCTGCCGGGCCGCCGACACCAGCTGGGCCGGTGACAGGGCCGGCTGCAAGGCAGCGTCCACGCCCGCGGAGTGATGCGGAACGGCCGGTATGGCTTCTGCGACGGCGGGTGCCTGCTGTGACATAAAGAAGGCCGCGACCACGCTGGCCAGCGTCGGGGCGGCGGCAGTCGGGACTGCGTTCGGTAGCCGGATGGGGGACGGTTTGCTGTGGCGGCCCAACGGACTCCTCTCCGAGCAGGACACGCTCACCGGGAAGGCCGAGCGGGGGCGACAGCCTTCGGAGCGCCTGACATTGAGGTGAGCCTAGCGAGGGCGCCTCGCGCCCATGAGGTGAACCCGACACTAGGGCTCAGACCACCCATCGGGCTGCTAAACTCTGCCCCGACCACGGCGCGCGCCCGGAATGCCCGGGAATGGCCGTTGGATAGTCGGGAGATTATCGCAGGCCCGCGGCGGACATAACGCTGGCGGCGCGCGGCGGGCCCCTGTACTGAGCCAGCCGTAAGGAAGTAGGGATCTTGCTTATCCTGGTCGACTTATTGCAGCCGACGGGACCACCCTGGCCGCGCGGTCAGCTGGCCACGGCGCTCGGGGCGGCGCCCTGTGGTGGCGAGCGCAGTGGCGCCGCGCCGGTCGAGCCGCGGACGACGAGCTCGGGCTCGAAGAGCAGTTCCTCCGGGTAGACCGCGACGCTCTCCATCTGGTTGACCAGCAGGGCGACTGCGGCCTTGCCCATCGACTCGATGGGCTGGCGGACGGTGGTCAGCGGCGGTGCAGTTCAGCCATGCGGAGTCGTCGAACCCGACGACCGACACGTCGGCGGGCACGGACAGGCCGGCCCGCCGCACCGCCCGGATCGCGCCGAGGGCGAGGACGTCGCTGCCGCAGATGATGCCGGTGACGCCGTGCCTGAGCATGCGGCTGGTCGCGGCCTGGCCGCCCTCCAGCGAGAAGAGCGCGTGCTCGACCGGTGCGACGCTGGTGCCGCCCCGCTCGGCATGCTCGGTGAAGGCCGCGACCTTGCGGCGCGACGGCATGTGGTCCTCGGGCCCGACGACCAGGCCGATCCGCTGGTGGCCGAGCGAGGCCAGGTGCCGGTAGGACTGCTCCACCGCGTTCGCGTCGTCGGTGGACACGCGGGGAAAATCCAGGTGCTCGACCGCGGCGTTGAGCAGCACCACCGGGATGCCCCGGCTGTGCAGCAGCCGGTAGTGGTCGTGCGGCGCGTCCGCCTCGGCGCAGTTCCCCCCGGCGAACACGAGCCCCGAGGCATGCTGGTCGAGCAGCATGCTGACGTAGTCGGCCTCGGACAGCCCGCCGGCCGTGCGGGTGCACAGGACCGGGGTGAAGCCGCGCTGCGCCAGCCCCCCGCCGATCACCTCGGCCAGTGCCGGGAAGATCGGGTTCTGCAGTTCGGGCAGGACGAGGCCGATCAGCCGGGCCCGTTCGCCGCGCAGCTGGGTCGGCCGCTCGTAGCCGAGGACGTCCAGCGCGGTGAGGACCGCTTCCCTGGTGGCCTCGGAGACGCCGGCCTTGCCGTTGAGCACCCGGCTCACGGTGGCCTCGCTGACGCCGACCTTCGTGGCGACCTCGGCGAGCCGCCGGGCGGGTGCGCGCGTCATGGGCGCAACTATATGACAGCCGGAAGCAAGTCTTTGCACCGTACGGCTCACGATCGAGCCCGGCCGGCCGGCGTCTGGCCCGGCTGGGCCAGCTCGGTTGCGGGCCGGATCAGCGGTGCTTACCGCGGCTGCCCGACTCGCCAGGCCATCTCAGGCATCTCCGTAATCAAGTTGTGTCTTTGCAGTTTTTCATCGACATCTTGCTGCCACCTGTCTGTCTCTGTATGTTGAGCTCACATCGCTGTGCGCCAGCGCAGGGAAGGCCAGGCCAGCACAGGGAAGGCCAGCACAGGGAAGGGTTGATCGATGAACAGACAGCTTCACCGACGAGCCGGCTGTCGCGTGATGACCAGCGTCGGCGCCGTCGCGGCTCTCGGGCTCGCCGCCGCGGCGTGCTCGAGCGGCACCCCCGCGGGCTCGTCCGGCGGCGGCCACGTGACGATCAGCGTCAACTGCGAACCGCCGCCGACCGCGGTGGCTCAGCACAAGGAGTGGATCGAGGACGTCGCCATCTTTGAGAAGGCAAACCCCAACATCACCGTCAACAGCGTCACCTACACCGGCCAGTGTGAGGTCCCGGCCCAGTTCACCGCGACGCTGAAGGCCGGCACCGAGACCAACCTCTTCTACGCCTACTTCACCGACCTCCACCAGGTCCTCGACGCGGGCCAGGCCGCCGACATCACCTCGTACGTGAACAAGACCACGGTGCCGACCCTGGGTGACATCGTCCCGTCGGCGATGGCCGCGGAAACCGCGGGCAAGACGCTCTACGGACTGCCGGTGTCCAACTACACGCAGGGCCTGATCATCAACAGGAAGCTGTTCACAGAGGCCGGGCTCAACCCCAACCAGCCCCCGACCACCTGGGCCGAGGTGGAGAGGGACGCCAGGGCGATTGCCGCCCTCGGCCACGGCATCTACGGCTATGGCGACTACAGTGCGAGCCCGGTCGGCGGCTGGCACTTCACCTCCGAGATGGACGCGATGGGCGGCCAGATCGTGGGCGCGAACGGCCAGGCGGCCTTCGACAACTCGGCTAACGCGCCGCAGGCCACCGCGATCCTGCAGGCCCTGCACCAGATGCGGTTCGTCGATCACAGCATGAGCCCGACCCAGCAGCTCGCCTGGGGCACCCTGCAACAGCAGATAGCCGCCAACAAGCTCGGGATGTACATCGCCGCGCCCGACGACATCTACAACACCATCGTCCCTGTAGATCACGGCAGCATCAACGACTACGGCATGGGCCCGCTGCCAAGCACCAGCGGCACCCCCGCGGGCTCGCTGTCTGGCGGCAACGGCTACATGTTCGCGAAGAGCGACACGCCGGCCCAGATCCGGGCCGGCATCAAGTGGCTCGCCTTCGAGTCGCTGACACCGGGCGCGGGCCAGTTCAACTTCGTGCGGAACAAGGCTGACGGCTTCCCTGTCGGCTTCCCTGAGCCAGCGCTGTTCACCGGGGCCACCGCGCAGAAGTACCAGCAGCTCCTTCAGGCGAGCGCGACGATCAACACGTCCTACTACTCGACCTTCGTCGCCGCGCACGAGAACGGCATGGGCGAGCCGCCCGACGCCCAGGCGCTGTACACGGCATTGAACACGCCGATGCTCGACGCGCTCACCGAACCGAACCCTAATTTCAGCCAGCTGCTCTCGACGGCGGCGGGCAACGTCAACACGCTCCTGACCAACGCCGGCGCGTAGGAGGCCGCCGCGGGGGCCGGGCTCCCGGCCCCCGCGGCGCCTCCCCGGCGTCAGCCGGCTGATTGCGCCTCAGCGCGGCCCTCGCACTCAGCGCGGCCATCGCACCCCAGCGGAGTCATCGCGCCTTGGCTGGCTGGCCTCGTCCTAGGAGGATCCGGAGAATCGATGACGGACACCGTGGTCACGCTCAGCAAGGCCGAGGGCAGCCCCGGCCCGCTGGAGCGGCGGGCCGCCCGCGGCGGGCGGAGCCGGCGGCTCAGGCGCAACCTTTCCGCGCACGGGTTCCTCATCGGTGCGGTGTTGTGCTTCGCGCTTTTCTCCTGGTACCCGATGGTGCGCGAGATCATCTTGAGCTTTCAGCAGACCCACCTGGGCGTGACCACGTGGGCCGGGTGGCAGAACTACAGCCGGATCTTCCACGATCCGCAGTTCTGGACGGCCTGGCGCAACACGCTGGAGTTCACCGGGCTCGCGCTGGTCTTCGGCTATGCGGTGCCGTTCTTCGCCGCGATCCTGCTCAACGAACTGCGGCACGCCAGGGGTTATCTCCGGACCCTCGTGTACCTGCCCGTGATGCTGCCGCCCGCCTCGGCGCTGCTGCTCTTCAAATACTTCTACGACCCAACCGACGGGTTGTTCAACCGCGTCCTGCAGCTACTGCACCTGCCGACCTCGCAGTGGGTGCAGTCGCCAGGAACCTCTGTGCCGACCACCGCGATGATCGCAGTGGTGATCGCGGCCACCTGGATGAACATGGGCGCTGCGACACTGATCTACCTCGCCGCGCTGCAGAACATCCCCGGCGAACTGTACGAGGCCGCCGAACTCGACGGCGCCGGGCTGTTCAGCCGGATCTGGCACGTCACGGTGCCGCAGACCAGGCTGGTCCTCTCGATGCTGCTGATGCTGCAGATCGTCGCGACCATGCAGATGTTCGTCGAGGCATTCATCCTGACCGGGGGGCCAGGGGTGAACAACAACACGCTGTCTGTGGTCGACCTCATCTACATCTACGCGTTCTCCATGAGTGGCTCAAGCAACTACAACAGCGCCTCGGCGCTCGGCGTGGTGCTCATGCTGGTGCTCGGCGCCTTCTCCGGCGCCTTCCTCTGGCTGGGCCGCGACCGCGGCTAGGAGACAGGAGCTCACGTGTCAGTGCTCGCCCCCAGGGCCGAGACGTCGAGGCGCCGCACGGCGCCGCGCGCCGCAACGTCACGGACACTGATATCCCAGGCCCAGCTGAACCGACCGGGCAGTAAGCTCGCCTACCGGATCGTGCTGACCCTGGTCGTCGTCGTCTTCACCCTTGCGTTCATCGGCCCGCTTTACTTCCTGTTCACCGACGGGCTCAAGTCCACCCAAGAAGCGGGCCAGGTGCCGCCGACGTTTTTTCCTGTCCATATCCATCCGAGCACCTACGTCACCGCCTGGCATACCCTCAGCGTCGGCCGGCTGATGTTCAACACCCTGTATTACGCGTTCGGCGCGCTCGCGTTCCAGCTCATCTTCGACGTGGCCGCTGCCTACGCGTTCTCAAAGCTCCGGCCGGTGCTGGGTAACGCCATCTTCGCCATGATGCTGGCCACCCTGATGATCCCCTCCATGGTCCTGATCGTGCCGCAGTACCTCACCGTCGCCAACCTGCCCATCCTGCATGTGAACCTGATCGGCACGCCTGAGGCCATATGGCTGCCTTCCGTCGCTAACGCCTTCAACATCTTCCTGCTCAAGCGGTTCTTCGATTCCATTCCCACCGAGCTGATGGATGCCGCGGCGATCGACGGCGCCTCCCCGCTGCGGGCTCTGCGCTCGATAGTCCTGCCGATTTCCCGGCCGATCCTGGGCGTCGTCACGATCTTCGGGTTCGTCGCTGTCTGGAAGGATTTCCTCTGGCCGCTACTTGTCGAGAGCGGCTACACACCGACCAGGGAAACGCTCAATGTCGGGATCACGGGGGCGACGACTACACCCGTGAACTTCATCATCGCCGCTTCCGCCATCGCCGCGATTCCCACGATCATTTTTTTCCTGATCTTCCAGCGCAACATCATGTCCGGGCTGACCGCCGGCGGCCTCAAGGGCTGAGCCATAACCGCTGGCCCCCGATGCCGCTGCACCCTGCGGTGTCGCACGGCCGCCAAGGCACCCACCAGAGCCGTCCAGGCGGCGCCGCCATGTCAGAACACTAGAGAGAGCAGGTTTTCGGTGCAGGACATCGGATCTCGTAGTCCGGGCGGGCCGGCTGCGCCGGGCGATGCGTGGTGGCGCGGCGCGGCGATCTACCAGCTGTACGTGCGCAGCTTCGCCGACGGCGACGGCGACGGGATCGGGGACCTGGCCGGGGTCCGGGCGCGGCTGCCCTACCTCGCGGCGCTCGGCATCGACGCGATCTGGTTCAACCCGTGGTACCCGTCCCCGATGTCCGACGCCGGCTACGACATCGCGGACTACCGGGACATCGACCCGGTCTTCGGCACGCTCGCCGGCGCCGACCTGCTGATCCGCGATGCGCACTCCCGCGGCATCAAGATCATCATCGACATCGTGCCCAATCACGGCTCGGACCAGCACCCGTGGTTCCGGGCGGCCCTGGCCGCCGCGCCGGGCTCGGCCGAGCGGGACAGGTTCTGGTTCCGGCCGGGGACCGGCCCCGGCGGCGGCCTCCCGCCGAACAACTGGCAGTCGATGTTCGGCGGGCCGGCGTGGACCCGGGTCACCGAGCCGGCGGCACATCCCGGCCAGTGGTACCTGCACCTGTTCGCACCGGAGCAGCCGGACTTCAACTGGGCCAGCGCCGAGGTCCGCGCGGAGTTCGAGGACGTGCTGCGGTTCTGGTTCGACCGCGGCGCCGACGGCATCCGGATCGACTCCGCCGCGCTGCTGACCAAGGACGCCTCGCTGCGTGACGTCGCAGCGGACGAGCCGCCCGGCGCGGCGCATCCCTACGCCGACCGGGACGACGTCCACGAGATCTACCGGTCCTGGCGGGCGATCGCGGATACCTATCCCGGTCGCGTGCTGATCGGCGAGGTCTGGATCCCGGACCCCGCCCGGCTGGCCAGGTACGTGAGCCCCGGCGAGCTGCACACCGTGTTCAACTTCCCGTACCTCTCCTGCCCCTGGGACGCCGCTGCGCTGCGCGAGGTGATCGACAACACGCTGCAGCTGCACGCGCCGGTCGGCGCGCCGGCCACCTGGGTGCTGTCGAACCACGACGTCGACCGGGTCGTCTCCCGGTACGGCCGCGCCGACACCTCGTTCGGCCTGGACCGCCGCGACCACAGCCAGCCGGTCGACCTGGAACTCGGCACTCGCCGGGCTCGCGCAGCGGCGCTGCTGACCATGGCGCTGCCCGGATCGGTGTACGTGTACCAGGGCGAGGAACTCGGCCTCTGGGAGGTCGAGGACATCCCCGACGAACTGCGCCAGGACCCGATCTGGCACCGCACCGGCGGCGCCGACCCGGGCCGCGACGGCAGCCGGGTTCCGCTGCCGTGGGCGGGCCTCGAGCCGCCGTTCGGCTTCTCGCCGCCGGACGCCGCCGGGCAGCCCTGGCTCCCGCAGCCGAAGGAGTGGCGCGACCTGACCGCCGACATCGAGACCGGCGACCCGGACTCGATGCTCGAGCTCTACCGCAGCGCGCTCCGGATCCGCCGCGCCGAGCCAGCGCTCGGCGACGGCCCGATGACCTGGCTGCCGGCTCACGACGGGGCAGCCGGCAGCCAGTCAGGCGGCGTGCTCGCCTTCGACCGCGGCAGCGGCGTGCGCTGCGTGTGCAACCTCTCGTCCGTCCCGGTCGACCTGCCCGGCCACACCGCCGTGCTCCTCGCCAGCGGCCCGCTCGCCGACGGGCAGCTGCCGCCAGACACCACCGTCTGGCTGCGCCCCGCGGCCGGGCGGCCGTGACGCCACCCACCCGCCACCGCCGTATTTCCCGACCGCTTGCCCCGCTGGCCCGATCCGCGCCCGGCCGTCCCGTTACGGAATATCTGCCAGAGCTGGGTGCTGCGCTGCCAGGTGACAGAGAACCTGTGGCCGCTGGCCGTTGAGCGGTCCGGGCAGGGCCGTGATGCGCCCGGAGCTGGCCGCTTGTGGCCCCGGCCGTAACTTTCGCCGTCTTGATCAGCGATAACTGCGATGTAGAGTAACTTGCTCGTCACGCTCGGCTCCGGCCCGGTTGACCAGGCTCAACGCCGCGCCGTGCGGGGAATGAGCGATTTCTGGCACCCGGGCTGCGGTCCGGTGCGCCAGCGCGGCGGGGGCGGGCACCACTTGCGCCCGTCGTTAACGTGGGGAAGGGATGGGAACTATTCGCAGCGCGCTTGTGACGGGCCGGTGGCCCCGGCTGGCGAGGTGGCTGGGCGGGCTGGTGCTGCTGATCGCGTCGGCCGTCGCCGCGATCGCAGCCGCGCTGCAGCTGACGCCGATGCAGACGGTCACCATGGCCGGCCAGGTGATCGAGGTGGGCGCGAGCGCGCCGAGCCTCAGCCTGTCCGGGCCCGGGGAGGTCGACCTGTTCGGCCAGAGCCTGCCGACCAACATACAGTTCACCGGCCCGGTGCGCCCCCGGCTGCAGCTCTCCCAGATCAGCATCAACAGCCAGCTGACCACCTTCGTCCAGGGTGATCGCCCGGCCGGCGCGGAACGCATCCTCGGTGCCCGGCTCGCCGACGGGTGGAAGCGCTACATCATGTGGGAGACGGTGTTCACCGGGGCCGGCGCGCTGATCCTGGTGGGAGCGGTCGCGGGCTGGCGCCGCATCCCGCACCGCACCACCTTCAAGCTGCTCGCCGCCGGGCTGGTCGTGGCCGAGGCCATCAACCTGGGCGCCATAATGATCACCGCGTACTCGGCGCCCAGCCTGCTACGCCAGGCCCGCTCGCTCAACGAGCTCGTCGGTTCCGAAACCCGCCTGCCCCGGATCCGGCCCGTCGGCCCGTCGCTGCCCGGGGTTCAGGTGGTGGTCCTGGGGGACTCCACCGCGGCGGGGGCCGGGCTCGCGCCGCTCCCCGGCGCGTCGAGCACCGCCCAGGCCTGCGGCCGCAGCGCCGACTCCTTCGCCGCCGACCTGTCCGCAGCCAACGGCTGGCGGGTTCTGAACCTCGCCTGCAACGGCGCCTCCATCAGCCATGGGCTGCTCGGGCCGCAGGACCATAACGGGCAGACGCTGGCGCCCCAGCTCGCGGTGGCGGAACAGGCCGGCCACGCGTCGCTGGTCATCGTCAGCGTCGGCGCCGACGACCTGAACTGGGCCGCCGAGGTGCAGTACTGCGCGATCGCGCCGCGCTGCAACGACCGCGCCACGACCGCCTACTTCCAGCAGCAGCTCGCCTCGTTCACCAAGAACTACCTCGACCTGCTGAGCCGGCTCGCGGCGCTGCCCTCCCATCCGCAGGTCCTCATCAACCGCTACTACGACCCGTTCGGCTCCCAGCCCGGCTGCCTCGGCCAGGACGGTCTCAGCGCCACGAACCTGCAGACGCTGACATCGCGGCTGAATACCCTGAACCAGGTGCTGGCCAAGGGCGCGGCCCAGTTCAGTTTCTCCTCGCCGCAGCCTGACTTCACCGGGCACCAGCTCTGCTCGCAGCAGCCGTATGTTCAGGGACCGGACGCAGCGGCTCCGTTCCACCCCACCGCTGCGGGCCAGCTCGCCATCGCCCTGGCCGACCAGGCCGTCCTGCAACCAGTCAGGCGACTGGCGACCGGCGCGTAGGTTCCTGCTGCTGGTCCAGGGACAGCTCGCCCGCGCGGCAGGTCAGCCGGGGCTGCCCCGACCGAGCGCGCTCAGGCCCCTTCTGCGGCCGAGGCGAGCCGGGGAGCTGGCCTGGCTCGGGTTCGGCGCCACGCGGCCCAGCCGCGGCCGATGCCGTACGACAGCGCGCCCAGGGCCCCGACGAAGAAGCCGACCGGCCAGTTGTACAGGTAGGACGCTGCGATCGCCACCCACGCGGTCACCAGGGCGATCACCACAGAGAGGATCATGGCCAGGACGGGCCTGCTGGTCAGGGAGCGCGCGGCGGCGGGCGGGCCGATCATCAGGCTGAAGATCAGCAGGGCGCCGACCACGGGCACGGTCATGGTGGTCGCGAGAGCGACCACCACCAGGAAGCAGATCTCGATGCGGTAGCCGCGGACGCCCCTGGCCTCGGCCACCTCCGGGACGATGGAGGACAGCATGAGCGGCCGGTAGATGACCGCGATCGCCGCGATGCAGGCGAGGCCCATGAGAGCGATGGGCAGGATCTCGCTGGTGTTCACGCCGAGGATCTCGCCGAACAGCAGGGAGTAGATCTCCGGCTCGTACTCGGTGGTCCTGGACAGGAACGCCGCGCCGAGGGCGAGCATCATGACCAGCGCGAGCGCGGTCACGACGTCGTGTCGGCCGCGGCGGCCCAGGGAGCCGATCCCGAGCGCGCCGAGCAGCGAGAACACGCCCAGTCCGATGAGGGTGTTGATGCCGAGCAGGCTCGCGCCGGCCGCGCCCGCGAACGCTCCCTTGGGGATGGCGTGAGCCGGGAACGCCGAGCCGCGCAGCACGACGAAGTACCCGACCACGCCGGCCACGACAGCGACGATCGTGGCCGTGGTCCAGGCGTTCATCATGAACCCCGCAGCGAACATGCTCTCTGCCTCCTTACCTCAGCCGGAGCTGGCTCATGCTGTGCTACCCCGCTCGCCTCCCGGGCCGCGGCGCTCATGCTGCGATCTGGCCGTTCTCGGTGGCGTGAGCGGCGGGGCCGCCGCCTCGCGGTTTCTGGCTCTGGCCCACGCGGCGGGCAGGCCCGAGGCGAGGTAGGTGACGAAGATGACGGCGACGATGAAGAAGCTGACCGGCAGGCCGAGATGGCTGGATCCCCAGTAGTAGCTGTCGTAGGCCAGCAGCACGCCGAGCCCGGTGGCGATCACGCCGATCAGGCAGGCGATGCCGATCGCCGAGGCGACCCTCCGGGTCAGCCGCAGCGCTGCGGCGGCCGGGCCGATCAGCAGGGCCGTCGACAACACGGCGCCGACGGCCAGGGATGACAGCCCGACCGATACGGCCAGGGCCAGCATGTAGATCAGGCCGACCAGCCGAACCGGCACTCCGCGCGCGGCCGCGATGTCGGGGCTTACGGTGCTCAGCAGCAGCGGGCGGCCGACCGTCGCGATGCTGCCGAGCGCTACCACGCCGAGGATGGCGACGGCCGGGATGGTGCCGCTGCTGGTGGTGAAGATCGAGCCGAACAGGATCTGCTGGACCGCGCCGGTCGTGGCGCCGGAGGTGGTGGTGAGGTACAGGAACAGAGCGGTCAGGCCGATGGCGGTACCGAGCACGATCCCGGTGGCCAGGTCCCGCCCGCGCAGCCGCCTGACGCCGATCATGTCCATCACGGCGGCTCCGGCGATGCCCAGGCCGACGAAACCGGCGACCGGGCTGAGGCCGATCAGCAGCGCGGCCGAGCCGCCGGCCGCGGAGACATCGCTGAGCGCGTGCCCGCCGAAGGACTGGCCGCGCATGACGGTGAACACGCCGGTCACGGCCGACACGATCGCAACCACCCCGCCCAGCACGGCCGCGATATGGACCTGAGGGCTGGCGAAGAATCCTGGCTCGAACACCGCCGTGTACAGCGGGTGCATGCCCGGTCAGCCCGCCCCCGCCGCGGGGAGGGCCGCCGCGGCGCGCTCATCCGCCGCGGCGCGCTCATCCGCCGCGTCGCCGGCGACCACCAGGACGCGGCCGGCCACGTGCAGCACATCGACGCGGTATCCGTACAGCCGGCTGAGGACCTCGGAGGTGATGACCTCTGCGGTGGGTCCGCTGGCCGCGCGCCCGGCGGCCAGGTAGACGACGCGGTCCATCACCGGCAGCAGCGGGTTGATCTCGTGCGCCGACAGCAGCACGGCGATTTGCTGTTCGCGGGAGATCCTGGCCAGCAAGCTGATGATCTCCTGGCTGCTGCGCAGGTCCAGGTTGGCCAGCGGCTCGTCCAACAGCAGCAGCCGGGGACGGCTGATCAGGGCCTGAGCGATCAGCACCCGCTGCTGCTCACCGCCAGAGAGGTTGCCGACCCTGGCATCGGCGAACCTTTCGGCGTCGACCGCGTGCAGCATTTGTCGGACCGCCTCACCCCGCTCCGCCGACGGCAGCCGGATGCCGTAGCGGTGGCCGTCGGCTCCCAGCGCCACGAGATCCCTGGCCCGTATCGGCATGTCCGGATCGAGCAGCACCTTCTGCGGGACGTAGCCGATGGCCTGATTCCGTAGCGACCGGGGCCGGCCCAGGACGGTCACCGTGCCGCGGCCGGAGCGCTGCAGGCCGAGGATCACCCGCAGCAGCGTCGTCTTGCCCGCGCCGTTCGGGCCGATCAGGCCGGTGAACTCCCCGGCCCCGATGGTGAAGCTGACGTCGTCGAGGATCTGCCGCCCCGACAGCGCGACGCTGACCTGGTCAACGCCGAGGACGGCCGCGGCCTCGGACTGCTGGCGCATCACAGCTGCTGGGTCGAGATCTTGCTGGTGACCGCCTTCTCGATGGCGTTTACCTCGGCGAGCATCCAGCTCTGGTAGTCGTAGCCGGGCGTGGGCATGGTCTCGTACACGCCGACCACGGGCACGCCGTCCTTGAGCGCGTGCTGCCGGATCGAGCCGGTGAGCGCGCTGGTCACCTGCTGGTTATAGGCGAACACCTTGACCATGTGCTTGGCGAAGAAGCCGTTCTCCAGCGCGATGTCCTGCGGCGCGGGCTCCGCGCCGTTCATGATGTCGGCCTGGAACGTGAACGGCGTGAGATTCTTGATCCCCATGGCCGTCAGCAGGTAGTCGGCCACCGGCTCCGTGGTGGCCGCCTGGGTGCCCGGGTGGGTGGCCTTGAACTGGGAGATCGCGTTCAGCCAGGGGGTCAGCGAGCTGTCAAACTTATTCAGGTTCGCCTGGAAGTACGCCTTGTGCGCGGGCTGGAGGGCGGACAGGTCGGCGGCCATGGCCCGGGCGGCGGCGGGCATGGTCGCCGGGCTGTACCACAGGTGCGGGTTAGGCGAGCTGTCGGGCAGGCCGAGCAGATTCTGCACCACGATCACCTTGCGCTTGGCGTTCGGCGACGCTGCCTCCATCTTGCTGATCCAACTGTCGTACCCTACGCCGTTCTGCACGATCAGATCGGCCGCGCTGACCTCCTGGGAGACCTGAGGGCTCGCCTCGAACGTGTGCGGGTCGGTGTTCGGGTTGTCGAGGATCGAGGAGACGTGCACGTAGCGGCCGCCGATCTGGCCCAGCACGTTGGCGTACTCGTTCTCCGCGCCGATGGCGTTGATGACCGTCGCGCCGCTCGCGGGGTCCGTGGTGCCGCTGCCGCTGCACCCGGCGGCCGCAAGCGACAGCGCGGCCAAGGCGCCGGCCAGCGCCGGGCCCCGGACCGTTCCGGCGAGCCAGTGCGCGCGCCTCTGTATTGCGATGCCCATGGATAGAAACATAGTCTGAGACTGAGTCTCATTGCAACTAGAACCGCGGCTCGGCGGCGGTCGAGCGCAGACCGGCCAGGCCAGGCCACCGGTGCGGATGCGCCACCGACGACGCCGAGGCGGATGGGTGCCAAGGTCTGCGGTCTGGCGGTTTGCATAAACGCATTGGCATGTGTTTATATAAGGAGGTGTCAGCACAGACGAAGGCGTTCGAGGCGGCCGGGGAGCTGCTGAAGGTTCTGGCCGCCCCGGCCCGGCTGGCGATCGTCGTCGAGCTGGCGGAGCAGCCCAGGTTCGTACATGAGCTGGTCGACCGGCTCGGGATGAGTCAGCCGCTGGTCTCTCAGCACCTGCGGGTGCTGCGCGGCGCTCGCCTGGTCGGGGTCGAGCGGCGCGGCCGGGAGGCCGTGTACTCGCTGGCCGACCAGCACGTCGCCCACATCGTCGCCGACGCCGTCCATCACAGTAAGGAGGAACCGTGACAACCTGCGGCCATGAAGTTCATGCTGCACACGACCACGTCCATAGGCCCGGCTGTGGGCATGCCAGCGTGCAGCGCGAGGGTCACGTCGACTACGTTCACGAAGGCCATGCCCATACCGAACATGCCGGGCATTACGACGAGCATCCGCTGCCCCACCTGGCTCACGCCGGCCACGAGCACGCTCACGGACCAGGCTGCGGCCATGAGGCCGTCGCTCACGGCAACCATGTCGACTTCGAGCACGACGGGCACCGCCACGCCGCCGATGGCGATCACTACGACGAGCACTAGCCAAGGGAAGCCAAGGGGCACGCCCCGTTGCTAGGTAGGGGGAGCGTCATGACAGAAACGGCCGGTGACATGCACAGCGTGGTCGAGCGTCGGCTACGCCGGATCGACCAGCGCTACACGTCCGGACGCCGGGCCATCATCGAGTTGCTCGTCAGCGTCGGTCACCCCGTGAGCATCGGCGACATCGCCGAGGCCCTGCCCGGCCTGCCGCGCAGCTCCGCCTACCGGCACCTGACCGACCTGCATGCCGCCGGGCTGGTCCGCCGGGTCTCCGGCAGCGACGAGTTCACCCGCTTCGAGCTGGCCGAGGACCTGACCGAGCACCACCACCACCTGCTCTGCGTCAGCTGCGGCAAGGTCACCGACGTCACCCTCCCGGACGGCTTCGAGCAGCAGGTGACCGGCGCCATCGGCCAGCTCGCCGACGCCGAGGGCTTCGAAGCGCACAGCCACCGCCTGGACGTGCTCGGCCTGTGCGTAGCCTGCCGGTGAGCCAGAATCCCGCACCCGGCCAGGTCGGAAGGCCTGGGCGCGTCCCGCCGCACCTGCGGGGAGCGCCGATGGCGGAAGCGTTCCTGCGGAATATCGAGGCGCGCGGGTGAGCCTGCCTTCACGCCCTGCCACCCGCTCCCCCGCGGCGCAGGCCCCGACGCGCTAGATGAGGCCGGCGCCGATGGCGGCACCGACGCCGATGAGGACCAGGCCGCCGAGGAACTGACCGCGTTGCCCGGTGCGCGTTCCGATCCTGGCGCCCAGTTCGAGCCCGGCCAGTGACAGGGCGATGCTGACCGCGCCGATGACGGCGGCGGCCAGTGCGAGGCCGACATGGTAGGTGCCGAGCGCGAAACCGACGGCGAGGTTGTCAACGCTCAAGGCGATTCCGGTTATGACGAGCCGGCCGACCGACTGCTGCTGGGTCGGGACGGACTCAGCGGCACCGGCGCGCCAAGCCTGGATGAGCGCGTATCCGCCGGTGGCGATCAGCAGGCCAGCGCCGACCCCGGGCGCGGCATGCCCGAGCGTGCTAGCCAGGCTGTGTCCCAGCGCCAGGCCCAGAATCGGCATGCCTGCCTCGAAGACGCCGAACACGATCCCGACCTGCACCCGGACGCGGTTGTCGATCCCGGCGACGCCGATGCCGATGGCCGCCGCGAAATTCGACAGGCCCAGCGAGACAGCCACCAGCAGGAGCGCGAGCACGGGTCACAGTACACATCGCGCCGGCCAGGCCGCGCGACCCGGCAGGGCAGGCCGCCCGAACGTCAGCGGCTCGTCGTCGTGCTCCGAGCCCGGACCGACCGCCCACGCCACCGGATGCCGAATGGCCGCAGACTCCGCACCGGCCGGGGCCGCTACCCTGGCCGGGTTCTGCCCGCTAGCGGCAGCGTCAACAGATGGGATACCAGGCATGGCGATATACCAGCACATACGCCATCCGCGTATCGCCTCGCGGCTCGCCGATCGCCCGGTGAAGGTGGCTGATCTGCTCCCTCGGGGCACGGCGGTCAACCGGTTCAACACCCGGGTCGCGCTGCTGGTCACCCGGGTGGTCGGCAGCATGTGGTGTGCCTACGTATTCGCGTTGTTCGACCTGATCAGCCTCCCGGCTGCGATTCATAGCGGCACATCGGCGATCGTCTCCTGGGTGGCGCAGACCTTCCTGCAGCTGGTGCTGCTGTCGGTGATCATGGTCGGCCAGAACGTTCAGGCGGCCGCGTCCGACAAGCGGGCGGAGGCGACGTTCCACGATGCGAGCGCCACCTTGCACGAAGTGGCGCACGTGCAAGCCCACCTCGCCGCGCAGGACGAGCTGCTGACCCGGATCGCCGAGAAGATCGGCCTCGATCCCGTGCCCGTCATCGACGAGCCGGTGCCCGGCATCGACACCCCGCCTGGCGACCAGACCGCCGCGCAGGACCCGGAAGGCTGACCGCGCATCGGTTCGGCGCTTGTCGATGGCCGACCGGGACTCAGTCGCCCTTCAGCATCGCGTTGATCGCCTCCGCGCTGCCTGACGCGGGCAGGGCTGCAACGCACAGGCGGTTCATAACGACCAGGTAGTGCTCGACGGTCTCGCGCTTGTCCAGGTAGAGGGCGCTGGTGAGCTGCTCCAGGTACACGACGTCGGGCAGGTCGCGCTCGCTGAAGCGCAGGATGCTGAACGGTCCTCCCGCCGCGGCGTGCCCGCCCCGCTCCAGCGGGATGATCTGGAGGGTGACGTTCGGCCGTGCGCTGACCTCGATGAGGTGCTCGAGCTGGCCGCGCATGACGTCGGGCCCGCCGACAGGCCGCCGCAACGCCGCCTCGTCCAGCACCACCCACAGATGCACGGGCATAGCGCGGGTGAGCACGGCCTGACGGGCCATTCGCAACGTGACCCGCCGGTCAATCTCGGCGGTGGACGCGGTCGGATGGCCGAGCCGCGCGACCGCCCGGGCGTAGTCCGCGGTCTGCAGCAGGCCGGGCACGAACTGGATCTCGTAGCTGCGGACCGAGGCGGCGGCCTCCTCAAGGCCGACGTACGGTGCGAACCAGGTCGGCATGACGTCGGCATAGTCGTGCCACCAGCCCACGGCGCTGGCCTGCCGGGCCAGATCCTGCAGGGCCGTGCGCTCCTGCTCGTCCGTCACGCCGTAGAGGGTGAGCAGGTCCGCGATGTCCCTGCTCTTGAAGCTGACCCGACCGGTCTCGAGCCGGCTCATCTTCGAGCCGGACGCGCGGATCACGTATCCGGCATCCTCGAGGGTGATCTGCTTGGCCTCGCGCAGGCGGCGCAGCTGGGCTCCCAGCAGGATGCGACGGGCGGTCGGGCTGCCGCCGCACGGCGAGGCGGTCATGTTGCGCACACCTGGAATGCCCTCTGGCCGAGGTGTGATCATGTGTGCCTTCCCCGGAGCTCCAGGTGACATCATTGTCCCACTCACCGGCCTGTTCGCGCCAGCGCGCGACACCGGAGCGGAAACATCACGAGGCCAGGGACGACCCGGGGCCGTAGCTGAGCCCGGCGAATGGGCCTAACCAGCTGGGCGGCAGCTTCAGGCAGGCTGATCTCGGCGGACGGCCGGGCACCGGCCCCCCGGTCCGGGCCTGGCCAGCCCGCAGAGCGAGACGGCGTTGCACGTACGGAAAGAGGTGAGCGCGGATGCCGGCACTGCCTGACTTCCGTCTGGAG
>Ga0209648_10001804_pt1 | contig 17411 bp, 16 predicted proteins | sample GraSoi2013_115cm_FD_185830 | JGI IMG/M metagenome (GOLD analysis project Ga0209648, IMG submission 185830) | Grasslands soil microbial communities from the Angelo Coastal Reserve, California, USA - Sample 9_17_2013_115cm (SPAdes) (version 2) | ecosystem: Environmental > Terrestrial > Soil >...
TCCCAGAGGTAGTTCGCCTTAGTCATCACGTGGTCGGTTGGGTACTGGTCCCACCGCAGCTGCGCCAGCCGCGCGATCACGCGCGCGAGGTCCCGCCGCTCGGGCAGGACGATCGCGAAGTGGTACAAGCCGGAGGTCTTCGGCACGACGGGCCGCTCCGCGCCCGGATGCAAGACGACCAGCTCCCGGTCGCCGGCGGCAAGCCTGATGTCCTTGCCCTCGGAGGCAAGCGGCGTCAGGCCGACGTAGTCGCGGTAGAAGCGGAGGGCCGTCTCGCCGTCCATGACCGCGAGGTCCACGGCACCCATCGCGGTGTTTGCCGCGATCGATTGAGTCTTCATCTGAAGTATTCCTACCCCAGACTGGCGCCTGCTATTCGATCCTCACCTACCCTGAGCGGCCGCCAACCGAAGGCTGAACGATCTAGGCCTAGGCATTTCATCCCAGGTTCGGCCGTCGAGAGTACGCCCCGCCTTCTTCTTGTTGAACCCGCCCCACTGTTTAAAGAAGAAAGCCTTTCCAGCCACGGCGCACTGCTCGCGAATCGAGCGTACCCATCCAGCCTCCATGGGCCTCGAGCCGGCTCCACTTTCGCCACCGACGATTACCCAATCGATGCCATCAAGCGGAAGGCCATCGAGAGGCGCGAGGAGGGGCTCGCACGACAAGAATCGCACCGGCGCATCCACCCGTACGAGGTGCCTGATCCGGCTGTAGTACGTTGGCGTTTCGACACTTCCCCCTAGCCAGACGTTCGCCGAAACACCAATTCGCGTCACCACGCGCTCCATGCGATCGGCACGCTTGGTGAGAATTTGAAACTGGTGTTGCGGTGCTCGGGCCATAACGTCGAAGACATCTCTGATGAATGATTCAGAAACGGCCACATGAAACAGGTCGCTCATTGAGTTGACAAACACACGTGTCGGACGGGTCCAGCGCAACGGTTGCTCGAGTCGTTCCGGTCTGAGGGTAACCTCGAAGCCGCGCTCATAGGGGTGTCCCGAAATTCCCACCCATCTGTTGGCAAAAGTTCGCGCGTAGCAGTGATCACATCCAGGACTGACTTCAGTGCACCCAGTGACTGGATTCCACGTTGCGTCGGTCCACTCGATGCGACTGCCGTTCATTGGTCGCGTACGAACGTTTGTTCGCATGAGATAAGTTTATACCGTCGACACACCGTTTACAAGAACCTCATCCGCGTTCCTGGCGGATATGTTTTCGCGATTTTGCGCTGGCTGAGAACCTGCAGTCTCCCCGCCTCTTCCTCAGGGGCCAGGGTCCGGCGGCGAATGTGCGCCGGGATGTAGGGCGTCAATGAGGGTGAAGTGATCCGCTTGCTCGATTGTGAATGGTGAGCCTTTGAAACGCTCTCGCAGTGCAAGAAGGAGTGGGGCGGTATCTACGCCTTGATCGAAGAGGACGAGCTGGTCGCTCTGCGTCGAGTCAGTGAATCGCTGCCCGGTCACGGGATCCGCTTTCCACATCGCTTCTTTCATTTTTGCGAGGCCGAGTTCGTTGCTCGTACCAAAGAAGAGGTGGTAGCCATTTCCTTGGCCACTCTGAATCTCAAACGAGCGCACCCACCTGCTGCCACGTAACTGAAGTTGATCGCGGAAGAGATCATGTAGGAAGGTGCGTCGTTCGTCGCCCGCCATCTCGATCGCCGACCGCCAAGCATCCGTTCCGAAGAGTGAATTCAGCGCCCGCTCCTGCCCCGGCAGCCCGACAAATCGTGCGATAAACGGAAGCGGCAAATAGACAAGCACTTCGGTACGTCGGAACTGCAGGAACTCTCCGGTAAGGTCCATCGGGGCGTCTGAGTAGCCGAATGGGTCTACAAAGGAGAATGTGGGCGCCAGCTGCTCCCCTTTCTGGTGTATCGCGTCGAGCGTGCGGCGGAATGTCTCCTCGTAGCGCCCATGCTCGATCTGAACTTTCACATTCGACGGAAGGTTCAGGTTCGCTACCTCCATCCGAAGGTGCTCTACGCGATCAATCCGCTCTTCGATAAAGAGGTAGACCAATTCGCTCTTGATACGGTCGCGATAGTCATGGCTGAGGTAGGCATCAAGGAGAATCAGCGGTGAACCCGCCTCCCCACCGACGTACCGGCCAGGTCCAGCGAAGGCATCGACAAGAACTAGGCGGCCGTGGTTTGCGGCCATAATCGGCAGCCAAGCTTGAAGGTAACGCCGAAGAATTACGTGCTTGCCTCGAGAATGCCTCTCCAGCACCCATAGCGTCTCGGATGGTTTGGGCAACTCGGTACTCCGCCAGATATCTGACCATAGGTCCAACAAATTTGAACTAAGACAGGCCCAGGATGTTGCCTTTCACGTCGATGTCGATGCTGGCCGCAATCGGGGTGGTGGGCAGGCCGGGCATTGTGCGCATCTCGCCGCAGATCGGATAGACGAACCCCGCACCGACCGACGCTCGCACCTCGCGCACAGGGAGCACCCAGCCGGTCGGCGCTCCCTTCAGCTTCGGATCGGACGAGATCGACAGGTGCGTCTTGGCGATGCACACGGGGAGGCGCCCGAACCCGCTCTTCTCGTAGGCGTCCAGCTGTCGCGCCGCGACCGCGTCGTACTCGACCGCACGCGCGCCGTAGATGCGCAGCGCGATGGTCTCGATCTTCTCGCGCAGCGTCGCGGCGTCGGGATACAGAAGCTGGAAAGTGCTCGGCTCGTCCGCGGCCGCCGCGACCATCTCCGCCAGCTCAATGGCGCCCTTGCCGCCTTCGACGAAGTTGTTGCAGACCGCCGACCGGACCCCAAGGTGTTCCGCCAGCTCGCGGATGGCGCGATGCTCGGACGGGTGGTCGCCGGGAAAGGCATTGATGGCGACCACTGGCGTCACGCCGTGGATCTGGATGTTCTCGACCTGCTTGCGCAGGTTTGCCGCGCCGGCGAGCACGTCGTCCGGGTTCTCCGTCAGCAGCTCGGGCGGCAGCGGCCTGCCCGCGACGACCCTGTACTTTCCGGAGTGCACTTTCAGCGCGCGCACCGTGGCGACGATCACCGCGGCGTCGGGGGCCAGACCAGACGTCCGGCACTTGATGTTGAAGAATCGCTCCGCGCCCATGTCGGCGCCGAACCCCGCCTCCGTGACGACGAAGTCCCCCGCGTGGATGCCGATCATGTCGGCGAGGACTGACGACGCCCCGTTGGCGATGTTGCCGAACGGTCCCGCGTGGACGAGCACCGGCGTGTTCTCCAGCGTCTGGAGGAGATTCGGCTTGACCGCGTCGAGCATGAGCACCGTCATGGCGCCGCCCGCGTGGAGGGAGTCGGCTGAGATGGGCCGTCCATCCCTCGCGAGGCCGATCACCATGCGACCGAGCCGCTGCCGCATGTCCTGGAGCGAGGTGGACAGGGCCAGCACCGCCATCACCTCGGACGCGGCGGTGATGTCGAATCCTGTCTGGCGCGTCACCCCGTCCTCGGGGGCGCCCAGGCCGACGACGACGTTGCGCAGCACCCTGTCGCTCACGTCCAGGACGCGACGCCAGGTGATGCTGTGGAGGTCGATGGGGAACTCGCGCAGGTTGTGGTGGATGTAGTTGTCGATCATCGCCGCGAGCAGGTTGTGCGCAGCCGTCACCGCGTGGAAGTCACCGGTGAGATGGAGGTTGAGGCGCTCCATCGGCACGACCTGGCTGTAACCGCCGCCCGCCGCACCGCCCTTGATGCCGAACGTCGGGCCCATCGACGGCTGGCGGATCGCGACGATGGCGCGCTTTCCGATTTGGCCGAGCGCGTCGCCGAGGCCCACGGTGGTCGTCGTCTTGCCCTCGCCGAGCGGCGTGGGCGTGATGGCCGAAACCACGACGTACTTCGCCTTCGGCCTCGAGCCCAGCTCGTCGATCGCCGCGAGCTTGATCTTGGCGACGTCGTGGCCATAGGGCTCGAGCAGGTGCGGGCCGATGCCCATCCTGGCCGCGATCTCCGGCATCGGCAAGAGCCGCGCCCGGCGCGAGATGTCGAGGTCGCTCGGAAACGTCACGGCCATTCCTTTATCTCCTAGCTCAAGCGCGCCAGCATCTCCCGGCGCCATCTTTCCGTCGGCTCGATCTCGTTGAAGGTGAATATGTGCAGCCCCGCGATGCGTCGGTCCGCCTGCGCGAAGTCGGACGACAGCGCGTTCACGAAGCGCCCGGGGTCGTACCCGCCCGGACGAAACATTCGCGCCAGCCAGCTCGGATGGCCGCGCAGAAATCGGGCGGACTCGCCGATGCCGATCTTCGTCGACAGTCGCAGCAGGCGGGCTGGATCGGCGACGCCCGCCATCCCGACGTAGATGGGCAGCTCGACTCCGCGCCGCCGCACCCGCTCGACCCATCGCCTGACGGTCTCCGGGTCGAAGCTCATGTTGCTCACGATGTAGTCGGCAAACCGCCGCTTGTCCCACATCGCCTGGATCGTCATGTCGTCGTGGATGAAAGGATGGCTCTCGGGGTAGCCGGTCACTCCGATCTCGGCCAGGCCGTGGTCGGGCGGCAGCGCCGCGAGGAGCGCAAGCGCGTCGGCGAACTCGCCCGCGGGCTCCTTCGCGTCGCCCGCGACGACGAAGACGTTGCGGATGCCCGCCGCCTTCAACGCCTCGAGGATCTGGCCGAGCTCCACCCGGTCCCGGATCATTCGGGCCGAGAGGTGAGGGATCGCGGTGTAGCCCAGGCGGGCGAGCGCCACCGCGAGCAGCACGGTCGCGGGCATGCCGCGCCTCGGCGAAGCCGTGACGGTGATCGTCACGTCCTTCGGGACGTGGCGGACCACGACGTCGAGCACGTCGTCGGTCGGAAAGACCTCGTACCGCGGCGCTCGTAGGAACGTGGCGAGCGCTCGCCCCACACTCTGCGCGCCCATCGGCCTCACTCTCTGCGGTGTCGCAATATACGCGACTGTAGCGCACTGCGCAACAGATCAGAATGGCGCAGGGAGCAGAAGGATCGCGTTGCGGTCGGCGGCCGAGCCGGCGCGAGTTGAGTCGAAGCCAGATCGCGGCACGTTGGCCGCCAGCTCCCGATGCATGCCGGCCAGGCCCTCACCATCGTCGTGGTCGAGCATGGTGCAGGCGATCGCCAGCCGGCCTCCGCGCGTCCTGAAGATCTCGACGAGTCGCGCCTGGCACGGCCAGTCGACGAGGGAGCTGGTCGTGACCTCCCAGAACCCATGCCCGGAGCGGGCGTCCTTGCGCGCCGTGATCCGGTTGGCGTGGATATGGCCGTTCAGCCACAGCACCACGTTGGGGAACCGCAGGAGCACCCCAAGCAGCTCGTCCGCCCGCCGTTCGGCGCGAGGATTGGCGAGCGTCGCGTAGCCGTGGTGAGAGAGCAGCACCACGTGTCGGTTCTCGTTTCTGGTCTGGACCCGCGAGCCGTCGCGAGAGATAAACGACGAGTGGACCTCTTCTAGCCTTCGCTCGAGCCAGTAGAGCTGGTCGGGGTCGATCGTCCCGTCGGCCCCGCCTTCGGTGGACACCGTGTCGAGGGTGATGAAGCGCACCTCGCCCATGTCGCGTACGTGGTAGGGCTCGGGCATCACCTCCCCGCGCTCGACCGGGCGCCGTTCGCTGTCCGGCTCGACGTCGATGTACGGGCCCGACATGAACAGCTCGGGTTGCACGACGAAGGTCTCGACCACCTTGTCGAGATCGAGCCCGGGTGGCAGGTCGATCGGCTTGCGCGAGCCGGTCATCGCCCTCGCCAGCGGCGGCGTCACGATGCCGACTCCCTGGCATACCTCTTCGTGGTTGCCGCGGCAGCCAAGCCAGGGCACGCGCATGCCTTCCGTGCGAAACGGCTCCATGGCGAGGTCGAGGAGGCCCTGATGGTGGGGAAATCCCAGCGCGCTTTGATAGACGTCGCCGCCCGGGAGGCCGTCGGGTTTCCAGTAGGTGTCGCCCCGCCAGTCGACGTCCTGGACGCCGTCGTAACCGGGCGCGCCGGAATCCGGGTTCACCATGCCGCCACGCATCAGGGAGAGGAAGTTGGCGAGCTCATTGCGCTGGGCGTTGTCGATGGCGTCGCCCGTCATGACGGCGACCTGCACGGCGCTGCCCGTCACGGGCCCAGCCGCCAGGTCGTTGATGGCGCGCACCGTGGCCGCGATGGCGTGCGTGTTGAGCGTCTCCTGCGGGCGATGCATCGGCAGCAGCTCGCGAAAGCGCGGGTCGCGCCACTCGCGATTGATGAACTCGAACCGCGCCGGGGACTGGGCATCGGTGACGTGCAGGTCGGTCAGGTGGGCGATGCACGCGATCGCGGCGCCCTGCGGCGTGGCATCGCCGTCCGCGAGCTCAGTGCGGATCATGTGATCCTCACCCTCGAGCTCGGCCAACGCCCGATACGCGGCCTGGGATCCCTGGCGGACGACTGGGCCGGCCCCGAGCCGGCGTTTACTCGTGACGATCGACGAGGACCGGGTCGGGGCGTAGTGCGAGCTTGACCTTGGTCCCTGCGGGGTGCTCCGCGGCGTCCGACGTTGGCAGCTGGGCGAGAACCGTGATGTCGCCGAGGTCGACCGTGACCCGGCTGGTGGCGCCGAGGAACGCGACCGCGATCACAGTCCCGACGAGCGGCCCGCTCGAAGCGTCGCCGTCGCCGGTGATGGTGACAGCCTCGGGTCGCACCAGGGCGATGGCCGCCCCCGCCGGCACGTCCTTCTGCACGAGTGGAAGCTGGGTTCCTCTGACCTCGACCCCGCCGAACTTGACCTCGCCAGGAATGCGATTCGTGAGGCCCACGAAGTCGGCCACGAACGGAGTGGCCGGCCGCGAGTAGACCGCAACGGGCGAGTCGAGCTGCTCGAGCTTGCCCGACTGCATCACCCCAACCCTGTCGGCGATCGCCAGCGCCTCCTCCTGGTCGTGAGTGACGAACAGAGTGGTGATCCCAACCTCGAGCTGGATCCGGCGTATCTCATCGCGGAGACGGCCGCGAACCTTGGCGTCGAGAGCCGACAGCGGCTCGTCGAGTAGCAAGACCTGGGGGCGTATCGCGAGGGCGCGCGCCAGGGCCACGCGCTGCTGCTGCCCGCCGGACATCTGGCTCGCGTAGCGGTTTGCATACCGATCCAGCCCGACGAGCTCCAGCGTCTCCAGGGCACGTTTCTTTCGCTCAGCTGCACCGACCTTGCGCATCTGGAGGCCGAACGCGACGTTCTCCCACGCGACCATGTGCGGGAAGAGTGAGTAGGCCTGGAAAACCATGCCCACATTTCGGCGGTTGGCCGGCAACCCCGTGACGTCATTGCCGCCGACCACGACCCGGCCTCCGTCGGCGTCCTCGAGGCCCGCGAGCAAGCGCAGCGCGGTGGTCTTGCCGCACCCGGACGGCCCGAGCAGGGCGACGAGCTCCCCCGGCGCGATGGTCAGGGACAGACCGTCAAGCGCGACGACGGCGCCGTAGCGGCGCTGCAAGTTTTCGAGGCGGACTTCGACGCCGGACCGCTCGGTCATGACGAGGCACCTTGCAGCGGGCCGGTCAGGCCGGTGATGGCCTCTTTACGCACACGACGGGAACGGCCGACGAACGAGATGGCGATGAGCACGGCAAAGGCAAACAGCAGCGAGGCTACCGCGACCGCGATCGAGACCCCGGCGTTGGCGCGTCCCAGCATCGCGATCTCGACCTGCAGGTTGTTGTACAGCAGGTTGTTGGCGAGGGTGTACTCCCCAAGGACGAGCGCCACTGAAAGAAATGCGGCATTGAGGATGGCGCCAGAGATGTTCGGTACGATCACCCGCCACATCACAGTCAGCCAGCTCGCGCCGAGGCTGCGCGCCGCCTCAGACAGTGTCTTCACGTCGATGGCCGCAAGGCCGACGTCAAGGGCGCGGTAGCTGTACGGAAGAACAAGCACGAGATACGCAAACGCGAGCGTCAGGATCGAGTCGCTGAAGTTGTTGCCCATCCAGTTGTAGAGCGGAAAAAGCCCGACCACCAGGACGATCGCTGGGATCGTCAGCGGAAGGAGGCAGATGAACTCGACGATGCGCCTCAAGCGCGGCAGCTTCAAGCGGACCCAGACCATCGTCGGCACCAGCAGAACGAGCATGGCGACCGTCGTGATGGCGGCCAGCTCGAGCGACGCGATGATGGCGGCGACGAGGTCTGGATATGTGCCGATCGACTGCCAGGCCGCGAGCGTTCTCGGCTGGTCGCCCGCCCCGCGCGTCGAGAACTCGAACATCGCACCGATCGGGACCAGGAAGAAGATGCCGGCGGCCACGAACACGACGGCGCGGAAAGCCTCCAGCTTGATCCGTCGCGTCTGCTGGATGCCGCGCGTCACTGCAGCCATCGCGTCGTCCTTCTCTGCAGCAGCGAATAAGCCACCGTGACCAGGGTCACGATGACGACCATCTCGACCGCTATCGCTTTGGCGAACCCAGGTTCGAACGTGCCGACCTCGCCGCTCAAGGCGCCGCCGATCTGCTGCGCGAGCACGGGCTGGCCCTGGTTGATCAGAGCGTTGGCGGTCGCGTAGGCCGAGAACGAGTTGGCGAAGAGAAGCAGCGTCGCGCCCAGAAAGGCCGGCGCCAGGAGCGGACCGGCGACGTAGCGCCAGTAGTGCCACGTGCCTCCCCCCAGACTCTCCGTCGCCTCGCGCCACTGGGGTTTGATGCCGTCGAGCGCGGGCAGGAACACGAGGACCATCAGCGGGACCTGGAAGTAGAGGTACACGAGAGCAAGCCCGGGCAGCTCGAACAGCCAGATGCTGTTGGCATAGAAATCCGCGTGGTGCTGCGCAAACCACAGGTACACGAATCCGGCCGGCCCGATCGTCGCGATGAAGGCGAATGCAAGCGTCACGCCCCCGAACTGGGCGAGCACGCCGCTCGCTGAGAGCGTGATCCGGCGCAGCAGGCCCTTGGGATTGCCGACCGAGATCGCGTATGCGAGGAGCGCGCCAAAAACCGCTCCGATGATCGCGGTGACTGCGGAAATACTGAACGTGTTGATAGTTGTCTTGACGATGTACTCGCGCGAGAGGTGTCCGAAGTTGACCAACGTGAGAGAACCGTTCGCGTCGACCACCGACCCTCCGACAATGATCGCGGTCGGAAGGAACAGGAAGACCGCGACGTAGCCGAGAAACGGAACGGCGCCGACCCAGTCAAGCGGAAGTCGCCGGCCGCCTGACGGGCGGCCGGCGGTGGTGCTTACGGCCGGTGTGCCGGCGATCGTCAAGAAATCGCTGCGTCCCAGTGGGCGGTCAGGTAGTTCTTCGCGGCGGAAGCCTGAGCATCGGACAGGAAGGTGGGCTTTCCGTTGACCGCCGGGAGGGCTGCCGCCGCCGTCTTGTCGATGGTGCCCGCCTTGATCATCGCTGCCATCCGCACCGGCCTGGCCTTGCCCCTCAGCCAGTCGTTCTGGCCGACGTCGGAGTACAGGTATTCCTCCCACAGGCGCGCAGCCGCGGGGTGCGGGGCGTTCTTGTTGATCGCCTGCTGGTAGTAGTCGCCGAGAATCGCGTTGTTCGCCTCGAAGATCTTCCACGACGGGACGTCGGTGCCGTGTGAGGCGGAGAGGTAGTCCCAGTCGAAGACCACCGGGGTCGTCCCGTTCTTGACGGTTGCCGTCGTCGCTTGCACGGGCGAGAAGTTGCCGACCATCTTCAGCTGGTGGAAGAAGTCAACTCCCTTGCTGATGTCGTCAGCGGTGCCTCCGGTGGCCAGGCTCGCCATCATCACACCGTTCAGCGCAGCGTTGGCCTGCTTCGGATTCCCGTTCAACGCGACCTTGCCTTTGAACTCCGGCTTCAAAAGGTCGGAAACCGACGTGATCGCCGGCACCTTGTTGGAGTCATAGCCGATCGACATGTAGCCGCCGTAGTCCTGCCACCAGAGCCCGTTCGGGTCCTTCTGGGTGTCGAGGATGTCGCCCCACGTGGCGACCTTGTACGGCGCGTACAGCGGCGTGTTCGCCAGGGTGACCGCCTTGCCGATGTCGAGGACGTCGGGCGCGCGGCTGCTCGTGCCCAGCTGGGTGACGGCGTTGATCTCGTCCTGGCTGCTGCCGTTCGGGTTGTCGGACGTGATCGTGATGCCGTACTTCGACTGGAATCCATTGATGGCCTCGCCATAGTTCGCCCAGTCGGGCGGCGTGGCGATGATGTTCAGCTTGCCTTCGGCCTTGGCGGCCGCGACGAGCGCGTCCATGCCGCCACAGGCGGATGCCGACGTCGCTGTCTTGGCGGTCGACTCGCTGCACGTGGCGGAATTGTTGTTCGACGAGCCGCCACAGGCAGCGACCACGAAAACCGCCACCACGGTCAGGCCCAGGTGACGCGTCAGGTTAGCCAACTTCATGCTTTGTTCCCCTCCAAAACCGGGCCCCGGTTGCTCCCCAACCAGATAGGCAGGGGCCAATCATGGCCCGAGAGGGCCGACGATGCAAGGACACGCTTCGGGCGTGGCGTTGATTTCAGTTAGGGCCCGGTTAACGTGCCCTGGCGGTTACGTTTCAGACCGCCGGCTGCGGAAGCCAAGACGCCGCGAGAGGTCGGCGGCAGCCTCCACCGTCAGCCGGTCGAGGTCGGGCCGGTTGCCTGCCCGCAACCGATGAGAAGGCCCTGAAACGTCGAGCGCCGCCACCACCTCGCCATCCGGGCCGAAGACCGGGGCCGCGACGGCGTCCAGCCCCATCTCGAGCTCTTCGTGCGTCCGCGCCACGCCCGACTGGCGCACGGCTTCGAGCTGCGCCTCGAGCTCGGAGCGGTCCGTGATCGACCGCGGGGTGAGGGGGTCCAGCGGTCGGGACAGCAGCCGCTCGCGCACGGCGGCCGGACCGAAAGCGAGGATGGCCTTGCCGCTCGCCGTGCAGTGGACCGGGTAGCGTCGGCCGAGCCAGTTGATCGTCACGACCGAGTTCGACGCGGTCGCCTGCTCGATCGGCACGATGTCGTCGCCGATCAGGAGCTCGAACGTGGCGGTCTCGCCGGTCGCCCCGGCCAGCTGCTCGCAAACCGGCCGGGCCACGTAGCGCAGGTCGAACTCCCCTGTGACGACGCTCGCGAGCTGCGGCAGCCGGCGGCCGAGCCGGTACCTGGCGGTGCGCTGGTCGCGCTCGACCAGGGCATGGCGCTCCAGGGTCGCGAGCAGGCGGAGCGCTGTGGAGCGGTGGACTTGCAGGCCGCGGGCGACCTCAGCCCCGGTCCGCCAGTCGCCCTGGGCCAAGAGGTCGAGGATGGCGATCGCCCGCTCGACCGAGCGCACCCCCGGGTCTCTCGGCCCTTCGTTGCTCATTGCGCAACATTATCGTTGTGCGCAACAATTCATCGCAGTAGGATGCTCACCAGGTGAGCCGCGAAGACGAGATCCGCGCCGAGCTGTTCGACCACACCCTGAACGGGCACGCGCCCGAGGTGAAGGCCCTCACCGAGGAGGGGCTCAAGCTCGGGATGGATCCGATGGACATCCTGTTCAAAGCGCTCATCCCCTCCCTCGAGGAAGTCGGGCGCCGTTTCGAGAAAGGCGACTTCTTCGTCCCCGAGATGCTGATCGCGGCACGCGCGATGCAGGGCGCGCTCGTCATCCTGCGGCCGTTGATCGCCGAGACGGGCGCCAAGCCGGTCGGCCGCTACGTCATCGGCACCGTGAAGGGAGACATCCACGACATCGGCAAGAACCTGTGCGTGATCATGCTCGAGGGCGCGGGCTTCGAGGTGTACGACCTCGGCGTCAACACCCCACCCGAGAAGTTCGTCGAGGCGGTGCAGCAGCACGAGCCCGACGTCGTCGGCTTTTCCGCGTTCCTGACCACGACGATGCCGATGTTCAAGGTCAACATCGAGGCGCTGACCAAAGCGGGATTGCGCGACAAGGTCCATGTCGCGGTCGGGGGAGCACCCGTGACCCAGGAATACGCCAAGCACGTGGGCGCGGACAGCTACGCGCCTGACGCGTCGATGGCGACGCGAATGGCCAAAGAGCTGGTCGGCGATCGAAGTGGCAGTTCGCCCGGCGCGCAGGCGCTCGAGCAGGCCGTGATGAAGATCGACGAGACGCTCCGCAAGGGCTGAGCTTTGGAAACCCGCCTCGCCTCGCGCGGTCGCGAGGTCGTCATCTCAGGCGATCAGCCCTTCGTCATCATCGGCGAGCGGATCAACCCGACGGGGCGGAAGGTGCTCGCCGCCGAGATGAAGGTCGGCGTGATGGACCGCGTGCGCTCAGATGCGCAGGCCCAGGCCGCCGCCGGCGCGCACATGCTCGACGTGAACGCAGGCATCCCGGCGATCGACGAGCCGGCGCTCCTGGTCGCTGCGATCAAGGCCGTGATGGACGTCACCGACCTGCCCATCTGCATCGACTCGTCGATCATCGAGGCGCTCGAGGCGGGGCTCTCCGCGTATGAGGGCAAAGCGCTCGTCAACTCGGTGACCGCCGAAGAGGACCGACTCGAGCGGATCCTGCCACTGGTCAAGAAGCACGGCGCGGCCGTGATCGGCATGGCGAACGACGAGACCGGGATCACCATGGTGCCGGCGGAGCGGCTGGCGCTGGCCCGCCGGATCATCGAGCGAGCGGCGGACCACGGCATCCCGCGGGACGACGTGATCATCGACCCCATAGCGATGACGGTGGCCGCCGATCCGACATGTGGCCTGATCACGCTCGAGACGATGCGGCTCATCCGCGACGAGCTCGGCAACAACATGACGTGCGGGGCATCGAATGTCTCCTTCGGCCTGCCCGACCGCCCAGTCCTGAACGCGGCGTTTCTTCCCCTCGCGATGCATGCCGGGCTGACGTGCGCGATCACCAACCCGCTCGAGCCGCAGGTGCGGCGCGCGGTGCTGGCAGGCGACCTGCTGCTGGGCCACGACGAGTACGCGATGCGGTGGATCGCCAGCTTTCGCGCCGAGCAGGCGGCCGCAAAGGTCGCGAGGTGATCCAGCGCAAGCTCGAAGTCACCTATCTGCCGTTCGACCGAACGACGCGCGTGCCGCCGGGCACGACTCTTTTCAGCGCCGCGCACTGGATCGGCCTCCCCATCGACTCCACGTGCGGCGGCCGCGGCACGTGCGGCAAGTGCAAGGTGCGCGTGATCAAAGGACGCGCCGACCCCGAAACCGCAGACCACCGCCAGCTGCGCCCCTCGGAAATCGAGGAGGGGTGGCGGCTGTCGTGCCAGGCGCACGTCTCCGAGGACATGACGTGCGAGGTGCCGCAGCTGCTGCGCGTCCCCAAGGCCGCGACCATGGGCCTCGGCCGGCTGGTCATCCTCGACCCGAACGTCCGCAAGGTCTACTTCGAGCTCGCCGAGCCTTCGATGGAGGACCAGCGCAGCGACCTCGCACGGCTCAAGGACGCGCTGACGGAAGAAGGGCATGACATGGTGGCGGGCGTCGCCGTGCTGCGTACCCTGCCGACGGTTTTCCGCGAGGCGGGATTTCGGGTCACCGCGGTCCTCGCGGGCGAGCACCTGGTGGCGGTCGAGCCTGGTAACACGACCGATGACTGCTTTGGGGTCGCGTTCGATGTGGGCACGACGACGCTTGTCGGGACATTGATGAACCTGCGCACGGGGATGGCCGCTTCCGCGCTGTCGACGCTCAACGGCCAGGCCCCGTTCGGCGCCGACGTCATCTCGCGCATCAGCCACGGCATGAACGGCCCTGAGGCAATCCGCGAGCTGCAGGACGCGGTCGTGGCCACAATGAACTCCGTCCTCGACGACCTTTACACGGAGACCGGGGTCTCGCCGCAGCAGACGTATGAGGCAGTGGTGGTCGGCAACGTGACCATGCTGCACCTGCTCCTCGGCGTGGACCCCACCCCCCTGTCGATGTCGCCGTTCACGCCGGCGTTCATGGACCAGCTGAACGTGGAGGCGCGCGAGGTCGGCCTTCATATCCACCCGCACGGCTACGTGCAGACGCTGCCCGCGCTCGGCGCCTACGTCGGGGCCGACATCGTGGCGGGAGTGCTCGCGACCGGCGTCGTGCGCGAGGACCGGCTTCGCGTGTTCGTCGACGTCGGGACCAACGGCGAGATCGTGCTCGGCAGCGCTCAGCGCGCCCTGGCGACCGCGGCTCCCGCCGGCCCGGCGTTCGAGGGCAGCCAGATCAAGTGCGGAATGCGGGCGACGGCCGGCGCGATCGAAGGCGTGCAGATCACCGACACCATCGAGCTCCAGGTGATCGGCGGCGACGTGCCGGCGCAGGGCATCTGCGGCTCGGGCCTGGTCGACGCGGTGGCCCAGCTCCTCCTCGCGGGGCTGCTCGACCATTCGGGCCGGTTGCGGTTGCGTGACGATGTGCCCGACCACCCCCTGCGCGACCGCCTGATCGACATCGACGGCATGCGGGCCTTCCTGCTGGCCGACGGGGTCTACCTCACGCAGCGCGACATTCGCGAGCTCCAGTTTGCCAAGGGCTCGATCGCCACCGGGATCAAGGTGTTGATGGACATCCTCGGCGTGGGACCCGAGGACCTCGACCAGGTGCTTCTCGGCGGCTCTTTCGGCTCGTACCTCAATCCCGAGAGCGCGAAGGTCATCGGCCTGGTCCCGCCCGTCGACGTGGACCGCATCATCGCCGTGGGCAACTCGGCGGGAGAAGGGGCAAAGATCGCGCTGCTTTCCTACCGCGAACGCCAGGTCGCGTTCGAGCTGCCTTCGCGCATCGAGTACGTCGAGCTTTCGGGACGCTCGGACTTCAACGACTCGTTCGTGTCTTTACTCGGCTTTCCCCAGCTGGCGCCCGTCACATGAGCGCCACCGCGCTGGTCATCTGCGGAGCGCTCGGCCGCGAGGTGAAGGACATCGTCGACCGTCGCGGCTGGGATGTCGACATCTACGGGGTGTCCGCGCTGCTCCACCTCTATCCCTCACGGATCGTGGACGAGCTCCGCGAGAAGCTGTACGCCCTTCGTCCGCGCTACACAAAGCTCGTCGTCGTGTATGGGGAGTGCGGGATGAACGGGCAGCTCGACTCCCTCCTCGAGGAGGTGGGCGCGGCCCGGCTGCGCGGACCTCACTGCTACGAGATGTTCGCGGGCGAGGCCCGGTTCGGCGAAATCGCCGACCAGAGGCCTGGCACGTTCTTTCTGACCGACTGGCTGGTGCGCAACTTCGACCGCGCCGTCGTGAAGGGGCTCGGCCTCGACCGCTATCCGGACCTGAATGCAATGCTGTTCGGCAACTATGAGGCGGTGCTCTATCTCCGCCAGGTGCCGAACCCGCGCCTGGCAGAGAAGGCGGGGGACATCGCGGCCTACCTCGGTCTGCCGCTCGAGATCGAAGATGTCGGATTGGGCGAGCTAGAGGATCGGCTGGCTGAGCTGGTGGAGACACCCAGCCCCTCCGTCGGCTTCGCCGCCACCTCCCCATAAATGGGGAGGACCAAGTATCAGGTCATGTACTGGAAGCACATCCCTTCGCAGGTCAAGGCGTGGGATGGGGACGTCGAGGTCAAGCGAATGCTGCCTGGCTACTTCCAGGCCGCGATCGACGCATTCGCGATGAAGGACGGCTCGACCGACATGGACGCCTACCTCGACGGCTGGCAGTGGGGTCCACAGGAAGAGCGCGAAGGCTCGCCGGAAGAGGTTTGCGCCGCGCTCGTCGACGACCTGACTTCCGCGAACCCGCGATCGCGATTGATGAACCCGGCATGAGCGACGACATCCTCGAGGGTCTCATCAACAGCCAGCAGCTGGTCATCGTCATGCTGAGGCTCGCGGCCGACGATTCGTCGGCCCGGGTGGGCGCGTGGAACCTGCGCGACATCGCCGCGCACCTTGCCGCGACGGAACGAGACTGCTACGTGCCGAGGATCCGGGCCATCGCCGCCGGCGAGCACCCGGCCTTGGCCTACTTCAACAACGACGACAGCGACTTCAGCGGGATTCAGCTCGACGACGCGCTGGACGAGTGGACAGCGACACGGACTCTCTTGATCGGCTTCGTCAGGACCCTTGACGCCGAGCAGAGGACCGGGCTTGCCGGCCGCCACGAGAGGTACGGCGAGGTGACGGTCGATCGGTATCTCGAGATCGCGCTGGAGCACGACCGGGACCACCTGGGGGGCCTGGAGCGCCTGGCCGGCCAGGTGACCCGCTAGTCACGTTGACGGTGACCAGCATCGCGGCCGTCGTGGCGGCCGCCTGAGCCAGGATCGCCGCGGCCGCAGCATCGGCCTTCAGGTTCGGGTTGCCGTGCTTCTCCATCGCGTGCGCGAGCTCAACCACCTCGGCGGCCAGGCTCGCGATCTCCATCGGAATGTCGATCGTCTTCTTCCGCGCCCTCTCGATGTTGCTGCCGGCGCGGCTCGCCTCGAGGAATTCGAGAAAGGCGATCGAGTCGAGCTCGATCAGCTCCTCCGCTCGCAGCCGAATGGCCTGTGCGCGTGCGTAGGCGGGCGCGGCTTCACTCCACTGCTTCATGGACCGCAGCGCGACTTTCAGAAGGAGCGCCGCAGCTGTCGCGACGACGGATGCAGCGGCAGAACCGCTCGCCGGCGCAGGGCGATCCGACGCGATTGCGTCGAGCAGGTCAGGCGTCGCCGAGCTCCTTCTTGCGCCTGGCGATGAACTCCTTGAGCTGCTCGTCGACCGCGGGGTCGATCCCGGGGTCCGGGTACTCGGCCAGCACCTGCTTCCATCGCTCGGCCGCGACGACGTCGGCCGTGCGAGCGCCGAATCGCTGCCAGCGATCGTAGTTCTCGGTCGAGGAGATCCACGGCCGGTAGAAGCCCGTCCGGTAGTTGCGCAGAGTGTGCTCGGCGCCGAGGAAGTGGCCGCCGGGACCAACCTCGCGCAGCGCGTCCATCGCCAGGCCCTCCTCGTCGACGGGCAGCCCATGGCCGAGGATCCACTCGAACATCCGCAGCTGCTCGACGTCGATGATGTATTTCTCATAGGACGCGAGCAGCGCGCTCTCCAGCCAGCCCGCGGCGTGGAGGACGAAGTTGACGCGGCCGAGGATCGTCGGCCACATGCACATCATCGACTCGTAGGCCGCCTGCGCATCCGGCGCCTTCGACGACGTCATCGCCCCGCCGCCGCGGAACGGAAGGTTGTAATGGCGCGCCATCTGCGCGCTGGCGAGGATTCCCATGGCCGACTCCGGCGTGCCGAACGCCGGGCTGCCCGACTGCATGTCGGTGTTGGTGAGAAACGAGCCGTAGACGCTCGGCGTGCCGGGCCGGATCAGCTGGACCAGGGAGATCCCGGCAAGCGCCTCCGCGGTCTGCTGGGCGACGGTCCCGGCGAGACCCATGGGCGACATCGCACCCGCCATCAAGAACGGCGTGACGATGACGGGCTGACGGGCCGCCGAATACTCCATCAGCGCGCCGAGCATGCGGTCGTCATAGCGAAGCGGGCTGTTGACGTTGATCAGGCTGAGCACCGCGGGCGTCTTTTCGATGTTCTCGCGGCCGCCGAAGACGATC
>Ga0209648_10001805_pt1 | contig 17411 bp, 14 predicted proteins | sample GraSoi2013_115cm_FD_185830 | JGI IMG/M metagenome (GOLD analysis project Ga0209648, IMG submission 185830) | Grasslands soil microbial communities from the Angelo Coastal Reserve, California, USA - Sample 9_17_2013_115cm (SPAdes) (version 2) | ecosystem: Environmental > Terrestrial > Soil >...
CAACTGCTCTAGGTTGTTGTACCGGTTTGCATAAATTTCCTCGCGCTTCAATGTCTTCATGAAGCTTTCGCAGCTCGCATTGTCGTACGGGTTCGCGGGACGGCTCATGCTCGCAACCATGCCGTACTTGTCCAAGGCCGCTACATATTCCGGGCTCGCATATTGAAGCCCTCGATCGGAATGGTGCACTAAACCCGCTTGCGGCTGTCGATCTGCGACTGCACGCTCCAGCGCAGCCACCGTGAGGCGGCTACTCATCAGCATTCGATCCACGGCCCACCCTACAACTTTGCGAGAGAAACTATCGAGGATCACCGCTAGGTAGACAAACTCGCCTTTCAGGCGAACGTAGGTGATGTCTGCGACCCAGAGTTGGTTGATACCCGTTAGCGTCATGCGACTTGCTAAGTTCAAGTACACTTCGCACTTATGTTTGGAATTCGTAGTGACGACGAACCGTTTCGGTTGAATGGCCAGCAAATTATCGTCCCGCATCATCCGTGCCACCTTCTTGCGGTTCACCGGTACGCCTCGACGGTGCAGTTCTGCAGTGATCCGTCGATAGTCGTAACGACGACGATGTTCCAGAGCGATCTGTTGAATCAATGACCGCACTTCCGTCTCTTCCTCTGCCGGTTCCCGTTGTCGCAACGACCGGTAGAAACCTCTGCGACTCAGCGCTAACAACTGACACATATGCTCGATGCTCAGCCTGCCTTGCAATGGCATCAGTTCTCCGATGTGCTCGTAGATGCCTTCCCGCCAGAGCCGCTGCTGCGCTGGCGTCGAGCCTCTACTTTTTGCAAGGCACCCTTCAAAAAATCCACTTCCATCGCCTTCTCGGCGAGCAAGCGCTTTAGCTGAAAGATTTCCTTTCGGTGGGCCAATGCATGTGTACTCGGGCGCGCTGCTTCTTCGCCAGGTTCAACCGCCTCAAGCTTAGTGCGCCACTTGTAGAGGCATCGCCTGGTCACCCCGAGCTCCTTGGCCAACTCATCGACGCTCACACAGGTCCTCATGCGCTCTACGGCCATGCGCTGGAACTTCCGGGAATATCGCTTTCTTCTCTCCACTCGTGTTTCCTCTCCCGGAGAGTGTGCCCATCGCGAGTGTGCCAATTCAAGGGGTCATTCCATTTTTGGGGTGAACCCCTGAGATGGCACAGTTTTTTTGGACACAGCTTCCGCGGCGATTCACCCGGTCCCGCCGAATCAAGGGGCGACGGATGGAGGCGAGACGTGCGCGGTAAAAAAACTACTCGCACTAGACGATTCAATGCCTCGGCGAACGACCAGGCGGCCGACAGAGCCGACAGGTTGTTCTTCAAGGGAAGAGAATAGACTGGGGTTCTCGGTTTCTCGCGCACCACGCGAAAAAAAATATCCAATTTCCAACAGACTGACAGTGTCCAAGGAATTCGACAGACAACTCTCGCCAGCCGAAGGTCAAGTCTCCCGGCATAACTCCGTATCCTCCTTGCTGCCAACATCTTGCATGAACATTCGGCTCGCTTCGCGAAACGGTACAACGCGTGCTTTCTGCCATCTTGGAAGTTGAAATTGAAATCGCAACTCAGGGTAAGAGCGAATCATCATGAAACCAATCAAGCAGGAAAACGATAGGCTGGGATTTGTCGGGATCGGCTACATGGGTCGGCCGATCGCGCGGAGGTTGCTTGAATCTGGCTTCAAGCTGACAGCCTACGACCGGAACCATGCCAAGGCGGAGGAGTTGATTCCGTCCGGCGGCAATGTCGCGCAGAACGTTGCGGAACTTTCCTCCAGCTGCGACGTCGTATTGTCCTGCTTACCAAGCGATGAAGCTGTCCTGGACATTTATAGAGGACCTGACGGCGTATTCGCCAATGCGCATCGCGGCTTGAAGGTCATCGACCTGAGCACGGTGTATCCAGAAACCTCGCAGCAACTCTCGAGACGTGGTTTGGAGCGCGGAGTTGAGGTTCTCGACGTGACTATGTCGGGGAGCATTCCTGCCGCCGAAAATGGGTTGCTGACCCTATTTGGGGGCGGAAACAAAGAACACTTCGACGCTGCGGAGTCCATCTTTCGCGCTATCGCCAAGAAGTATTTCTATCTCGGACCAAGCGGCTCGGGGGCGACGATGAAGCTCGTGGTTAACACTTTACTGGGAATCGGAATGCAGGCAATTGCCGAAGCTGTCGCGCTCGGCGAGAAGTCTGGTCTTGATCGCAATCGCTTGCTGGACGTGTTGTCCCAGACTGCGGTGGTTGCTCCGGCGCACGTGGGCAAACTGCAAAGAGCGATGAAGAGGGATTACAGCCCACAATTTCCGATTCGGTTAATGAACAAGGATTTCGGATTGATCTTCAATCTGGCGGTTGCCGTTGGCGCACGAATGCCCGCAGCGGAAGTTGCTTTTGAGATCAATGCAAGGCAATTGGATGAAGGAGCAGAGCAAGATTTTTCGGCGGTGATTCTGCAAATGGAAAAACGTGCGCATTTGGGCTCCAGCGGCAATCGGACGTGATCGGGCGTCGATTTGGCAGGAAAGTTGATCCAGTTGCACGAATTCTCTGACCAAACAATGTGAAGGAAAACCATGCTGGAATACATCAAGATCGACGGTACGAACCTCGTTAGTTCCCGAATCGCACTCGGTACCTGGGCCATCGGCGGCTGGATGTGGGGCGGAACCGACGAAAAGGAATCCATCCGCACCATTCATGCCGCATTCGACCAGGGCGTCAACCTGATCGACACAGCGCCCGTTTACGGCTTTGGGCGTTCTGAAGAAATCGTGGGTGAAGCGCTGCGCCAAAGTGGCCGCAGAGAAAGCATTATCCTTGCCACCAAGGTCGGACTCGATTGGACGAATGGCAAGGTCGCACGCAACTCCACGCGCCAACGCATTCTCCAGGAGCTGGAGGACTCGCTCCGTCGTCTCCAAACGGACTACGTCGATATCTATCAAGTGCACTGGCCTGACCCCCTCGTCCCCGTCGAGGAGACAGCCGCCACGCTTCGCGAGCTCTATCAACAGGGCAAAATTCGCGCGATCGGTGTGAGCAACTATTCGCCCGAAGAGATGGCTCGTTTCAGAGCCGTCGCGCCGCTTCACACGGTTCAGCCGCCCTACAATCTCTTCGAACGCGAGATAGAACGCGACGTTCTACCATTCGCTCTTAGCCGCGGCATCGCCACGCTCACTTACGGCGCTCTCTGCCGCGGATTGTTGAGCGGCGCCATGCGCACCGATCGTCAGTTTGCCAAAGACGACATGCGGAAGACGACGGATCCGAAGTTTCAGCCCCCGCATTTTGCCGAGTACGTTAATGCAGCCAGCAAGCTTGATAAATTCGCTCGCGAAAACTATGGTAAGCGTGTAATTCATTTAGCGGTGCGCTGGCTACTCGACCAACCAGGTGTTGGAGTGGCTCTCTGGGGTGCGCGTCGCGCGGAACAACTCGCTCCTATCAGGGGGGTAATCGGCTGGTCTCTGGGAAAAAGCGACTTCGCCGCTATTGACGCCATTCTTCGCGAAAATATTCGCAATCCAGTCGGGCCGGAATTCATGGCTCCGCCGGCCCGCGAAACTGCTGAACCTGTGGCGGTCAGCGTTGGGTAATGTAAAGCAGGAATTTTCGAGGTCAATCATGAGCAAGAAAGAACTTTCTGCAGGTGTGGCTGGAGATGTTTCGCTAGGCGGGGAAATTTCAGTGCATCGGCTCGCATTCGGGGCGATGCGCCTTACCGGCGCAGGCATCTGGGGACCACCAAAAGATCGCCAAGCGGCATTAGCGGTTCTTCGGCGGGCCGTCGAGCTTGATATCAATTTCATTGATACAGCAGATTCCTACGGCCCGTACGTAAACGAGGAACTGATTGCCGAAGCGTTATTTCCTTACCCGGAGGGCCTTGTTATTGCCACTAAGGGAGGATGGAATCGTCCAGGCCCGAACCAGTGGACACACGATGCCACCCCCGCGCACCTTCGCAAGGCGGTTGAAGGAAGCCTCAAAAGATTGCGCCTGAGCCGGATCGACATCTATCAATTGCATACTCCAGACCCCGTGGTCTCGTTTGAAGCGTCCGTGGAAACGCTGGCTCAGCTGCGAAACGAAGGCAAGGTTCGCCTGGTTGCGTTGTCCAACGTCACGCAAGAACACATTGAACGAGCACGCAAGATCGTACCCATCGTCTCTGTGCAGAACCGCTATAGCTTTGCCGACCGGGAATGGGACTACGTGGTGGATTACTGCGAGCGCAATGGAATTGCCTTCATTCCCTGGTTCCCCCTGGGAGCAGGCAAAGTCGCCGGCGAGGTGCTGAACCGAATCGCGCAAGCACATCACGCGAGTCCTACACAAGTAGCTCTGGCCTGGCTCCTGCGGCGATCTCCGATGATGTTGCCCATACCAGGGACTTCGTCGATAGAGCACCTTGAGCAGAATGTTGCGGCAGCTTCTCTACGCTTAATTGACGAAGACTACCAAATGCTTTCTAAAGTTCCTGCGCTGGTGGCATCACGGTAACGCAGTTTGGCGTGATGGCGAATGAGACGAGGATGGTGTGTATGAAACCGGGCAGAACCGTCAGAATGATCCTGTTTGGATTCCTGGTGCCAGGGGTGACGGCGCAGATGTCACGGCAGAGTCCGCCATCGGCCGAGCGCGGAGCGGAACAAGGTTCACAGTCATCGCAAGCAAAACCGCATGTGGAATTGAAGCGATTTTCTCTCTTGAGCGGAACCTTGATTGATGTCTCCCCGGACTGGATCGAGCGCGAGCAGATGCCGCTACCGCCTTCGCCGAGGCTGGCGCCGTTTGCTCCGCAAGTAACGTTCTTGGAATTCATGGCGCTGGAAAATCCGAAAATGCATTCGGCCTTACGGATTGCAACGACCACCAATCCGTTCCTGGGAGGCGATGAGGTCACACTGGATGTGCAGATGCATGGCGCCGCAGGTTCGTGCAACGGCCTGGCGGATTATCTATTCTACTTTTTCTTTTCGCCGCCGCGGGATTGTTTGGATGGAGGTTCAGAGGCTTACAGGAAAGCAAAGAGCCAAGCTGAATCGGCGGATCAGACGACGGTTTCACCGGATTTGAGTATTCGAACTGACTGTAAACACGCACCCGCGCTGGCGGATTTTTACTCGAGAGAGTTGAGCCCGGGCGTATTGTTTCAAGTCACGCATGGAGTGGAGCGCGCGAGGGGGATTTACCCGGAGTTCTATCTGACGCCTACGGAAAAAGTGGAGGCGAACGGGCTGACGTTTTACGTGTTTGAGGCGCAGGGGCGTATGCAGCTCGATCTGGCGACGGTGAACCACTTCAACTTGCCCGACGAGATGCAGGGCGCGCAGGCGGATTTCTTCTGGGCGGTAGGTGCGCCAAGTCGGTTTCCGTTTTTTCGGGACCCGCAGAGGAAGAATGTTCCGGTGATCCAGGTAGCGTATGCCGGAATTGGGCTAGGGGCTGATAAACGGGACATTTTCATGCGGTTGCTGCGGCAAGTCCACTCACCGTGAAGCCGGCCCAAGGAAAACTTTCTGTGAGCGATGTCACTCAGCTGCAAACGGGTTCCGTTTCTTCAGATGCGGGCCGCTTGCAGGGAGGAGGCACGTGATGAATAGCAAGAAAAACCATCACAGCCACGAAGATGCGCCTCGCCTCCGTTGACCGGTTGCGCAGAGTCCGCACAGGAATTCAGGAGTCAGGGTTCTACGTAATTTCCGGCGTCCTTGGAAAACACGAGCTTTCACGGCGGTAATTGATGCGCCTAGAATCTGAGCCGCTTCTTTGACAGATCGTTCTTCGATGTCGCGAAGCAATATCGTTGTTCGAATTGTCGAACCTAAGCGATTGATTGCTTCGGTTAAGAATTCCGTGCGCTCGCGTCGCAAGTAGGACTCTTCGGGATTGGGGCTGTGGTCAACGAACGCCTCCGAACTAGACTTCATGCCATCGTCAGGGTTCTCGGGCAACACTTCGACAACTCCCCGCCTTCGGCGGAGCAGCATGAACGCTTCGTTCATGGCGATGCGCGTCAGCCATGTGGAGAACCGCGCCTTTTCTTGAAGGGCGTCGAGATGAAGGAAAGCCTTGTGAAAACTCTCCTGCGCCACGTCTTCGGCATCCTCGCGGTTATTCGTAATGCGTTGCGCCACGACGAGAACTCTCTGCTGGTGACGAAGAACCAATTCCTCGAAAGCCTGCGTATCTCCGCGCTTTGTGGCAGCCACCAGCGCGTCGTCGGAGTGTTTGTTTGTGCTGGTAGTACAGGACGTTTTCATGAATCCTACCCTCCCCCGCCGCTTCGACACAAAGTAAGAGAACCTAACTATCGCGCCAGCCACAGCGCATATCGAATGGACTGGAATATCGTCCACTGATGGTGCGCGCGGAGAATCCGATACCAGTCGAGAATGGATAGAGGTTTCATGGTTGCGCTCCTATCTGCTGGTCTGGCGTCGCTGTCACGTTGATGCATGCTCGATGCGAATTCTATTCGCCGGAAAAATGACAGCCGCGACTAGAAAGGCAATCTGCATGCCAGAGACTGTGAGTGATCAATGCAGCCTGGAAGTTACTGGCAGAGTTGGGGATACGCCCATTCATGGGTCCTTGGGTGACGTGAGCTGAAATGCTAACCTGTCAGAGTGTTGGCACTGCGTCTATTGGACTGGATGAGTCAGGGGCGCCAGCTCTCCCCGAGGGAAGGCTGATATGCGCTACATGACCGACCTAGCCCGAGCAAGACACTTTCTGATGCTAAGATTTTGATTGCAGGGAGCAAACCCTGTTCGCCGGAGCAGAAGTATGTTCAGGTCCAATCCTCTTCTGTGGCCCAAGCCGCCTGCGATTTGGAGCTATTGTCTTGCGGTTGTTTCGGTTGCTGCCGCCCTGATCATTTCACGGTTGCCGCCGGTTCATTTGCAAGATGCTCCCGTGTCACTTTTTCTTTGCGCTGTCCTATTGAGTGCGTGGTTCGGTGGAATCGGACCGGGATTGCTCGCGACAGCACTCTCCGCTCTCGCTTTCAATTATTACTTCCTGCCTCCGATCCATTCGTTGGGTCCAAAGCCCGACGAAATACCACGCCTTGTCATATTCACGGTTTCGGCCCTGTTTGTAGGGTCGCTGAGCGCTGCCGAAAGGAGCGCCATAGAATCGCTCCGGCGCGCCCGTGATGACCTAAGAAAAACAGTTCAAGAGCTCCAGAGCACCAACGAGGCGTTGCAAGCAGAGAGCCTTGAGCGCAAGCATGCGGAAGAAGCGCGGCGCGAAGCGCAGGCGGAACTGGCACGGGTCAGCCGGGTGACCACCATGGGAGAGCTGACCGCTTCCCTGGCGCACGAGGTGAATCAACCGATTGCCGCTGCCGTCGCCAACGCCAATACCTGCCTGCGCTGGCTTACGCGCGATCACCCCGATCTGGAAGAGGCGCGCGAGGCTGCATCGAGAATTGTCAAAGATGCAACCCGTGCGGCGGGCATCATCAGTCGGGTTCGCCTGCTCTTCAAGAAGAGTACTCCGCAACAGGAGCTTGTGGACGTCAACGAAGCCATTCGAGAGATGATCGTCCTCTTGCGCAGTGAGGCGACGCGATACAACATAACAGTCCGGATGGAGCTTGCTGCAGATCTTCCCCGGATCATGGGAGATCGTGTGCAATTGCAACAGGTACTGATGAACCTCATCGTGAACAGCATCGATGCGATGAAGGAAGTAGATGGGGCGCGCGAGTTGGCCGTCAAGTCCCAGAGAACGGCGAAAGAAGAAGTTCTGGTGTCCGTCAGCGATACCGGCGTAGGGCTTCCCCCGGAGCAGACGGAAAAGATCTTCAATGCCTTCTTTACGACCAAGCCTCACGGAACCGGCATGGGGCTTCGCATCAGCCGCTCCATCGTTGAATCACATGGCGGCCGCTTGTGGGCTGCCGACAACTCTCCGCGCGGCGCAAATTTTTGTTTCACTCTACCTACCAAAATCGAGGTAAAGGAATGAGCCCCGATGGTTAATTCTTAATTGAAGCGCGGTGCGACTGTTCCGCGTGGCAACCGGATGGAGTCACATGGCTGCCGTGAATTTGATTGGCTCATACAACTACGCGCTCGTGGCGCTTTCGGTGTTGATCGCCATCTTTGCGTCGTACGCTGCGCTGGATCTTGCAGGTCGCGTAACGGCCGCGAGTGGTTGGACTCGCGCGGTTTGGCTGCTAGGCGGGGCTGGTGCGATGGGGACTGGCATTTGGTCCATGCACTACATTGGGATGCTGGCCTTCCTCCTACCGATTCCTGTGGCCTACCATTGGCCGACCGTTCTGTTGTCACTGATTGCGGCCATTCTCGCTTCCGTCGTTGCGCTGGGCGTGGTGAGCCGGCAGACAATGGGTTGGTTCCGAGCGCTCGCCGGAAGTGTCCTGATGGGTGCCGGTATTGCAGGCATGCATTACATCGGCATGGCCGCCATGCGTTTACCTGCGATATGCCGGTTTAATTCCTTTCTCGTCGTCCTGTCCGTGGTGTTCGCGGTTCTGATTTCTCTCGCTGCGCTGTGGATTACGTTTCACTTCCGAAATGAGAAGACGGGGATCGGCTGGGAAAAGTTAGCCGGAGCCGTCGTGATGGGTGCCGCGATCCCCGTCATGCATTACACCGGCATGGCCGCCGCCAGTTTCACTCCCTCCAGCATGCCGACGGACCTTTCTCATTCCGTAAGCATCTCTATACTTGGCACTGGCGGAATTGCTTCCGTAACCTTCATCGTCCTCGGACTGGCTCTGCTGACGTCCTGGGTTGATAGACGATTCGCTATCCAGACCTTGGAAGTACAGGAAGAAAAGCTGCAGCAGAGCGAGGCGTACTTGGCGGAAGCGCAAAGGCTCAGTCATACAGGTAGCTTCGGCTGGAAGCCCTCCACCGGCGAAATCATCTGGTCAGAGGAAACATTTCGAATCTTCCAATACGACCGATCGACGAAACCGACCGTGGAACTTGTTCTCCAGCGGGTTCATCCGGAAGACGCGGCCCTTGGGAAACAGATCATCGAGCGCGCATCGCGGGACGGGAAGGATTTTGATTTTGAGCATCGCTTGCTGATGCCGGATGGTTCCGTCAAACATGTCCACGTTGTGGCTCATGCTGAAAGAGATGAGTCGGGCGAAATCGAATTTGTTGGGGCGGTAATGGACGTCAGCGACCGTAAGCGTGCGGAAGAGGAACTCCGGCGAAGTGAAGCCGTTGCGGAACAGCGTCTTCGGCTTGTGCTGGACACAACTCCGGCAATGATAAACAGCTGCCGTCCTGACGGTTACCTTGACTACGTGAACAAAGGTTGGCTGGACTATTTCGGGTTTTCCCTGGAGACGGCACTGGACCGTGCTGACGTGATGAAAGTGTCCGTGCCTTCGAAGACCGATATGTACGGTGGGGAGTGGCGGCCGATAATTCATCCCGAAGATCTTCCAGGGTTCATGGATCGATGGAAATCGACGCTAGCATCCGGCAAACCGGACGAGCACGAAGCACGCGTGCGCCGGTTCGATGGAGTGTATCGCTGGCACTTGTTTCGCGTAGTGCCTCTTTGTGACGAAACAGGGAAACCGGTCAAATGGTACGTATCCGCCTTTGATATCGAGGACCGCAAGCGGGCGGAAGAAGCGTTGCGGCGGAGCGAGAGTTACTTAGCGGAAGCACAGAGGTTGACCTGTACCGGGAGCTGGGCGTGGAACGTTGCCGGTAGACGTAGTGTCTACTGGTCACAGGAAAATTACCGCTTGTTTGGCTTCGATCCGGAAGGGGGTATACCGTCAGACGAGGCGTTTTATCAGCGCGTTCATCCAGAGGATCGAGATAGGGTGCGCAGAGAAGTTTTTCTTGAACGGCCAGAGGAAGGCTCCCACTTTGACGTGGTCTTCCGAATAGTCCTTCCAGGAGGAGAAATTAAGTATGTTCGCTCGACAGGGCATCCCGTTCGCAATCTGTCCGGCAACCTCCTTGAATATGTGGGCACATCGATCGACGTGACCGAACGCAAGCGGGCGGAAGAGGCCCTGGAGGCTCTGCGTCAGGCACAGGCGGATCTCGCACGCGTCAGCCGGGTGACCACCATGGGAGAGCTTACCGCCTCCCTGGCGCACGAAGTGAATCAACCAATCGCCGCAGCTAGCACCAACGCTAATACCTGCTTGCGCTGGCTCGCGGGCGACACTCCAAACGTCGAAGAGGCGCGCGCGGCTGCCATGAGAATCGTGAAAGACGGAAAGCGCGCGGGAGAAATCATCAGCCGGATCCGCCAGCTCTTCAAGAAAGGTACTTCGCAACGGGAGCTCGTGGACGTAAACGAGATTATTCAAGAGATGATCGTTCTTCTGCGCGGCGAGACCACGCGATACAACATTTTAGTCGGGACGGACGTTGCGGCAGATCTTCCCCAGGTAATTGGCGACCGCGTGCAATTACAGCAGGTGCTGATGAACCTCATGATCAATGGCATCGAAGCGATGAAGGACTCGGATGGGACCCGGGAGCTCACAATTAAATCGGAGCCAGCGGAAACCGACCGAGTTCTTGTGTCCGTCAACGATACCGGCGCGGGGCTCCCCCTGCAGCAGGCGGACCAGATCTTCACCGCGTTCTTTACTACCAAGCCTCACGGCACAGGTATGGGGCTATCGATTAGCCGCTCCATCGTTGAATCGCATGGCGGCCGCTTGTGGGCTGCTAACAACTCTCCGCGCGGAGCAAGTTTTTGTTTCGCTCTACCCATCAGCGCGGAGGCGAAGCAATGAACCCGCAAGACGCTCCCACGGTGTTCGTCGTTGATGACGATGCCGATGTGCGCGCGTCCATCCAAGGACTGCTGAAATCGGCGAGGTTAGGGTGCGCATCCTTTGGGACGGCAGAAGAATTCCTGCGCAACAAGCCACCGGACGGGCCAAGCTGCCTTGTCCTGGACGTGAGCCTTCCCGGAGTCAACGGTCTCGAGTTGCAGCGGGAGTTGGCTGACGCAGGCGTCCGAATCCCCATCATCTTCATCACCGGTCACGGAGATATCCCGATGACCGTGAAGGCCATGAAATCCGGTGCCGTGGAGTTCCTGACCAAGCCTTTCCACGATCAGGATCTGCTGGATGCGATCCGCCAGGCTTTGGATCGCGACCGTGTGACGCGCCAACAGCAGAGTAATCTTGCCGAGTTGCGAAAACGCTACGAGGCGCTGACGGCGCGCGAGCGTGAAGTCATGGGCCTGGTGGTCTCGGGGATGCTCAACAAGCAAATAGCCTTTGATCTCGGGACCAGCGAAATCACAGTGAAGATCCATCGCGGCCACGTGATGCGGAAGATGCAGGCCGGGTCGCTGGCAGAATTGGTTAGAATGGCGACGAAACTGGAACTCCCACGCGGTAAGAAGTAACCTAATGCCGACGCGACGCTGTTGCACAAGCCAGTTTGCCAGTTCGCGGTCTTCCCGTTTTAACTGTCCCTTCTTAAGTCTCTCTAGATTGTGGCTGCCTCTCTGATCTAGGGCGATATTCGGCCCCCTATACCAAAGTATAATTGCGCCGCTTTGGCGACGCTGCTAGATTTCAAGCATGGACACTCAGGGAAAGACCAAACTAGTGGCGATTGTCGACGACGACGATTCGATGCGCAACGCACTGCAGGGCTTGCTGCAAAGTGCCGAATTTCCTGCACGATCGTTTGCCTCGGCGGAAGAATTCCTAAAGTCCGGCCAACAGCATCAGATTGCCTGTTTGATAGCAGACATTCGAATGCCGGGAATGTCCGGTCTCGAGCTACAGGCCAAGCTGAACGCCGAACGCTGCAGGATTCCGATCATCTTCATCACAGCTCACGGCGACGAAAAAATGCGGATGCAAGCTTTGCGAGCGGGTGCTGTCGAGTTCATGGCAAAGCCGTTCGATGACGAAGCGTTGCTCGAGAGTGTGCGGGCGGCTCTGGAAAGCTAAGCCCGCAAGTAGAACTGGGCGTGGGGTTGCGCAAGGAGGTCTCCCGTGGCAGCTGTTGCAAGATTCGGATCCGCCGACCAGGATGCTAATCCGCGCAGATTCGAGCAGATTATAGGCAACAGTCCTGCTCTGGAATCAGTGCTCGAACAAGTCGAGCGCGTCGCGCCTACGGATTCTACCGTTCTTGTCCAAGGAGAAACAGGCACCGGCAAAGAGCTGATCGCGCGCGCGATTCACAGTCTCAGCTCGCGGTGCGGACGGCCCTTCATAAAGCTGAATTGCGCCGCCATTCCGTTCGATCTACTGGAAAGCGAGCTATTTGGCCACGAGAAAGGCGCTTTTACGGGCGCAATCGCGCAAAAGATTGGACGTTTCGAATTGGCTGACAAAGGGACGCTATTCCTGGACGAGGTGGGCGACATTCCGTTGCCACTGCAGCCAAAACTGCTGCGTGTCCTGCAGGAGCAGGAATTCGAGCGCTTGGGGAGCGGCCGGACTCACCAAGTGGACGTTCGCCTCGTAGCTGCAACCCATCGAAATTTGCTTGAAATGGTGAAGCGAAACGAATTTCGCAGCGATCTCTACTATCGTTTGAATGTATTTCCGGTCCCGCTGCCGCCGCTGCGGGCGCGCCGTGAAGACATTCGGGCGTTGGTGGAACACTTTGTGGAGATCTATGCCCGCCGGATGGGTAGACAAATCGACGAGATTTCCGCGGAAACGATGTCTGAACTGACGTCGTACCCGTGGCCGGGCAACATTCGCGAACTTCAGAATTTCATTGAGCGGAGCGTGATCCTTACTACGGGCAACGTCCTGGAGTCCCCTCTCGCGAGCTTGAGGAATGCCGCCGAAGCGCAATCCCTTGGACCAATTACCATGGAGGACGCGGAGCGAGACCACATTCGCAAGACTCTCGAGCAGACTCGGTGGGTTGTCTCTGGTCCCAACGGGGCGGCCGCACGTTTGGGAATCAAGAGGTCCACCCTTTACTTCAGGATGCAAAAGCTTGGCATCTCACGTACCAACAAGGATTCACTTCCTTCGTAGCAGAGTCGCTACGAGGCAGGAGATCGAGACTCCAATTGATTAACACAGTCCATGGATTAGTTATCAAGTATGGAAGCGATTATATGTCCAGTCGACCTGAATCCGAAGCTGTCTGAGACACAATCAAATAAATAACCACACTGGCCTGTCAGCCTGCGGAGTCGCGTCTAGCGGGCTGGCATCGCGCACCGCACTTTTGTCTGTGTCGGCCTCTACTTTCAGTCACTTACGCAATGATTGTTTTGGCAACCGTTTTGCCTCTTCCAGTTGCGTCGCTCGACGCACCGAAACTTTTCGTGGCGACAGAAACGTGGAGAAATCACGAAACTGGCGGCTTGCAAGAATAGTCGCTGCCTAATCGCGCGCGGGCCGTTCTCTCGCGCAAGGAGTTTTGTTTCGGAATCTCAAAAAAGGAGGAACTATGAAGCTTCAATCAAAAATCGCAACATCAGCGGGACTCATGCTGCTTCTAGCGTGCGTTTCGTTCGCTCAACACGTCAAGACCGACTACGACCACAGTGCAAACTTTGGCCAATACAAGACTTACTCTTGGGAAAAAGTTCAAACGAAAGACCAGCTCTTGGTCGACCGCATCAAGGATGCGGTAAACAGCGCTCTTGCCGCTAAGGGCTGGACGCTGGTTCCATCAGGAGGCGACGTCGAGGTTTTTGCCATTGAGACGACCCAGAATCAACAAACCTTAGACACCTTCTATAACGGCTTCGGAGGAGGTCGCCGTTGGGGAGGATTCGGCGGATTTGGCGACGCAACCACGACCGTCGAAACCTACAAAGTGGGGACCTTGGTGATCGATCTCTTCGATGCAAAAACAGAGAAATTGCTCTGGCGAAGCTCATCGAGCGATACGCTCTCCGATAACCCGGACAAGAACACCAAGAACCTCGACAAGGGCGTGAACAAAATGTTCAAGCATTTTCCGCCCACCCCATCGACTAAACACTAAGGAGAGTGAGATGAATCGCTATTTGGCCTTTTCGCTCGCTATCTCAATGACAGTAAGTACCCTGGCCATTCCTCTGCGCGCGGCAAACAAGCCGCGCGCGGGAATGGAAGACCAGAAGACGGTTTGGACCAACGACGACCTCGAAAGACTCCATGATCTCGGCCTGATTTGCATCGTGGGCCGAATGAACGAAGAGACTTCAACGTCGGCATCTCTGCCTGAACCGTATGTGGAAACCCAGGACCCGGAGTGGTATGCCGAGCAGGCAGCGAGACTGCGTGATGAACTCGAACGCAGACGGGCTCAGCTCGGTGGATACCGTCAAGCGATCGAAGATGCAAGGAGCCTTAAGACGATGACGGGCGGCATAAATCTCGATGACGGCGACATAGGCATCACTCCCGAAGCCGGCATTGAAATCCTTGGGCAGCGCGTGAGCGAAGCACAAACGGAGCTCGACGCGCTGGAAGACATGGCCCGCCGCAATGACATCCCGCCGGGCACACTCTGCGCGGCCAATGAGGTTCCTTAGCACTGTTGACGAGGGTGCGTGAAGTTTTTTCATCACAGGTTTGACACCAAGGGGATGATCCCAATTTTGTACTGGAGAATATACCATGAAGTTGTTCAAGCAGGTTTTGATCCTACTTCTCTGCTGTTTGCTTGTGCGATTCACTGCGCAAGCCGAGTCTTTCGGTCCTACGGGCCAATCCAGCGAACAGTCGCCAATTTCGCCCGTGCAACAGTCCCCTCAAGAGTTGCAGCAACTTGTCGCGCCGATCGCTTTGTACCCGGACGCGCTCGTTGCGCAGGTTCTCGCGGCGTCAACGTATCCGGCCGAGATTGTCGAGGCGGACCGCTGGATGCAAAGTCATTCGAACCTCAAGGGTGAAGAGCTGGCAAAAGAAGTCGACAAACAGCCCTGGGACCCGAGCGTTATGGCCCTCACACAATTTCCATCGGTTCTTGAAAACATGGACAAGAACCTCTCTTGGACTTCATCCCTCGGCGACGCATATGCCAACCAGCAGCAGGATGTGACGGATGCCGTCCAGGGGATGCGTCAGCAGGCTCACAAGACCGGCCACCTGAATAGCAATGAACAGGAGAAAGTAACAACTCAAGGCAACACAATCGTTATCGAACCGGCCAATCCTGAGATCGTCTACGTACCTGCCTATGATCCTTGGCTCGTGTATGGCGAGCCGATCGTCGCCTATCCAGGCTGGTATCCCGTGCCGGGGATCTTCCTGGCCGGAGCGGGGATTGGATTTGGAATCGGCTTCGGGGTCGGCTTCTTCGGAGGATTTGGGTGGGGCTGGCATCACTGGGGATGCGACTGGCATGGCCATCGGGTGATCTACAACCACAACACCTACATCTCTCACAGTCGAACGATCATCAATCGCAACAACTTCAACCGCGGCAACTCTAACCACGACAGCGCGTTCCACGGAAGCAGACCTGGCGGCGGAGGTCCGGGGTTCCACGGGTCTTCGGCTCCTCACTTTCAGCCAGGAACACGCTCCGGCGCGTTCAGTGGCTTTGACCACGGTGGCAATGTCCGAGGCTTTTCCTCCCGCGGGCGGTCGAGCTTTGGAGGGGGTTCCCATGGGGGTGGTTTTCATGGCGGCGGACGACATCGGTGATCGCTTGCACCCCGCCGGTAGAGCTTATCGAGAATTCAAGAATGGAGGGGAATACCATGCTGCATAGGATTTCGATTTTTGTTCAACTTGAATGCAAGAGCTTTGTTCGATTTGCAGTTTCCGTTCTGTTTGCACTTTCCTTGGGATGTTCGTCTGCACCAATGTTCGCCCAGGAGACGGGACAGCGGACCTTTGCCTCCGTCGAAGATGCCAGTCGCACTTTCTTTGCCGCAATGGAGGCGCAGGACGAAGAAGCTCAATTGAGCATCCTTGGACCCGCTGGAAAGGATGTCCTCTCGTCCGGCGACGCACAGGAAGATTTGGATGCTCGGGTCGGCTTCGTTGTCAAATACCAGGAGATGCATCGGTTCGTGACAGAGACGAACGGAACTGTAACCCTGGTTGTCGGAGCCGAAAACTGGCCCTTTCCGATTCCTTTGGTGAAGAGCAACGGTTCGTGGTATTTCGACACGGCCGCGGGCAGAGACGAGATCGTATTTCGGCGCATCGGCAGAAATGAACTTGCCACCATGGACGCGTGCCGCGATTTGGTCGATGCGCAAAAACAATATTTTGCGCGCCCGCCAGGTGACGTCCCCAAGCAATTCGCCCAGAAACTGGTCAGCGATGAAGGCCGACACAATGGTCTGTATTGGCACGGTGCTAGCGATGAGTTCGATAGCCCGATCAACCCTCTCATCGCTTACGCGCGCCAAAATCTACCAACGGACCAAGTTGGCGAGCATGTTCCCTTCAATGGCTATTTTTTCCGGATCCTCACTAGCCAAGGACGACACGCACCGGGCGGAGCCAAGAACTATATCGTCGACGGGAAGATGAGCGCAGGATTCGCCTTCGCCGCTTACCCTGTGGAGTACCGCTCATCGGGTGGGATGACTTTTATTGTCGACAAATCAGGCACCATTTACGAAAAGGATCTTGGTCCCAACACAACAAAGCTTGCACAAGCGATGACTGCCTATGACCCGGATTCCACGTGGCACAAGGCCGAGTGATATAGCGCTCGTTCCCATGATGCGTTGAGCGGTCGTCCGATGGATTGACAGTGTCCAACCTTTCACCATCGCAGGCACCAGTGCTCACACTTCCCGTCGACTTGAATATTTCTCATAGGATGCTTGTTGTCAACACTTTGCGCCATTTTTGAACTCTTAGCTCAGCGCGGCAACACACGTGCATTCTTCATCGTCGAGTGCTTTGGATAAAACCAAATTCCTCAGATCAAGACTGTCTGATAGACCCAGGAGGCCAAAATGGCAAAGACCGATGCAGTTCAATTGGACGTGCGCGAAAGAAACACTCTGGAAGCGTCAACCGATCTCGATCGAAAAGGCGTCACTGACATAGCGGGCAGCCTGCGTCAATTGCTCGCCGATGTTTTCGCGCTCTACGTGAAGACCAAGAATTTCCACTGGCACATGAGCGGCCGCCACTTCCGCGATTACCACCTACTGCTCGACGAACACGCGGAGCAAATCTTCGCCATGACGGACGACATCGCGGAGCGGGCACGCAAGATCGGCGGAACCACCATCCGTTCCATTCGGGACATCGCCAAACATCAACGTCTAAAAGACAATGACGAGGAGCTTGTCACTCCGGGAAACATGCTTGCGGAGCTTAGCGACGACAACCGGCGCTTGACACGATTCCTGCGCTCCACTCACGAACTCTGCGGACGGCACAACGACGTCGCTACGACAAGTTTGATCGAAACATGGATTGACCAAGCCGAACGCCGGACCTGGTTCCTGTCGGAGATCGTACGCG
>Ga0209648_10001806_pt1 | contig 17410 bp, 17 predicted proteins | sample GraSoi2013_115cm_FD_185830 | JGI IMG/M metagenome (GOLD analysis project Ga0209648, IMG submission 185830) | Grasslands soil microbial communities from the Angelo Coastal Reserve, California, USA - Sample 9_17_2013_115cm (SPAdes) (version 2) | ecosystem: Environmental > Terrestrial > Soil >...
CCGGCGCCCGGTCGAACGAGATGGAGGATCCGGACCCGCTGCAGCTCACGGAGGCCGAGCTGGACGCCGTGGCGCAGGAGACGCACCGGATGGGCTACCGGCTGTGCGCGCACGCCGAAGGGCTCGGCGGGTGCGAGGCGGCGGTCAGGCACGGCGCGGACACCGTCGAGCACGGCATCTTCCTGCACGAGAGGCCCGACCTGCTCGACGCGATGGCCGCCAGCGGCCAGGTGCTCGTGCCAACCCTGTCCGGCTATTACTGGATGGCCGGCCTGGGCAACGCCGTCGACCCCGCCAAGGCGGAGCGCGTGCCCGAGATGCCTCCCGAGCTGGTCGACCTCGCCGATCAGAACCTGGAACACGGCACGACCTCGATGCGGGCCGCGCGCGACGCCGGGGTCAAGATCGCCCTGGGCAGCGACATGGAGATCAGCGTCGCGCTCGAGGTCCAGCGGATGATCTTCCACGGGCTGACCCCTGCTGAGACACTGGCGGCCGCCACCAGCACCGCTGCGCTGGCGCTCAGCCTTGGCGAGCACGTCGGCACCGTCGAGGAGGGAAAGCTCGCCGACCTGCTGATCGTCGACGGCGATCCGCTGGCCGAGCCGGAGCTGCTGGCGGACTCCAGGCGCATCTGGCTGGTGCTGCAGCTTGGCGTCCCGGTCGCCGGGCAAGCCCTCGAGCGGGACTTCAGCGCAGCGTCCTGAACCCGCTACCTGGGCGGGGCGAGATCGTGGCGTGCGGTCAGCACGAGCCAGGTGGCCACACCGGTCACGAGCGCGGGCGCGGCGGGATGCGGTCCGGCGGCGGCGACCGCGGCCGCGCTCGCCGCGGCCGCGGCCAGGATCCGCAGCGCCAGCCGGAGCGGGCGCCCCCGCCGGGCCCGCCCGGCCAGCCGCGCCGCCGCCCGGGGAAGAGCGCCCGGATGCCGGGCCGCAGCGGAGCGCGGCCTGCTAGTGCCGCGCGCCGGCGGCGGGACGACGCCGAGGTCGGCCAGGGCCTCGCCGCGGCCGAACCGGGTCCGCAGCGCGGCAGCGGCCCCACATCGGGAAGCGCTGGCTGGGGGCGGGGTGAAGGCTGTGCGCCGGGCCGGGGTCCGGGTGGCGGCGGCTGCGGGCTGGCCGGGGGACCAGGCGGCGGCCGTGGGCCGGCTGGGGCACCGGGCGGCTGCTGCGCGGCCGCGGGGGCAGCGCCCGGCCACCCGGGCCTGACGCCCAGGGCCGACAGCGCCGCCGGCGGTGCCACCAGCCGCTTGACCTGGACGTAGGTGACGCCGCCGCGGTAGATGTAGGCGGCCTGGCCGACGTCGAGCGCGCGGACCCGCGCCGGGTCGACGACCGGGGCCAGCCGCATCCGCGAGGTCCCCTGATGACCCCACACACCCATCCCGAGCAGGCGCCGCGTGGTGTCGGTGACCTTCCGGGTTCCGGCCAGGGCCGCGGCGGGCTCGGGATGCGGGGTGCGGAGCAGCCAGATGCCGCCGTCGGCAGACGCGGCGATCCGGTACCGCTCGTCCTCATCGGCCGCCAGGCCTGGCCAGGACTGGGCGGACACCTGCACGGCCAGGCCCAGCGATCGGGCTCGCTCGTACAGCTGCCAGACCGGCAGCCTGCGTGAGACGGCACTGAATTCGTCCACCGCCAGCAGGATCTCCCTGCGTTCACCGGGGCCAGCCTGCCCGGGCCCGGAAGGCGGGCGCGCCGCGTAGCTGGCCAGCAGGTCAACCAGCGCCCGGGCCTGCGCCTCGGCCACCGCGACCTCGGCGGGGCCCTCCAGGATGCAGTACCAGGCATCGGCGTCACCGACCCCGCCGGGTCCGTCGAGGCCGCCGCCCAGGCGCCGGAACAGGGTACGGAACCGCAGCCCGATGTCGCCGAGCTGGCGGGCGACCGCGCGGACCAGCGCCAGCTCGCCCTTGTGCTCGCCGGAGGGGTACGGCCCAGGTCGCAGATAACTCTTCATGATTGTCGCCATAGTCGTGGGTAGGCGAGTATCAGCCTGGCAGCCAGGTGGCCACGCCAGTTCCGCTCACGCCGCTGTGCTCGTCCGGGCCGCCCGGCACGTTGCGGTCACCTGAGCTGCCGGTTACCGCTCGTAGGCTACCGAGCATGAAGCGGGTCCTGCTGACCGGAATGTCAGGAACCGGCAAGTCGAGCGTCATCCACGCACTGGCCGACCTCGGGTACAAGGCCATCGACACCGACGACGGGTGGTGCGAGCAACTGCCCGATGGCCGCCAGAGGTGGCGGGAAGATGCCATCGCCATCCTCCTAGCCACCGAGGACGCCGACGTGCTGTTCGTGGCCGGCTGCGAGGAGAACCAGGCCCGGTTCCATCCGCAGTTCGACCGCATCATCCTGCTGAGCGCCCCAATCCAGACCATGACGCAGCGACTGGCGGACAGGACCTGCAACCCTTTTGGCAAGACACGGGGTGACCTCGGCCGCGTGCTCAGCGACACCCAGAACGTCGAGCCCTTGCTACGCCAGGTAGCCGATCACGAGATCTCAACGACCATGCCGCTCGGCGACGTGGTGAGGGCCATTCTGCGTTTTGTCGGCGAGTGACTCACTGGCATACCGGAAGACGCGTCCGGACATCCGCTTCTGCCGCAAGTGGGGCGCTGCGTCACAAATTGGCGGCGGTCTCGGAGCCTGCTATCTGGCCCGTTCTTCTTCCTGCGCAACCACTGACGGGTCACCTGGGCACGCCGAGGGCGGCGCTGACCAGATCCATCCGCCGGTCCCACTCGAGCCGGTCCTGCGGCATCTCCGCCAGCTGCTGTCGCGGCTTTCGCATCGTGTAGGGGTAGGTCTTCGGCCTGGCCGCTCCTGAACACATGACACCGGGCGCGGCATTGCATTTCGGACACGCGAACACCAGCGATGCCGGGTTCCCGTAGTGCTTGTTGAGCATCCCTCTCCTCGCTTCTCCTGCGCGTGATGGCGGCCAGCTCAGCCTGGAGCTGACCCAGCCGATCTTGCGCCTGACCATGGCGGACATGACGAGGTGGACATGCGGCTACATGTCCCGCCGAACCAATCCTGTTGCGGCTTGTCCGCCACGTAACTGGGTCAGGTGTCCGGGATCGGTGGCTTGTCTCACTGAGCCCGGCTGGATTCGAAGGTTCGTCTGTCTGAATCTGGTCTGCGGTCCGCGTTGGCTGCCGTGGTGTCTGCTCGGCGGGGTTCCGGCGGGGCAGGGATTTCTATGACAGCCGGCTAATTCCGTCGACACGAAGGTGGCGGCCCGCAACAATCACGACTATGGCGTCTGTCGCCGCGCCGGCCTTCGCTACGCTCGCAATCCTGTCGTATGAGACGACGGGCCGGTGACCGGCGATCTGATCCCCGTCTTGTGGCTGTGCGGCCCGCCTGGAGTCGGCAAGACCACGGTCGGCGGGAGATCTTCTCCCAGCTCACGCGGGCCGGGATCGAGACCGGCTACGTCGACATTGACCAGCTGGGCATGTGTTACCCCGAGGCCGCGTCGGATCCGGGACTGCACCGGATGAAGGCGCAGAACCTTGGCTCGGTAGTGGCGAATTTCCGGGCCGCGGGCGCCCGGTGTGTCATCGTGTCTGGCGTCGTCGACGCCGCCCACGGCGTGCACGCCGACATGATCCCGCAGGCCGCGGTGACGGTGTGCCGGCTGCGCGCCAGCCGGGATGAACTCAGGCAGCGGTTCGCCGGGCGCCGCGGGCAGATCGACGCGATGGACCAAAGGCCGCCTGAGCAAACCCGGCAGACGTACACGATCACCGCCCTAGATGACCTCCCATGGGATGGACGTGTAGAGGCCGGTCAGCCGCTTAGTGATCTCGGGGTTCCCGGGGATGTCCTGGTCGTCGACACGGCCGACGGGCGCGACGCCGCTGGAGTTGGTGAGAAAGACCACTACGCAGGACGGCAGGTCGGCGCGGCGGATCGTGCGGCGGTGGGCGCCGAGCCCGGCCCGCTCGAGCAGGAGCATCGTGATGCCGGGGAGGGCCGGCGCGTCGGGCCAGACAAAGGTGTCGCCGTCGTGGCAGAGGACGTTGGCGATGCCGGCCTCGGACACAACCTCGTCCCGGTCGATCAGCAAGACGTCGTCATAGCCCTCGCGCTCCGCGCGGAGGCCGTAGTGGATCTGGCCGAACGATCCGGTGTGCTTGATGTGCGACACCGGCCGTTGGTAGACGACCGACCGTAGGGCCTGCGGGACGGCCGGCGCCTCCACCGGCGGTCGTACCGTGACCATGACTGACACGTCATCCGTGTCGCGCTGGAAGACGGTAACGCGCACGGTGGCGTCGGCGACGTCGTCCAGCGCGTGACGGATGCGGTCGCGGACCCGCTCGCCGTCGAGCCCCACGCCGTACAGCTCCCGGTTGGCCGCGTCCAGGCGGCCCAGGTGCAGGTCGAGCCCGCGCACGGCCCGGTTGCGCACCTGCATGACGGTAATGTGACCGTAGTTGACCAGGGCCGGGATCAGGAGGTCCTCGACGCCGGGCGGGCGCCCGTCGATCTCCGTACGGGGAAGCACGATCTTCACCGTAGCCGAACCGCAGCTTCACGGACCTTCTCGCGCCCGGGCGATCACCGGTACCGGTGTTCCGGACGTCAACGCCATCACGACCAGCGCCCGGCGCACCTGCACGGCTCATGCCTGCCCCGCCGCATGATCGGCTGCAGTCACCAGCCTTCCTGATCGCTCAATCCCACGCCCGAACCGGCTCTGCCACCCAATGGCCTCACTCTCATCACCGGCTTGTCCGCTAACGAGAGCCCACATCACCGACGCCGAGCGGCACGTCAACAGACGGTGAACGTATGTGGTCACCGCGCTAGCGCAGCGACAGGCCCGGCTCGCAAGGGCCGGCGGCGGGCGTAGCTAGAGGAGTTCTCGCAGGTCCTCCGCGCTCAGGCCGACGATCGCGAGGATGTTACGTAAGGTCCCCTTCGGCATGTCGCGGCCGGGATGGACCGGTACCGGGACCGTGCGGCCGGCTGGGTGCCGCATGACGTGGTGGCTTCCTCTGACCCGGACGACGGCGAACCCTGCCCGTTCCAGCGCCTTCACAACCCTGTCGCCCGGCAGGGCAGGGCACGGGCCCTGGCATCAGGCGACGTCGAGCGTGAGCGTCAGCTCGGCCGGCGGGCCAACCTCGGCGATCAGTGCCGCTAGCCCCTCGCGCAGGTCCGCGATCGCCGCCTCCGGCGTCGCGCCGTCACCAACCGCGCCGACGCCAGGTCGCAGGTGAGCAGACGCGCACCACACACCGTCCTCATCCTGCTCCAGCGTGTAGGGCACATGTATGACCTGGCTCACGACAACTGGTTATCGCAGAACAAGCCCCGGCCCCGCGAACGCTCCCATGCGACGTCCGCGGCAACGGCCGCCGCTTGCCTCCGAGCAGCAGCACGCGCGTGCATTCAGCGTGTCCCCGGGGGGTGTCTTGCGCCGTTCCTCCTCTTGACGGAAGAGCTGGGTGAGTCTCCTGGCGTCCTCATACAGCTCGACCGGCATTTCCTCGCCCTCGTCCTCGTCGTCGGCCATGGGGCAGCCTTTGCTCGCGCAGTCGCTGTGCCTGCACCATGACGGGCGGCTGCGGATCGGGATCGGACGGACGTGGCGCCTCGGGCTCGTCCGGCCCGTGCGCACCAGGCGCTCGAGTCGCACGACCCGGAAGCGGCGGCCATAACGCCGAATATTTGCGTCTATCCGCGGGCGGCCGCCATCGCCGCATGGAGTACAGATCAGCCTGTTCGGGGCGGCTCTCAGCGCCGCGCGGAGCCGTGCCGTACCGACCGCAGCTGGTTCGCGCGGCTCACTGGCGATCACGAACGCTCCGGCAGCAGCAGGGGTGCCCAGCGCGTCACGGTAATAGGCACTCGGCCATCCTGATAGACGGCTGAGTGCTCACATACAGGCGGCGCCCAGTGTTAGATTTCCACGCTTACTATCGCGGGCCGCCACCGCTCGGAGGCGATCCCGAGCAACGGCTGAGTCACCGCCAGACACAGCAACTCCCCGTCTGACGGCACCGGCTTGCGGCCGGGCCGAGGATCAGGATTCCAGCACAGGGCGGGCAGGACTCGATCATCGAGATCAACGTAGAGTGCCGGTCAGAAGGGCGCCGACATTGTTGACATACGTCCGCCTTGTCCTTGCTACCGGGACGGTTAACGCCTTAACTTTGCCAGCACCTCCCCGCAGTTGGCAGCCGGCAAGGCGGGGCCGGGCTAGGGGTCGGTTTACGCTGCGGAAGCAGGAATCCGAAGGGTCGCGGTGTGACCAACCACAGTTCAGTCGAGCCGGAACCGGGCGCAACGGCGCATAGGCACCTCCAGAACGCTGCCGGAGGTCAGGCAGGCGTCGGCCAGCATGCCCCGGTTGCGGCGAAGGCCGCATCGCTCGTTGCGGCGCGCTCGCATCCGCTGACCTGGAGGACCGTCCTGAAAAGAGCTCTGATCGCAGCCGTGGCTGGGGTGGCTATTTACCTGGTGCTGCCGAGCCTGACGGAGGTGCTCGCTTCCTGGCCCCGCTTGTCAACGCTGGAGCCAGTCTGGTCGGCTGCCGCAGTGGCCGCGGAGCTGGCCTCCTTCACCTGCACCTTTGCCTTGCAGCGGCTGGCCCTGGGGGCCCGGGGCTGGTTCGCCGTGGTCACCGCCGGGCTGGCCGGCAACGCGGTCTCGGGCACCGTGCCCGGCGGGGGCGCGGCCGGCGCCGCCGTCCAGTTCGAGATGCTTGCCACCGCCGGGTTCGATGCCGACACCGCCGTGGGCGGGCTCACCGCCTTCTCGCTGCTGGAGGTGGGCGCGCTGCTGGGGCTGCCGATCCTCGCCCTGCCCGCCATGCTGGCCGGCGCGCCGGCCAGCCCCGGGCTCGTGCATACCGCCTTCGTCGGGGTCGCCGGGTTCTGCCTTGTGGCCATCTTCGGCGCCATCATCTTGCGCACCGACCGCCCGCTGGCTGCCGCCGGCCGCGCCGCCGAGGGCCTGAGAAACCGGATCACTCGCGGCCGCCGCCCGCCGCTGACCGGCCTGGACACCCGGCTGCTGACCGAGCGCGACACGATCAGGTCAGTGCTGGGCAGGAAATGGTGGCAGGCGGTCTTGCTGATCACCGGCCGGCTCGGCTTTGACTTCTGCTGCCTGCTGGCGGCCCTGCGCGCCACCGGCAGCGATCCCAGGCCCTCCCTGGTGCTTCTGGCATACGCCGCCGCCAACGTCATCGCGCTCGTCCCCATCACTCCAGGCGGGCTCGGCCTCGTCGAGGCCAGCCTGGGCGGTCTGCTGATCCTGGCCGGTGTCCACGGCGGCGACGCCTTCCTGGCCACCCTCCTCTACCGGCTCGCCTCCTACTGGCTCCCCCTGCTTGCGGGCCCGCCGGCCTACCTGCTGTTCCGCCACCGCTACGGTGCCGTGGCCCCCCGCCCCGCCAGGACGCACCCGTAGTCTGGGGGACTGAGCTCGGCTCAGCGGGCGCCGGCGCACACGTACGATCGGTCAGGCCAATCATCGAGTGTGCGGGTCAGCTCAACTGCCCGGTGGAGGCTTGATTCGCGTTCTGTTTGTTCCCGGACGCAAAGGCGCGCCGCCCGGGCTGGCGCACCTGCACCTTGGTGCCGTCGATCCGCAGTATGACGCCCTCGGGGGCGGCGCACTCGCAGCTGCGTTATTCGGCCTGCGGCGCGGCTGAAGCGGCTGAGGAAACCCGCGGCCGTTGGCTGTCAGGTCCTGCCGGTGCCGGGCTCTTGGCGGTCTTGCTGGCCGGATGCGGGCCGTCCGGTGCCCAGTCCGCCGATGTCGGCGTGGCCGAGTTGCCGGGCCGCGTCGCTGTAGACGTGGTGCAGCAGCTGGTGGGTTTCCCGCTCGAGCTGGAGCCTCTCCTCGTCTATCTTGCGGCGCTTGCGGTTCTGGTGTACCAGGTGCAGCGTGCCCCCGGCGGCGATGCTCGCGGCGATGTCGCTGGTGACGTTGGTGTAGTTGCCTCCGATCAGCTCGGCGTTCGCGCTCACCGTGACGCCGAGCAGCGGCAGCAAGATCAGGTAGATGCCCAGTCCCAGCAGCGCGATCACGTGCGGCTTGCTGGACAGGATGCGGGGTACCCACTGCAGGACCTGGTCCAGGCGCGATGCCGGGGTGTCCGCCGCGAGATCGTTGGTCGAGCCCATCAGCCGCGTTTTGCCGGTGCCGTTCTGCGTTGCCGGGCTGCTGTTTGCTGCCACTTCGTGACCTCCTCAGAAAGCGCAGGACAGATCTGCCGGGCCGCGGATCCGGCCTCGCCGGGAACTTCAGTATGCTCAGGCAAAGTCATGTCTTCCTCCCCGTCGAACCACTGGTGGGCGTTTCCGACCCGGCCGTCCCACAGCCAACGTTCCACCGCGCGAAACGACCGTCATCCTTTGCACTCGCCGCTAACCTCGATTCCCGGCGAGCCGAGCAAGCCCGTGCCGTCCGCTTTCGGTGCCGTTGATCAGGACAGATGTCCCGGCCTCAACGAGTCTGGTTAAACGAGCGCCCGCGAAGATCTTGACCGGAGTCCGGGCAGCTCCGACGGCGCGGCGGCCGTGACTGGGGGATTCCTCGCGGCGCTCGGCGGCCCGGGACGCTGAGCCGGTTGAGGCCCGCTGGCGGCCTGGAGCGGAAACGCTGGCGTCTGCCCAGGTCACGGGCCGCCAGCGCTGTCCGTCAGGCCCCGGATCTCAACTGGATTACCGCCCCGGGAATCGAGGCTAATGGCGCTGTCATGAGCTAGACGCTTGCTGGACGACTCAGGTTAACGGTGCCGTCCCGGGTAACCATCCGGCCATTTACCGGGCTGGCGTGCACGGTTGCGCTCAACGGGAAGCCGCGTTACCTGTGGTGGCAGTCGTCCGGGCCGGGGGGCTATCCAGGCCGCAGTGAAACAGCTGTGCCGGGGCCGCCTCGGGTCCGGCCCGGCGGGGGTTGCGGATGGCCACGGCGCTACGGCGCCGCCGGCGATGCACATCCCGGCCGAGATGAGCGAGGCGGTGCGGAAGCCTGCCGAGTACTCGGGGTGAAGGTAGGCCGCGCCGGTCAAGCCGGCCGCGGCGGGCAGCACCGCCACGGTGATGAGGGACGCGGCGCGGGCGACGTCGTTGTTGACCGCTGATGCCATCCCGGCGTGCTCGGCGGGGACGGCAGCCAGCACGGTCGAGGTGTCAGGCACCGGCGCGCCCCCGGCCAGCAGCGCCTCCACCTGGTGCAGATGGTCGAACAGCAGGCTGCTAGACGAGCCCGCCGGTAGCGGTCTTGATGGCCGGCTCCCTCTGGACAGCGCATTCCTGGGACCCACTTCGTCGCCGCACGTCCCGGACGGCGACCCGCTGTCGGGCGGCCGGGATCTCACTCTGGTGATCAGTGCGGCGGCCCGGCGTCCCAGTAAGGGCGGCGCCGCGCAGTATCGGCGGCCGAGGTCCAGGTACCGGCCGGCGATCTGGCCGTCGCGCGAGCCGCGCCCGGCCGGGAAGCTGACCTTCTTGACGGTAATTCTTGGCCCGTTGATGGAGAGCTACCTTTCGGGGAATGATGTGTGTCGTGCCGCGCATAGGGCTGATATACCCTGCGGGGCTGAGGCAAGGAATGCTCGGTTCTTGGCCGGCTGATGTGTCTGCCGAACCAGAAGCGCGTTGTGCTCCGTATTGCGCAGTGCCGCTGGCATCTTGCGGCGCTGAACCTACGGGCACCGCTGCCCGGCCACGGCCACCAAAGGGCTGCATGCCGACTTCGAGCAACGCCGCATCGGAGAGCCATGGCAAACGCTGTCCGCGATGTGGACCATTACCGCGTTCACCGCCGAGAACGGGCCGCTACGGGTCATCCCGGGCTCACACCGGGTCAGCGAACCGCCCATCGACATGCAGGCCTTCGGCTCAGGAATGGGCCCGCACCCGAAAGAAGTCAGAGTCACCACGCCCGCCGGATCGGTGATCTTGTTCAACAGCGCCGACCTGTGGCACTCCGGCACCTTCAACTACGGCCCCGAGCCGCGCCTGGCGGTGACGAGACCCGCAGCCAGTATTTCGCGCCCTCGCCGCCGCCGTGGTCCCCGGCCCACAGGCCCAGCACGTCGCGCTCCCGTCCGCGGTGACGCCCAGCGCGAGGTAGATGGGCCGGTTGGCGACCTGGCCCTCGCGGATCTTCACGTTGATCGCGTCGATGAAAACCACCGCGTACACCGCATCCAGCGGACGGTTCTGCCATTCTGCCATCCCCTCCATCACCCGGTCGGTAATCGTGGTGATGGTCTGCTTGGAGACCTCCGCGCCGTAGACCTCCGCCAGATGCGCGGCGATCTCGCCGTGCGTCAGCCTTTTCGCCGACAGGGAAAGTGCCGGCCGCCAGACCGCAGGCGCCTGGGGCGCAGTGCTGCACGATCATGAACACCACGGCGTCTTACCTTGCTCCAGGCGAGTGCCCAGCGGGCTGCATGACTGCCGCCGTCCCTGACCTCGTCCCGCAGCCGCTCGAACCGCTCACCCGCCGCCCGACCCGGTGAGCCGGTACGCGGGCGGGACCGCAACGAGGACAGGTCAGATGGGTGGCCGGACCGGGAAGGGGCACCCCAGCCCGGGGTGCCCCTTCGTTGCGGCGGGCCTTGTCAGCACGCCCCGCGGACATTGGGGAGGAGGCATCCCGAGGAGAAGTCGCCCAGCGAGACGGTGACGTTGTTGGTGGTATCGGTGAGCGTCACGCCGGTGTACGACGCCGACGCCAGCTGTAGGGTCTGCCCCTTCGGGCAGGTGATGTTCGAAGGTGGTGGCTGGACCGTCAGCGACGCGGTGACGTTCCCGTTCTTGCCGGAGCTGAATGTGCCGCTCGCGCTCACGGGGCCGTTGACGGTGGTCTTGTTCTGGGCGCTGGGGTTGGCGCCGCCCTTGTTGACGCACACCCAGGTGGCGGTGCCCTGCGCGCTGAGCGTGTAGTTGATGTTCTGGTTGGTGCCGAGCCCTGCCTCCTTGAATTTGACGGTCAGTGACCCGTCTGTGTTTATTGTCCCGGTCGCGCTGATGAAGTGCGGGCTTACCGCGAGGGCCGCGGGGGCGGCCATGACGAATCCCGCGAGCAGCATCGGCAGCGCGAAGATGAACAGTATGCCTCGTCGCATGCTAAGTCTCTCCCTGAGGACGTTGGAGTTTGGTATCTGTTTCCCGGCATGCGGGTAGGCTTTGCTGGCCTCCCGTGCGGGCGGATATGGGCGTTATGAAGTGGCGCTTCGTGAGATCACAGAACGCGCGCGCGGGAGGGCCCCGCGATCGCGGGCGGCACCCCGTTCTCCGCTGGATGCGGGCGCTTACCCGCCGAGCCGGTGACCGGCCCATGGTTCGCCCACCCCGGCCACTGGCCTCGTGATCGATACGGCGCATGGTTCTCCCCCCTTGTGAGTTCTTTCGATGCCTCCCGCGTTCCGCGGGGCCTGATCAACGCTGACGCCGCCGCCGCTGACCAGCAAGGGGGCAGGTGAGGACTGGGCGCTCAGGTTCCTGAGCGCCGGCGGAACAGCTCAGCGGCCGCGGCGCGGTCGGCCACGTGCAGCTTGCGCACGACGGACGCGATGTGCACCCGCACCGCGCTGGCCGACAGCACAAGCCTGCGGGCGATCTCGGCGGTTGACCGTCCCTGCGCGAGCAGCTCAAGCACCTCCCACTCGCGGCTCGTCAGCCGCGCTTCGGGAAATCCGCCGACGATCGGATCCCGCCAGCGCGGCTCCCCCCCGTGGAAGCGCTCCAGCACGCGCGCGACCAGTGTTCGCTGCATCGCCGCCTCGCCGGAGCAGACTCCGGCGAGCGCATCCGGCAGCCGCCGCAGGTTCATGGTCTTTAACAGGTACCCGTCCGCGCCGGCCCGCAGCCCGGCGAAAAGGTCGGCATCCTCATCCGAAACGGTCAGCATCACGATCTTCGCCTGGGGCAGTCTCGCTGCAATTTCCCAGGCCGCGGCGAGGCCGCTGCCAGGCATCCGGATGTCGAGCAGGCAGACATCGGGCCGCTCGCGAACGGCGGCCTGCACGGCTTCGGCGGCATCTGCCGCCGAAACGCAGACATCGAACCGCTCGTCGCCCTCGAGCGCGCGGCGCACGTCGTCACGGGTCGGCGCGTGGTCGTCAGCGATCAGCACCCGCACCCGCTTGTCTTTCCCGCTCACAGAGCTGCCTCCACCTCGCTGCCCCGGCCGGGCGCGGACGAGATCCGCAGCTCACCGCCGACCAAGCGGGCGCGCTCGCGCATCGAGATGAGCCCGAATCCGCCGCACGGGACCGTCGTGTCGAACCCGCGTCCGGAGTCGCTGACCCGCAGCCGCACACGCGAGCCGTCACGCTCCAGATTGAGGCTCACCCGGCTAGCGCCGCTGTGGCGCGCGGCGTTGGTCACCGCCTCGCAGGCGATCCGCACGAGCGCCTCGGCGCGGCCCGCCGACAGCCGGACACCAGGGACCAGATCGAGCTCCAGCCCCACGTGGAATCGTTCCGCAACCTCGCCTGCCGCGTGCGCCAGGGCGACCTCGATGGCCTGCCCGGCGGGGGCGGCGAGCGTCTTGACTGCCCGCCGCGACTCGAGCTGCGCCCGCTCAACCGCCCGCCGCAAGCGCGTGAGCGTGCCGTCGCCGGTTCCCCCGTCGAGCGCATCAAGGTTGCGCGCGAGGTAGGCGAGCTCCTGCGCCAGCCCATCGTGCAGGTCGCGGGCGATCCGCTGCCGCTCCTCGAGCGCCGCCGCCTCCGACACCGCATGCCAGTATGACCAGATCTCCCGCATCGAGCCAGCGAGAAGGACTGAGTAGAAGCAAAGGCGGAAGGCATCGCCCGTGTGAACCCACTGGGAGTACAGTTGTGGATACAGAAAGTAGTTAATGTGGGAGAATGCGGCGAGGACCGCGGCGATCGCCAGCCAGCCGAGGAACTCGTCACCAAGCCGCCGGGAACGGCTGAGGAAGCCGACCGCGGCCAGGCCGTACAGCACAGTCATGAACAGCTGCAGCGCGAGCACCGCCGACTGGGCATGAAGATCAGGCTCCGCCGGCAAGTCCGGCGGCAGCGTGGCGGCAGTTGCCTGCGGCAAGCGCTCGGCGAACTCGCTGACGACGACGGCCACCAGCACGGCCGTGGCCACACCAGCCGCCCCTCCGGCGAGCAATAAGCCCGGCCGCCGCAGCCGGCGACGCGGAACGAACGCTGCGAGGGCAAACAGCAAGGCGCCGAGCAGATAACCGGCGAACGTCACCCAGACCATCAGATCGTCCGGCACCAGCGCCGCCAGGGCTGGCACCGTCAAGAAGAAAAGGTTCAACAGCGCGAGCACTGCAAGCGCACACGCCAGCACCAGATCGTTCAGGCGGCCTTCGCGCCGAAGCCGGCCGAAGACCAGGAAGCCCGCGAGAAGCGCAATGAGCGACGCCGCCGTCTCGAGCGCCACATGCAGCGGCGGCTGCCGGTAAGCGAAGTGCAGCTGCGGAAGCAGCGCAACACCGAGGGTGGCAACCCCCGAAATCGCCGCCGTCACGAGCACCGCGGCACCCCCACCCCGCATCCCGCCAGCGTAGAAGTCAAGACACATCCGAACAACCCCTAGTCGAAGGCCACCTCCTGGACACGGTCCGCCGCGTCGTCCGCGCACGACCACCTCAGCTGCGGACCGGCCGGGATGCGAACCGTCCGTGCGCTCAGGCACCTGAGCGCACGGCTGCTTGCTGCCGGCGATCAGCCACCGGGACACTGCACGCATGGAGACCCCGGCAAGGCCGCTGCGGATCCTGATTGCAGACGATCACCCGCTGATCCGCCTCGCGCTCCGGCGCGACCTCGAAAGGGGCGGGCTTGAGGTCTGCGCCGAGGCCCGCACCGGCGCCGAGGCCGTCAAGACGGCTCTGCGTGTGCGGCCCGACCTGTGCCTCCTCGACATCCAGATGCCCGAGGGCGGGGGCCTCGCCGCCACCGAGGCGATCCGCCGGTCGCTGCCCATGACCAAGGTCGTGCTGATCACCGCGGCCCCCGACGAAAACGGTGTTCTGGCCGCTGCTCGTGCAGGAGCCGACGGCTACCTGGCCAAAGACGTGAACCCCCGCAGGCTGCCGCAGATCGTCCACGCGGTCGCAGGCGGCGAGACCGCCTACCCCCGGCGGCTGCTCTGGCCGCTGCTGCGCGCGCTCCGGCAGTCCACCTGAGCGCTCAGACACCTGAACACCCAATAGTCACCTATCCCCTTGTCGGCCGGCAGCGCCCGCGTCAGCCTCGACCTACCAGGAGCCCGCAACGGAAACGGAGGATCAGGCATGGTACCCGGATTAATGCAGCTGCTGCTGCCGGCGGCTTCGCCGAGTGCGCCGCGACAGCGCCTGCGCTGGCTGGCCAGCCCGGACCGGGCAGCGAGCAGTGCATCCCTGGACAACCGGGCAACCCACGTACGGAATTCAAGGTCGGTGTCTGCCTTAACCCGTGAACGAGCACGAGAATCGCGGCCGCCAGCCGAGCGGGCGACCCCCAGTCTCAACCGCGGCGTCCAGGCTTTTGGCTGGGTGCCCGTCCCGGCGCCTGGCCACCGGGACGGATTCGCCAGACGGTGCGCTGTATGTGGGGGAACTGCTCGGCGGCTTCTACTCTCCCGGGCATGCGCGCGTCTGGCGGGTCGTCCCCGGGCATGCGCCGACGGTCTGGGCCGCGGGAATGACCACGGTGCAAGGCTGCGGCTTCGGCCAGGATGGGGCCTTCTACGCCACCGAATTCCAGACCGTGGGCTGGATGAGGGCCCGACCGCCAACCCGGCGGGCGACGTGGTGCGTATCGACCGGCACGGCAACCGCACGCACCTCGGCGTCGGCAGACTGTTCTTCCCGTCCGGCTTCGCCGCGGGATCCGACGGCGCAATCTACGTCTCCAACTGCAGCATCGCACCCGCGGCCGGCATGGGCCCGCAGCTGTGCCCCACTGGTGGCCAGGTGGTGCGCGTCATGTGACGGCCTAGGAACTCACCTGCGCGGAATTTCAACACAAGATCTGAACAGCTACAAGGAGGGGGCATGCACATCACGGAATCTGCTCTGCCCGCGGAGTATCAGCGGGCTAAGTTGCAGTGGCCGTTCATCCATCAGACCGAGCTTGCCCATGGACTGCCGAAGATGCTGCTGTTCGCGGTCGGCTCCCGGGAGACGGACCTCACCAATGAGGTCGGTGACAACGGGCACGGGCACGGCGTCTGGCAGCTCGACGACCGGTTCCACTCGCCGCCGCCGGGCGGGTCATTTGCGAACTTCGATAGTAACGTGCCGCTGCAGTGCGCCACCGCTGCGGCCATGCTGCACACCGACTTGGCGATCACCGGCGGGAATGTCGAGGAGGCGGCTGCCATCTACAACTCCGGCCAGTCGGGCCGCCCGTCGACCACCGGAGGCGATTATGGGATCGACGTGCTGGAGCGGATGCAGACCCTGCAGCAGCTCCACGGCAACGGCGGCCCTGACGGGCCCGTGCCGCCTTGGTTTCACCGGGATCTGGGCTTGGCGTCACCCGTCATGCACGGTGACGACGTACGCGTGGTACAGAAGAAAACCGGCGCGGACCCTGACGGCTTGTTCGGCCCGGTCACCCATGTGCATGTGGTCAACTTCCAGTCCCATCACGGCCTCACCATTGACGGGATCGTCGGTCGGCACACCGCGAGTGCCCTGGGTCCCTGACCTGGATGACGGGCCCTGAGCTGCGGACCCTTTCTGAGGAGCGGCAGGTCCTGGAGGGGTGAGCGCGGCGGCGCAAGACCGTGCTGGCGCTGGCGTTGCGGTCGCGGATCGCGCTGGCGCGCGCCGATGGCGGGTCGGTCACGGCGCCATCGCCCGTGCCCGCGGATGCGACCGCCGAAGATGAGAGCGGACGTGGCCTGTGCCTGGTCGAGGCCATGGCGCAGCCTGGGACTGGTACCCCGACCGGGCCTCGGGCGAGAAAGTGGTCTAGGCGCTGGTGCCCGCTGCCTGCTGACGGCCCGCCAGAGGCCCGCCCATGCCCATGGCCGCTGCCGGACTGCAAGGTGATCGACTGGCTTTGGGGAGGAACAGCCGGGTGTCCCGCCTCCACCGGGACAACACCGACTGGTCTAACCGGTTAACTGGCCCGACACGCCGAGCGACCGGGCTGGTCGGCTCGGCTTGCTCGATGGCTGGTCTGTCTTCTGGCGCCTTGGCTGGTACCTGGCCTTGACCCTCTTGCCGTCATGCCGGGCCTCGCTCCAGGGTGATCGTGGGCGCGGGCTACGACAATCGCGGACGATGTGGAGCCGGCCGCGTTCGGTGGCCTGCCACATCACTTCCTCGTCGTGCGCGAAGACGTCCGGGGCCGGGCGAACAAGCGCGCGTATCAAGCTTGGGCTGCGTTGAAGTCGCTCACCGCAACACCGGCGAAGAGAACATCGACATCCATCAGGAGCAGGTCCCCTTACTGCGCCCAATCGGCGGCAGTGATGCCGTCGGAGTGACCGGCCGGCCACTGGACCAGCTCGATCCGGTTGCCGTCGGGATCAATCAAGCATGTCGTTCGGAAGTCCTCTGAACCATCGGGTGATACGGGCGCCTCGGCACCGATGCCCCGCGCCGCAAGCTCACTGATGGTTGCATCCAGCGACTCGACGTTGATGACGATATGTCTGAGGCCCGCGCCGAAGCTGACCTCACCTTGGGCCGGATCGTGGCCGAGTTCGATGGTGACGAACTCGTCCCCGGGCAGCTTGAGCATGGTCAGGCGGCCCAGGGGGTCTCGGGGACGCTGTCGGCGGACGTGGGCGGCCGGGGAATCCTCGAGGAAGTCTTCCTCGACCGCGTACTTGCAGAACCCGGCGATAGTGCACAGCCGCCGGGTGACGGTCGCGCGGGCCCGGCCCTTGAGTTCGAGTTCCCTTGCGAAGCTTTCGATGTCGGCGCGGCGGACGGCGAACAGGGGCAGCGAGCTGGCGCGGGACCACGTGGTGAACTGATGCAGGTCCAGGGCGTAGGCCTCGCGTGTCAGACCGCGATACCCGGCCAGGAACCCGGCAAGGGCGAGCCGTTCAGGATCAGTGAAGGCAGGCTGGATCGTGACGAGCGCAGTGGATGGGACGGCAGTGGTCATCGGGCTGCCGGGGTTCACCATTCCGACCGGAACGCGGGGGCGGCCTCCCGCCAGGCTGGCCGCGGTGGCGTTGAGCTGCAGTTCGCCCGCCGAACCGCCTGCCGGGTCACCATGTTTTCTCCAGCAGGTGGCCGAGACCGCTGTGCGTGGGTATGGGGATCTGGACCTGCTCGTGCATGCCCGCGACCGCCGCTGCGGACCTGCTCGATCTGGTCACCGCCAACGTCGCCCGGCGGATCCGCATAGTTCTAAAAGGAGTGCGACTTGTCCGGTCCCGCCGCTTCCCCGCTAGGCAGCTGGGTGGCAAACAACTATGAGG
>Ga0209648_10001807_pt1 | contig 17404 bp, 15 predicted proteins | sample GraSoi2013_115cm_FD_185830 | JGI IMG/M metagenome (GOLD analysis project Ga0209648, IMG submission 185830) | Grasslands soil microbial communities from the Angelo Coastal Reserve, California, USA - Sample 9_17_2013_115cm (SPAdes) (version 2) | ecosystem: Environmental > Terrestrial > Soil >...
CTTGCCCGAAGGATCCTTGCACAATGGGGTAAACGTGATGTCGCAGAAATAGACCATGCCGTCGTCGGGGCTCACTGAGATGCCCTCGGTGAGAAAGCAGGCTGCGTCGAACACGCGTTCGAGCTTGACGCCCGCCGGCAGCACGCTCGGATCGCCGGTCGGTAGCGGAAATCCAGGGTCAGACATATTTCCCTCCTCGTTTTTGTCCAGAATTCTTTCGTTGCAACTTGGATAAAAGCAAGGCAAAGGCCAAACCGATGGAGTCGTAACTCAATGTGTTTTCAGCAGGAGACGGATACCATGGAGGTGCAGCAGTTGAAATTGTTGAAATTGTTGAAAGGCAGATTCGACCCGAAAACGTTGGTAGCGGGAAAGAGAGGACGGGCAGTTGTCTAATCAGACATACTGTTTCGGATAGATGCCAAACTTTTTCATCCGCGAGACGAGAGTGTTGCGATTGATGCCCATGCGTGCGGCAGCTCCAGTAGCGCCACCGACGCGTCCCTTGCTTTCGGTAAGTGCACGCACGATCTCTTCCTGCTGCTTCTTAGCATAGTCGTCGACACTCTTGTTTTTCAGAAATCGGGCAAGGCCTTCCGGATCCTGCTCGGCTGCGCCATGCGTTGCCTGGTCCGTCTTTGATTTATGTAGCTCTTCGAGCGGCGCCTCCAACGGCCTGCCGCGCGTCAGGATCACCGCGCGTTCGATAAAATTTTCCAGTTCCCTGATGTTTCCGGGCCAATCCCAGGCTGTGAGTTCCTTCATCACAGCCGCAGGAATCGCTTCGATATTCTTCCCCATTTGTTTCGCGAACCTCTGGACGAAATAACTCACCAATAGAGGAATATCCTCTCTGCGTTCCCGCAAGGGCGGTATCCGGATAGGAAAGACGTTCAACCGGTAATACAGATCGCTGCGAAACTCGCGGAGGACGATCATCTTTTTGAGATCACGGTTGGTCGCTGCCACGAGGCGGACATTCACCCTTCGTGTATGAGGGCTGCCCAGCCGTTCAAACTCCCGCTCCTGCAAAACACGCAGCAGTTTTGGCTGAATTTCAATTGGTACGTCGCCCACCTCATCCAAAAACAGCGTGCCCTGATCGGCGAGTTCCAGCCGCCCTATCTTTTGGGCAACCGCGCCGGTGAACGCTCCTTTTTCATGTCCAAACAATTCGCTTTCCAGCAGACCTGTTGGAATAGCTGCACAGTTAAGCTTCACAAGGGTGCGATCTTTGCGTCGGCTGCGATCGTGAATGGCGCGGGCGACCAGCTCCTTCCCCGTTCCGGTCTCGCCAAGCAGCAAGACTGTGGAGTCGTTGGGAGCCACGATTTCGACGAGTTCCAGTACGTGCTTAAGGGCTGCGCTATTGCCAATGATCTGATCAAAGTTCATCTCGCTGCGGATCTCTTCTTTAAGGTAAAGTTTCTCCTGGGCAAGTTTGTCTTTTAATTCGGAAACTTCTTTGAATGTCAGCGCGTTTTCAATTGCGATCGCGATCTGTCCGGCAGCTTGGGCCAGGAATTCAACATCCTCTGGCGTGAAGGATGTCGCGGTTTTCCGTGCGATCACCAAGCCTCCGAGCACTCGACCTCGATTAGCCAGTGGAATCAAACAGGCGCCCTTCAGGCCTTCGGCGACCACTTTATCGTATATCTCAGGCGGAACTGCGGCGGGGTCGGACACGTCAACCACTGATGGTTTCAATGTCTTCAAAACGCGCTTCCCGGCTTCGCTTATCGTGTAGACTTCCTCCTCTTTAATAAGGCCTTTGCTCTGAGGAAAGTCGAGAACGTATAGCCTGGGCGTACCTGATGCGGAATCTACCAGCGAAACAAAAACAGCATCACAGTGCATTACCTCACGAATGTTGGAAGAAACCGCGCGCAACACCTGGCGAAGATTCAGGTTCGAGGTGATTCGGTTCGTCAAGTTCAGGAGTAACTGAAGCCGGTCACTCTGACGTTGCAGGGCCGCCTGTGCTGCCTGGGCGCAGCCGAGATTAAGACTGTCATCAATGACGAATGCGACCACACGCGCGATCATTTGCAGGAAGCTGATGTCTTCGGCACTGTACGTAATCCCCGAGGGAGCGGCAAGACCCAACGTTCCCAGGCGCCGGTGGGGCGCCGTCAGCGGGACACGAACTACTGAGCCGATATCAACGCCATTTTTTGCAGCTAACCGCTTCAGGTTAGGAAACCGTTCATCGCTGTTCCAGTCAGCGATATGGAGCGGCTCTTCACTGTCGAAAAGCTGCCACGCGCGCAGCTCTTCTGCGGACAAGCTCTGGACAGGCAGTGCTCCTTTGCCCCAGGCAAGGCATTCGACCTCGGGTGAGTTCTCCTTAAAGGTCACCACATCGAGATGATTAGAGGGCAGAAATTCGCCCAATTTGTCGGCAAGAATGCTCGCCAACTCCTCAGTATCCCGGTACGCAGAAAGGGCCTTGCTGATATCAAGCACCGCCTTATAGCGGTACGTGCTGCTGGGAGACGAGCTGAGTACCTCTGCGCTCATGGTGTTGGGAAGGAACTCCCGCCTGGAGCCCGGGACCGAATCTCCATGGGGAATATGATGCTACACCTCGCCCCGCGGGTCGCATTATCGAATGCCGAGTAGCTGGCGAGGTTTCGGTCAGATGCCTGCCCTTTGCATAAGGTCGACGTAGATGCGGACGCTCACGCTTTCATGGTCGGCTAACCGCTGCCGCTGTCGATCAGGTCACCTTCGAAGTCAAGATCCTTTCTGCCCTCTCTGATTTGTAGAATGGCCCGCTTGCGCGCAGGAATCTGTCGCCGGGTTTGTGCGAAACAGGAGCAATACGGAAATGAACTGTCCACCTCGCGCCAACCGAATCTCTGTTGGAGAGCACCTGGTGCAAACCCAGAGGGTTGACCTAACCGTGATCGATTTAAATCCTTATATTTCACTGAAATCCGCGGCCGGGCACTGTGTCCACCAGAGCTTGCCACCACGCAATGACCCTCGTCAAATGCGGTTTTGCAATATGTGGCAGTGATCAGTCAGATGATGCATTAGGGGATGCTCCCAAAGGGAACTTTCAGAAGAAATTCCGTTTGTTGATCTTTGAGGCTCTCGCAGCCTCAAAATCATCTACAGCGACGTAGGCGGGAAACCGAGAATTGGCTGTAAGTTAGGGGAGTCATGGCGCGCCCGGAGAGATTCGAACTCCCGACCTATTGCTCCGGAGGCAATCGCTCTATCCAGCTGAGCTACGGGCGCGGATGAATGACACTCTACTAGGTTATCACTTCCTCCCAAATTGAGTAATTGGGTAATTTGGTAATTGAGCAAATGAGCAACACTTAGCCGCAGATGAACGCTGATTAACGCAGATCGGAAACGCCTCGGGCCACGAATCAACGCGAATGACGCGAAATACCTTGCAGCACATCGAGACGTACGTCGTGGAACGAATCAAAGGCCACCTATGTTGATTCGTGTTCCTTCGCGCAATTCGCGGCTAAGTTTGATCTGCGTTAATCTGCGTTAATCTACGGCTAAGTGCCTGAACTCTTGTTGAAGATTTTTGTCGGCTTGGGTGTGAAGGGTATCGGTCCTGGAGTCCATATCGTCTATGCTACATTCTGAAGTTTGAAACGCTCAATAGTGGATAGAAGATGTCTGATCCGCAAAAACCGCCGTCTCCGTCATCGGATGCGCTTTACTGCCCGACCTGCGCCCGCGAGGTAACCGATCCCCTGATCTGTGGCGACTGCTCGGCCGTGATCTGCCGCGTGTGCGGTACGCCGCTGGAGGCGGCGGCCGACTTAGGAATAGGGTGAGGAGGATTTGCCTCTTTCTGCAATCCCGAATCCCCGGCGTCTTTTGCCGGGGTGAGGGATCGCTATTGACTTCCAATTCGTGTTCCCGTCGCCTTTGGCGGCGATAGCGGTCCCTCACCCTGGCGAAAGCCAGGGATTCGGGATTTCAGAGAGAGACCGGCGTCTTGGTCTTCCTCTCTGGATTGAAGAACGGCAATTTGACCACGTTGGCCCTGACTTTCTGGCGGCGCGCTTCGATTGTGATCTCCATCTGCAACTTGGTGCCGAGCTTCGCGTACGGAGTATCGACGCTGGCCAGCGCAATCATCTTCTTCAGCAGCGGCGACCATGTTGTTGAAGTCGCTTTGCCTACCTGCCTGCCACCGAAATAGACGGGAACGTGCACGCGTGAGGCTTGCGCCGGAGCCGCCGGGGTGAGTCCAAACTTCTCATAGCGGTCTTCAATCTCGATCCAGTCCATCTCCAGCCCCACCAGCTGCCGGGAAACGCCGCGCCGGTTCTGTTGCACGAGAGCTGCCTTGCCGACAAAGTTGTCTTTATCGAGATGGACCATCTTGCCGAACCCAAGCTCGTAGGGCGAATATTTTTGTTCAGGAATCAGCGCCTTCTTGCTGCTGTTGTAGTCGACCTCGATGAGCAGCAGGCCGGCCTCGATACGCGCCACGTCGAGAGCGAGCATGCCCGCGGGATGAATGTCGAAGCGTTGGCCGCCTTCCATGAGAGCGTCCCACACTTTGACGGCCGACTCGCGTCCGCCCTGAGTGTCGGGTACGGGCACCCAGATCTCGTATCCAAGATCGCCCGTGTAGCCGGTGCGCGAAATGTCCACGGGCACCCCGGCAATCTTACCGCTGGTCACGCGGAAATATTTCAGGTTGGCGACGTCGGCTTCCGCCACGCTCTTCAGCAGCATGCCGGAGGTCGGCCCTTGGAGCGCCAGCGCCGCGATCGATTCCGAAGCATCGTCGATCGCGACTTCCATATTGAGCCCATTCTGGCGGAACCAGCGCAGGCTGGGATCGGCTGCAGTCCAGCGATATTTGTTTTCCTCGAGGCGAGTGATGGTGCCGTCGTCGATGACCATGCCCTGCTCATCGCACCAGCAGCAGTAGATCACCTGGCCCGGCTTCACCTTGTTGATGTCGCGCGAGATCACGCGGTTGACCAGCTTGGTGGCGTCCTTGCCCTGGACGATGTACTTGTAGAGGGGCGAAATATCGATCAGCGCGGCTGCATTGCGAATGGCGTTGTACTCGTGCTCGTGATGCACCTCGTAGGTGCTTACGGTGTAATAGCCCGACCACTCGCGATAGTTCAAGCTGTGGCAGAGAGGAAACGTTCGCTCGTGAAATGCAGTTCCGACTGGCAAGAGGATCCCTCGAAAAGGTGAGCTCTAGAGCTTTGCCGTCGATTATATTTCGGATGGTCCAGAGCGGCAACAAACCCACCACGGAGACACGGAGGCACGGAGGAAAGAGTTCAGCCGCAGATTCACGCAGATTGTCGCAGATCAGAAACGAGCCATCTGCGTTTATCTACGCAAATCTGCGGCTTGATGTTTGAGTTCTGCTTTCCTCCGTGTCTCCGTGCCTCCGTGGTAGGTTTACTGTGGTCCGCCGGGACAAAACCGCAATCTCTCCAGTAAAATAACCTCCAAAGTCACTTACCTCGATTCGCTTCCAAGACGGCGGGTGACGCCAGGCTTTCACCCAGACACAAATATGGCTTCTGCTTCGAACGCTTCTAACTCCAAGTACGATGTGATTGTGATCGGCGGCGGCCACAACGGCCTGACAAACGCCGCTTACCTCGCGCGTGCCGGCAAGAAGGTTCTGGTGCTGGAGCGTCGTCACGTGCTCGGCGGCGCCGCGGTTACGGAAGAAGTCTTTCCCGGATTCAAATTTTCAGTCTGCTCGTATGTGGTCTCGTTGTTGCGGCCGGAGATTATTCGTGACCTTGATCTTCCCCGCCACGGTCTGGAAATCCTGCCGCTCGACGGAACCTTCACGCCTATGCCCAACGGCGACTATCTCTGGCGCGTGAACGATCACGGCAAGACGCGCCGCGAGATCGCGCGCCACTCTAAGCTCGATGCCGAAGCTTACGAAGAGTTCGGCAAGGCCATGCAGGCGATGTGCCGGTTCGTGAAGCCGATCTTGAGCATGGTGCCGCCCGATCCCAGCACGCTCAATCCACGCGAGCTGATGAAGCTGTTGTTTCTCGGCAGGCGCTTCCAGAGGCTCTCCAGCGAAGACAAGTACAACCAGGTGCAGTTGATGACCATGAGCGCCGTCGACTTCCTGGACCAGTGGTTTGAGACCGACGTGCTCAAAGCGACGATGTCGGCATCCGGGATCATCGGAACGTTTCTTGGCGTGCGATCACCCGGCACCGCCTACGTGTTGCTTCATCACTACATGGGCGAAATCGACGGCGCGTTCCGTTCCTGGGGATTCTCCCGCGGCGGCACCGGCGCGATCTCCAATGCAATCGCCGAGGCAGCTCGCGAGGCCGGCGCAGAGATTCGCACGGAAGCGCCAATCGCAAAAATCATCGTCAACAACAATCGCGCCCAGGGCGTGGTGTTGCAGAATGGCGATGAAATCTACGGCGACGTCATCTCTTCAAGCGTCGATCCACGGCTTACGTTCCTTAAGTTCATCGAAGAGAAAATGCTGCCCTCGGAGTTTCTGGAAGACGTCAAGCGCTACAAATTCCGCGGGTCTTCGGGCAAGGTCAACATCGCTCTTGACGCTCTGCCTGACTTCAAGTGCCTGCCGGGTCCGGGCGCCCATCTGCGTGGTGCGATTTCGATTTCGCCCAGCGTCGAATACATGGAGAGGGCCTATGACGACGCCAAGTACGGAAACTTCTCGCGCCGTCCGTATATCGACATGGTGATTCCTTCGCTCACGGACCCGTCCGTCGCTCCCCCGGGCAAGCACGTGATGTCGTGCTTCGTGCAGTACGCGCCCTACAAACTAAGGCCGGGATTGAACTGGGATGATCAGCGCGAGGCCTTCGGCAACAACGTGATCGATACCATCTCCGAGTACGCGCCCAATTTGAAGAGCATCATCATCAACAAGCAGGTGCTCACGCCGCTGGACCTGGAGCGCGAATTTGGATTGAGCGAAGGCAACATCTTTCAAGGCGAACTATCGCTGGAACAACTGTTTTTCCTGCGGCCGGTGCCGGGGTACGCGCAGTTCCGCACGCCGATCAAAAACCTTTATATGTGCGGTTCGGCCACCCACCCCGGCGGCGGCATTATGGGCGCGCCCGGCCGGCTGGCGGCGCTGGAAATACTCAAAGACGTGAAGTCCACCCCACCACGCGCAAAACCGGCGTGCGTCGGGGACCCCGAGTCCACCCCGCCACGCGCAAAACCGGCCCGCGTCGGGGACCCCGAGTCCACCCCGCCACGCGCAAAACCGGCCAGCGTCGGGGACCCCGAGTCCACCCCACCACGCGCAAAACCGGCCCGCGGTGGGGACCCCGAGGGAGCCAGCTAACGTGGCCGAGACTCGCGATGTTGTCATCGTTGGCGGCGGCCACAACGGACTGGTAACCGCGTTCTACCTGGCGAAGGCCGGATTCAAACCGCTGGTGTTGGAGCGTCGTGCGCAAACCGGCGGCGCCGCGGTGACCGAGGAGTTTTATCCGGGATTCCGCTGCTCGACGCTCGCACACTCGGCGGGTCCGCTGAATCCGGAAATCGCCGCCGACATGGAACTGGAGCGCCACGGCCTCAAGCTGGTCACACCCGCCATCAGCGTGACCGCGCTCTCGCCGGACGGCCGCGCGCTTTCGCTTTATAACGCCACCGTGCTCGCCGCGCGCGAAATTACCAAGTTCTCACAGAAAGACGCGTCCAACTATCCGGCATTCCAACAGTCGCTGGAGAAAATTGGAAACGTCATCGGCGGGGCCCTGAAACTGACTCCGCCGAATATCGACTCGCCCAGCCGCGGCGATCTCTGGTCGATGCTGCAGACAGGACGCTCGCTGCGCAAGCTCGGCAAGAAAGATATGTACCGCCTGCTCCGCTGGGGGCCCATGGCTGTCGCTGACCTGGTGGCGGAGTTTTTTGAGAATGAATTGCTGCGCGCGACCATCGCGGCCCGCGGAATTTTTGGCACAGCGTTCGGGCCGTGGTCGGCCGGCAGCAGCTTGGTTCTGTTGCTGCGTGCGGGTGGCGATTCGCATCCCGCGGGCACAGCCAGCTTTGCCATGGGCGGCATGGGTGCTGTGACCCAAGCCATGACTGCGGCGGCGAAAGAGGCCGGCGCCGAAATCCGCAATGGCGCCGAGGTCAAAGAGATCTCTGTAAAAGATGGCGCCGCTACCGCAGTCGTGCTCGCCAACGGTGAGGAGATCAGGGCCAAGACAATCGTTTCCAACGCCGATCCTCGCCGCACCCTGCTGCATCTGGTCGATCCAACGCATCTCACGCCGGACTTCGTCATGAAGCTCCAGCACTATCGCATGCCGGGAACCGTAGCCAAGGTGAATCTCGCACTCTCCGCGCTACCTACGTTTACCGCGTTGAAGGATGATGCGGGCGACGAGGCTCTCCGCGGGCGCATTCACATTGGACCGGAGATCGACTATCTCGAACGCGCGTTTGATGAATCGAAGTACGGTAACTTCTCTCAGCATCCTTATCTCGAGGTCACCATACCTTCGCTCACCGATCCTTCGCTAGCTCCCGCCGGGAAGCATGTGATGTCCGTATACATGCAGTACGCGCCCTTCAAGCTCAAGAACGGCGCCAATTGGGATAGCCAGCGTGACGCGCTTGGCAATACTGTGGTGAAGACCTTGAGTGAGTATGCGCCCGATCTGCCGCAGCTCGTCGAAGACGGCCAGATCATCACACCGAAAGACCTCGAAGAGACCTATAGCCTGACCGGGGGGCACATTTTCCACGGGGAGCTGGCGCTAGACCAGTTTTTCACGATGCGTCCACTGCTCGATTGGGCGCGTTATAGCACTCCGATCCAAAACCTATACTTATGCGGCTCAGGGACCCATCCTGGTGTGGGGTTGACCGGAGCCTCCGGCGGCAACGCGGCCCGGGAGATCATGAAGGAGCTGCGTAGATCTAGATTGGGTGATCGGGTGATCGGGTGATCTCAGAAGCAGCTGATGGCACTCGCGTGGACGGAGAAAACATCGAAACACAGCAGTGTGAACTTCGTCGTTCTTATACAATGATGAAGTCCATGTCAGGTCACCCGATCACCCGATCACCGGATTACCCGATCTTCGCACCCGATCACCCGACCACCGGATCACCCGATCTTGGTTGAGGCTTAGTAATGTCCAGCACCTATTCGAACAGCCGCCCAGAAGTCGCAGTCTCCGACGCCAGCACTTTGCCCCAGCGTTACTACACGGACCGCGATTGGTTCCAGCGCGAAATGGAAGCTATCCATTTCGACATGTGGCTGTGTGCGGGGCGCGCGAACCAGATTCCCAAGACGGGCGACTACTTTGTTCGCAACTTTGCCAATGCCAGTGTGATCATCGTGCGCGACGAAGAGGGCGCTATCCGCGCGTTCCACAACGTATGCCGCCATCGCGGGACTTTACTTTGCCCGCAGGACCAGGGTAGGTTCGCCGGACGCATTCAGTGCCAGTATCACGCCTGGACTTACAAGCTGGACGGCACGCTCGCTAACGCACCCCACATGGAGAGAGTGCAAGGCTTCAGCGAGGCCGACTATCCGCTGAACCGCGTCGCCGCCGAAGTTTGGGATGGGCACATCTTCATCAATCTTTCGGCGCGGCCCATCCCCTTTGCCGAGCATCTCGCCGGCTTGGACAAGAAGTTCAGGGCGTGGCGGATGGAAGAGCTGCAGATGGTCGAGCGCCGGGTCTACCACTTGAGGGCTAACTGGAAGTTGATCATCCAGAACTACTCGGAGTGCTTACACTGTCCGATCGTGCATCCGCTGTTGAACAAGCAATCGCACTACATGAGCGGCGACAACGAGCTTCCGCAACCGACTTATCTTGGCGGGCGGATGGATCTGCGTGATGGCGTGAAGACGCTAAGCATGGACGGCACAACTACCCGCTGTTCCCTGCCGGGCCTGAGCAGCGATGACCAGCGCCACATCTACTACTATTGCCTGCTACCCAACTTCTTTCTGAACCTGCATCCTGACTACATGCTGACTTTTACCATGTGGCCGCACGCCGTCGACCAGACTGAGATCATCTGCGAGTGGCACTTCCATCCCGATGAGATAAAAAGAACCGGCTTCGATCCCAAAGACGCCGTGGACTTTTGGGAGCTCACCAACAAGCAAGACTGGGAACTCTCCGACCTCGCGCAACGAGGCATTAGCTCCAAAGGCTATCAGCCCGGGCCTTACTCAAATCGTGAAGAGCTGCTGCTGGCGCTGGATAAGTTTGTGCTTGAGCGCGTGGAGCGGCGGAGGTGACAACGGGCGCGAATGGCAGTATCTCGCGTCTTAGTTCCAGGCTTATAATCGGTTTTTAGGGCCGATCATCGACGGAAAAAACGCAAATGACCATCGAAGAACTGGTGCTCGCGAAGCTACGCGGACTGCCTCCTGAGAGACAAAAGGAAGTGTTGCAGTTCGTTGAATCCCTCAAGCCGGACAACGGCTCAAGGAAATCTCTGCGCAGCCTGGAAGGATTCCTGGAAGATCTCAACGTAGACATCAGCGGAGAAGACATCGCTGAGGCTCGGCGCGAGATGTGGGGCAGCTTCCCCCGAGACATCTCCTGATGGCTGCTGTACTGGATACACACGCAGCGATCTGGTATCTGTTCAACCGCAAACGATTGTCCCAGGATGCTCTGCGGTTCATCCGGCGCGCTCTAGATAGTGGCAAGCCGATCTACATTTCCGCAATCTCTTTAGTGGAGACGATCTACCTCATCGAGCGCGGCCGCATACCTCTTGAAGCAATTCAGCGGCTGGAAACCGCCCTGAAAGACCCGGCGTCCGGCCTGCGTGTCGCTCCCGTCGACGAGAACGTCGCCGAGGCCGTGTATAGAGTACCGCGAGATGTTGTTCCCGATATGCCGGACCGGATCATCGCCGCTACGGCGCTCCACCTCGGCTTGCCCCTCATCACCCGCGATCAGCAGATTCAATCGGCGGGACTCAACACCATCTGGTAGGCCACGGGCGTGACAGCGTCATCGACACCCTAAACCTGACCAATCCTGAGCGTGGCCGAGGGATCCCGCGAAGCGGGAGACTGAAGGCGAGTCGAAGGATCCCGAAGGTGTATCCGGCACCATGTTGTTTGAGGGAGTTCTCTCGAGTATGCACGTGCTGCGATAATGGGCCATGCGCTGCGGCCTGCCCCTACCCAGTTCTGGGTTCATATCATCGGCGGTCGCACGGCACACTCTACTGTTCAAGGGACAATCGCTCAAGAGAACTCCCCTGAAGCGGCACGGGTAGTCGACATATCCTCTGGATCCTTCGACTCGCCCTCGGTCGCTATCTCCCTCGGTCTCGCTCAGGATTGGCCAGGAAAAGAAAGCGCCAAGCCCATCCCGGCTGGCAAAAACACCAACCAAGGACTAACATTGCTTCCCTCGGGAGGCGCAATGAACAAGCAGCACTGGAACTGGCGGTTGTGGGTTGGATTCGCCGTGGCCCTCTTGGCCCTGATTGTTTACGCGGCATTTTTTATCAGAATGCGCGACATTCTATGGGTCAGTCTGGCGCTGTTCATCGTTTCCGGGGTGTTGCTGGCATCAGGATTACGCCGCGCTTTTGGCCAACGCGAATCCTATCGCGGACGGGTTGCGGGCCCCATCTTGGCCGGATTCAGCGCCCTGATACTAGCCTTGTTTGCTTTTTTTACCCACGAAGTCCCAAAACATTTCGCAGCCGCTCGTAATGCGCCGAGAGTGGGCCAGGCCGCTCCCCAATTCACGCTGGTCGATACCGCGAAGAAGACGGTTTCCCTCGCTGATGTTCTCGCTTCGCCGATGGGCTCGGCTCCTCCGAAAGCCGTGTTGCTGGTCTTCTATCGAGGATATTGGTGAGGGTCGTGCACCTCCGAGTTACGGGGGATCCAACGCACTCTGAGCTCTCTCGAACATTCCGGCATTCTCCCTGTCGCCATCAGCGCCGACACTCCTGAGGAATCGAGCGAACTGGCTCGCAAGGCCGGCCTCACGTTTCCGCTGCTTTCCGATAGCAAAGCCGAAGCCATCCGCCACTATGACCTGCTTCTTCCCAAAGGCGGCGAGGACGGTCGCGATGCCGGCAGCTTTGCAGAGTTTCTCGTGGATACTTCCGGCAAGGTGCGCTGGCGGAAAATATCGGAAATGGGACCGGGTGGGTTGACTGATGCGGTCAAGACTCTGGACTAGAACGCACTTTTGCAATTGCTGCAGCCCGTACGTGATGTCGACGCGTGGAACGGGTGGAGCAGGCCTTTCAGGCCTACGGTAAGGGCGTTGCAGGAATTGGCTTCAGCCACTGCGGTACTCCCGTCCAGGTTAAAGGAGGAGTTCAACCGGTACCTCAGTGGCTGAAGCCCCATTTTTTGAAGCTTGACCGCAGGCCTGAAGGCCTGCTCCACCCTGTATCTGGATTTATTTTCTGCGGCCAAGCCCATGCGCGCTGCTTCTCAATCCCGAATCGGGTTACGCAATTGTGGAATCGGTTTAGCGTGAGTCCGAGACCGCCACATACGCGCCGAGGGCGATCATGGCGGCGCCGCTGGCTCGACGTTGCCTGATCTGTGCCTTCTGGGATCGAGCGAAGAGCTCCTTCAGGGGCACGGCGAGCATCACGACCACAAGATCTCCAAGAGTGTTCAAGATCACCGAGATCAATCCCAAGACGACGAAGCCGGCAAAGGTATGCCCGCTCTGCTTGGTGACAAATTGCGGGATAAACGACAAAAAGAACAGCGCCGTCTTCGGATTCAGAACTTCAGTCACAACCCCCTGCAAGAAAGGGGAGCCGTTTCGCGATGCGAAGGCAATCTTGTCTCCGATCAAGTCACGCTTCGCGTGCAGCACGAGTTTCAGTCCTAGAAAAATGAGGTATGCTGCCCCGGCAAATTTCACGATCGAAAACGCCAGCGCCGATGTGGCCAGCACCGCCGAGAGACCGGCCGCAGCTCCGAAAACATGAACCATTCCACCTAAGAGCGTTCCCAGCGAAGACAAGACTCCCTCGCGCTTTCCCCCGGCAACAGTACGCGACAACACGTAGAGCATCCCCGGTCCCGGCGTTGCGGCTAGAAGGAGAGACGCGGTGAGGAAAAGGGCGAGCTTGTGGGTTTCAATCATGCGAAGACTGTTTCAGACGGTTTTCATGGATATTGTAAACGGTTGTTACCGTAAGGGTGTCATTCCGACGCTGAGCTTGCCGAAGCGGAGGGAATCTGTTCCGCGGTTTCAGTAGCGTACGAACAGCAGCAAGAGCAGATCCCTCTCCCGCTCGCGGGATCGGGATGACACGTCAAACGGACGTGCTTTGGTTCACAGGATTACTGACAACGGTTTAGAACTTGGCCAACCCTTCCATCGCCTTGTACAGATCGTCGGCTTGCGGCAGGATGACGTCTTCCAACAGCGGCTGATAGGCGACGAAAGTGTCGGTCGCGGCCACGCGGCGGACCGGGGCGTCCAGATCTTCAAATAGCTCGTCTGCGATGCGGGCCGCAATCTCCGCGCCGTAGCCCCAACTCAACATGTCTTCGTGGGCGACAATGACGCGGTTGGTCTTGCGCACCGAAGTGACGATAGCCTCCCAGTCGTACGGGCTGATTGTGCGCAGGTCGATCAGCTCCACACTGATTCCCTGCTCGCGCTCGATTTTCTGTGCCGCCTGCAGGGCGCGCGGCACCACTGCGCCGTAGGTAATCACGGTCAACTGGTTGCCCTCTTTCACGATCTTGGCCTTGCCAAACGGGACCATGTGATCCGGCCCAGGGTACGGCGCGCGGCCAAAGGTCTCGCGATAGAGCCTCTTGTGTTCCAGGAACATCACGGGATCGTCGCAGCGGATCGCGGTGCGGAGCAAGCCGTTGGCATCGAGTGCGTTTGAGGGGAAGCAAACCCGCAGTCCGGGAATGTGCGTGAACAGGCTCTCACTGCACTGCGAGTGGTATACCGCGCCTCCAGTCAGGTAGCCGCCGATCGCCACGCGAACGACGGCCGGGCAGGAGAACTCGCCGTTGGAGCGCCAGCGAATCAGGGAAAGCTCGTTGCGAATCTGGTGGTACGCGGGCCAGATGTAATCGAAGAACTGGATCTCGACCACGGGCTTGAGTCCCCGCGTCGCCATGCCGGTGGCGCGGCCAACGATGTTAGCTTCGGCCAGCGGAGAGTTAAAGACGCGCTCGCTGCCGAACTCCATTTGCAAACCGGCGGTCAGCTTGAAGACGCCGCCTTTGCCTTTGATCTGTTTTTGCTTCAGGTACTCTTCCCGGCTGCAATCGGCCACGTCCTCGCCGAAGACGATGATGCGTTCGTCGCGACGCATTTCGTCTTTGAGACAGGCATTGATCAGATCGGCCATGGTTTTGTCAGCGCCTTCCGGCCGCGCCGGCGACTGCAGGGTGCGGGGATCGAGGTCCTCGGAGTAGACATGACGGTAGATCGTGTCCGTTGCCGGCGGTGCAGCTTTCTCGGCTCGGTCGGATGCAGCTTGCACCTCTTCATCCACAGACTTTTCCAGTCGATCGATCTCTTTTTCGTCGAGAATATTTTCCCTGACCAGAAACATCTGCATGCGGGTGATGGGATCGCGCTGCGCATCTTTCTGGCGCTCGCTGTCCGGGCGGTAGAGACGCTCGTCGTCAGAGAGCGAATGAGAATAAGGACGAATCACATGCCCGTGCACCAATGCCGGACCCTGACCGGCGCGACAATACGCAGCCGCGCGTTTGCAAGCAGCGTAACTCGAAACCGGATCGGTACCGTCAACTTCCTCAATGAACAGATTGGGAAAGTTACGCAATAACTTGGAAACACTGCCGCCGGCAGTCTGCACCTCGACGGGGACGGAGATGGCGTAGCCGTTATCTTCTACTAGGAATAGAACCGGCAGCTTCAGGTTGCAGGCCGAATTCATGGCCTCCCAAAATTCGCCTTCGCTCGTGGCGCCATCACCCAGAGAGCAGTAAACCACCTCGTCGCCATGAAAGGTAACGTCTTTGAACTGGCTGTAGTCACCCTCGCGCTTCGCGGCGGCGTCGGGGTGCTTGCTGAAATATCGCCCAGCTTCCGCGCAGCCCACCGCTTGGAGGATCTGTGTGCCCGTGGGCGACGACTGGGTGACGATGTTCAGCTTCTTGTATCCCCAGTGCGAAGGCATCTGGCGACCGCCCGAACTCGGATCGTCGGCTGCGCCCACCGCTTGGAGCAACATTTCGTAGGGCGTAGCCCCCAGTCCCAGACACAGCCCGCGATCGCGGTAATAAGGATAGAACCAGTCGTAGCCGGGCTTAAGGGCCATCGCCGCAGCCACGACCAACGCTTCATGTCCAGCGCCGGAAATCTGGAAGAAGATCTTTTGCTGGCGCTTGAGCAGGATCTCGCGGTCGTCGATGCGGCGCGAGAGATACATGAGCCGGTAGATCTCCACCAGCTGCTCTCGGGTAAGGCCTTGGTGTGTCTTGTCCCCTTTTGCCGGCGGCTCGGCGACCGCGGTTTTCTTCGACTCAGCCTTGGTGACGGCCATGAATCTCCTTCAAATTGTTCCCGGACGGGATGGTTGGGCTTGCGAGTATTACTCCTCATTTTAAATCGTCCGGCCGGGCCACGATATACTGAAAAAGAATGATCCGCAAAAATCGCGCCATACCGGCGCATGACCTTAAACTCCTGATTTTCGACCTCGACGGCACTCTGGTGGATTCGCGTATCGACTTGGCTAATTCCGTCAACGCCATGTTGCGGCACTACAAGAAACCTGAGTTACCCAACGACCTGATCGCCAGCTATATCGGCAACGGAGCGCCTGTGCTGGTGCGGCGTTCCCTCGGCGATCCCGACGACGAGACCTTCGTCCAGGAAGCCCTGCTCTACTTCATGGCTTACTATCGCGAACACAAACTGGATACGACCTACGTCTATGACGGGATCAAGGAGGCTTTGGATTTGCTCGGGCACGTCCAGAACGATGGCGTTGCGTCCAAAATGAAGATGGCGGTTCTGAGCAATAAACCTGTGGGACCGTCGAAGGCCATTGTTGAAGCTCTGGGGTTAGGCCAGTACTTTTTTCAGGTGTACGGCGGAAACAGTTTTCATACCAAGAAACCCGATCCAGCTGGGGTCGAAGCGCTGCTAGCCGAATCCGGCGCCCGCGTGGAAGAAACGGTGATCATCGGCGACTCCGACGTTGACATCATCACCGCCCGCAACGCCGGCGCCTATTCGGTCGGCGTGACCTATGGCCTTGCGCCGCATACCCTCGAAGATGCCCCGCCCGATGTGCTCATCGACAAGCCGCACGAGCTGACGCTGGTTCTGGGGCAGAGAGAGCAGGCCAGGCTGACGCTTCGCGCGGATTAGGTGCAAGAGTGGCCGCTTAGATCGCCGGAATCGCCCGGAATCGCCGACATCGCCGGAATCTGGTTCTTCCGATCACGGCGATTTCGTGCGATTACGGCGATTTCGGCGATTCCAGGAGCCCCATTTCCTCTTGCCTTATACTCAAGTATAAGGTTGCACAATGATGGCGATGCATATCGGAGAACTGGCGCGTAGCGCCGGTGTGAACATCCAGACCATCCGCTTTTACGAACGGCAAGCGCTGCTACCCAAACCAGCGCGGAACGCTTCTGGTTACCGCTCCTATGATCGCAGCGACCTGGAGCGCGTGACCTTTATCAAGCGCAACCAGGAAATCGGCTTCACACTGACGGAGATCAAGCAGCTCATCCGGCTTCACGGCAGCATGTCGGCGAAGCCCAAGGGGCTCAAACGCAAGCCCGATGAGGTGCTCGCCATCATCGCGCTGGGTCGCGAGCGGCTGATGGTGATCGACGAAAAGATCCGCATGTTGCGCTTGATGCGCAAACAGCTCGTTTCTGTCGTGCAGCAACTGGAAAGCATGTCCACAGTGACCTGTCCGATGTCAGGCCCTTCCCGGCCTCAACTCAAGAGACTCTTTTCCGAACCACTCGCTTCAAAATGCCCGGAAGGGATACCGAAATCGATTTGCCCAGTCGCCAATCTGCCCCGGCGCCGAATGAAGAAGCCTTAGACAGTTTACGGGGCTTGTCCAACGCGATGCCGCTTCAAGGAGCTCTCCCCATCGAATCGCCGTAGTCGCGCGAAATCGCCGTGATCGAAAGAACCAGATTCCGGCGATGTCGGCGATCCCGGGCGATTCCGGCAATCTTCAGAACTCCCTGTGGCAGCCTGGTCAGGGATGGTTCCTCGGGATCGCTCCACTCCGCGCACTAGATTTCTTGTGGGAATAAGATCCCCGGGGCGCTACGGTTGATTGGATGACGACAACGGCCCCCAACAGTCTCGAGTAAACTCGATTTGGTAATGACCGAAGAGCTCGAGACGAAGGAGGCCGCATATGAAGTATATAGGCTGTGACTTTCATCCGAGCTTTC
>Ga0209648_10001808_pt1 | contig 17402 bp, 14 predicted proteins | sample GraSoi2013_115cm_FD_185830 | JGI IMG/M metagenome (GOLD analysis project Ga0209648, IMG submission 185830) | Grasslands soil microbial communities from the Angelo Coastal Reserve, California, USA - Sample 9_17_2013_115cm (SPAdes) (version 2) | ecosystem: Environmental > Terrestrial > Soil >...
TGAGAGGCATCGGAGAAAGCTGCGACTGGTCGAGGGAGAAGTTTACTCTCTCACCGGAAATGTCGCGTGTAGTGCGCGAAGTGTTTGTGCGGCTGTACGAAGAGGGATTTATTTACCGCGAAAACCGACTGGTGAACTGGTGCCCGGTGTGCTTGACGGTGCTGAGCGACCTGGAAGTGGTTCACGAGGAGCGGCAAGGACACTTGTGGCACATCAAGTATCCGGTGGCGGGGACGAAAGAGTTTCTCGTTGTGGCTACCACGCGGCCGGAAACGATGCTGGGCGACACGGCCGTGGCGGTAAATCCGGAAGACGAGCGGTACTTGCACCTCATTGGCAAAAAAGCGCTGCTGCCGCTGATGAACCGGGAGATTCCGATCATCGCGGACGCGATGGTGGACCGCGAGTTTGGGACGGGCGCTGTGAAAATCACACCCGCGCACGATGCGAACGACTTCGAAGTCGGGCGGCGCCACAAATTGGCGGAAATCGACGTGATGACCGACGACGGCAAAATGAACGCGGCGGCGGGAGCCTACGCGGGGATGGACCGGTTCACGGCACGGAAAGAGATTGTGGAGGATTTGAAGGCGCTGGGATTGCTCGAAAAGATCACCGAGCACGCGAATGCCATCGGGTTGTGCGAACGGAGCAAGACGATTGTCGAACCGCGCGCTTCGACGCAATGGTTCTGCAAGATGAAACCGTTGGCGGAGCCCGCCATTGCGGCGGTGGAGCGGGGCGATATTCAGATCGTGCCGGATAACCGGCGCGAGGAATATTTCAACTGGATGCGGAATATTCGCGACTGGACGCTGTCGCGGCAACTCTGGTGGGGGCACCGGATTCCGGCGTGGTACTGCAAGGAGAACAGGCACGTCACCGTGGCGCGAGAGGCGCCGGCGAAGTGCGCGACGTGCGGGTCGACGAATCTCGAACAGGATTCCGACGTTCTGGACACGTGGTTCAGCTCGGGGCTGTGGCCGTTTTCAACGCTTGGCTGGCCGGAGAACACGGCGGATTTCAAGACGTATTACCCGACGAGCCTGCTGATTACCGGGTACGACATCCTCTTTTTCTGGGTGGCGCGGATGATCATGATGGGAATTCACTTTACGGGGAAAGTTCCCTTCCATGCCGTGTATCTGCACTCGCTGGTGCGTACCGGGAGCGGCGAGAAAATGTCCAAGTCCAAAGGAACGGGACTTGATCCGGTAGCGCTGAACCAGCAGTACGGAACAGATGCGATGCGATTCTGCCTGGCGTCGATGGCTGCGCCGGGGACGGACATCGTACTGTCCGAGGACAAGCTGACCAGCGCGCGGAATTTCGCGAACAAGATATGGAACGGGGCGCGGTTCCTGTTCGTGAATTTGGACAAGTTTGAAGAGGGTGGGACGAAATTGGAAGAGCTGGCGGCGCCGGAGGTGCGTGCGAAGGCGCCGTATGCTTGCAACGGGAGCGTTCCGCTGGTGGATGCATGGATGTTCGCGCGCCTGGCAGCGACCGTCGAATTGGTGAATGATGCGCTGGCGAATTACAGGTTTCACGAGGCTGCTCAAGGGGTGTACCAGTTTTTCTGGGGCGACTTCTGCGACTGGTACATCGAGTGGGTGAAACCGGAACTGCAAAGCGCGGACCGCGAGCGTGCGACGGTTGCGTGGAAGAATCTGTTTGCGGCGTTCGATACGGCGTTGCGGCTGCTGCACCCGTTCATGCCCTTCCTGACGGAAGAGTTGTGGCACCAGTTGCCGCAAAAGGCAGGAGCGAAATCGATCGCGCTGGATCAATTTCCAGAAGCGCAGGCGAAGTGGAAAAATCCGGCGGCCCAAGAGGAGCTAGCTTCAATTCAGGAGATCATTACTTTGCTGCGGAACATGCGGGCGGAGATGAAGCTTGACGCAAAGCGTAAGGTCGCTGCGCATTACATTGCCCAGAATCCGTATGTCCGGGATCTGATTCAGGCAAATCTTGAGCCGATCCGTCGCCTTGCAACTCTCTCAGAGTTCCGACTTTCCTCCGCTGGTTTAGATCCTGCGGGCGGCGTGATGCGGTCGACCGCCCAGTTTGATCTTCGGATCTCATTTGAGGAAGGAATAGACAAAAAGACCGAAATTGCCCGACTTGCAAAGGAAATTGACAGACTTGAGAAGGACATCACGTCGAAACAGGAACGGCTCGGGAATTCCGATTTCAGAGAGAGGGCTCCGCAGCAAGTGGTGGATAAACTCGGAGCGACAATGGTCGAGCGACAAATCGAGCAAAAGAAGCTGAAAGAACGGCTTGCACAACTGCAGAAGGGCGCTTAGTCTCCAAACTTTTTATGGACTGGAATTCTCACTATATTGCTGACCTGGTACGGCTTGCGCTGGAGGAAGATATCGGCACGGGAGATGCGACGACCGCGGCGACGGTACCAGCGCGCGCTTCGGCACGGGCCCACATCCTCGCCAGGCAGACGCTCGTTTGCGCGGGATTGCCGATCGCCGAAAAGATCTTCCGCGAACTGGATCCGGAGATCCTTGTCACTTGCCCGCACAACGATGGGTCGTTTGTAGAACCCGGCGCGGAGATCGTGCAAATCAAGGGAAATGCCCGCGCAATCCTCACCGGGGAGCGAACCACGCTGAATTTTCTAGCGCATCTTTGCGGAATCGCGACGCTGACGCGGCGCTTCGTGGAACAACTGGCGGGCACGAGAACCCGCATTCGGGATACGCGGAAAACGACACCTGGTTTGCGGTCACTCGAAAAATATGCCGTGAAGACGGGCGGCGGCGCCAATCATCGCATCGGGCTATATGACGCAATACTTTTGAAAGAGAATCACATAGCGCTGGCCGGAGGAATCAAGGCAGCGCTGGACAAAGCGCACACCTATGTGTCACCGAAGGTGCCACCTCCGCGGGCGGCGAGCGCCTACGATGCGGCGGGGCTGGACCCGGAAGTCGTTGGGCCGGGACCGTTGCCGGTGCAGGTCGAGGTTCGCGATCAGAAAGAATTGCTTGAAGCGCTCGGAGCCGGGGCGGAGGCGGTGCTGCTCGACAATATGACACCGGAACGCGCGGCGGAATGCGTCGCGACCGCGCGCGGGATTCGCGCCGACTGCGTGATCGAAATCTCCGGAGGGATCACACTCGACAACGCGCGCGCTTATGCGGAGACGGGCGCCGACTTTCTTTCTTCCGGGATGCTCACGCACTCCGCGCCTGCCGCGAACCTCAGTCTGCTTGTGGAGAGCATCGAGGAAACGTAAGCTTAGGCGGCGCGAAGGGGCGCGGCGAGATCCCGATGACTCAAGAATCCTTACCGGGCACAACCGACCGGAGGCTGGCAGGGTTGCTTACGTTGCTGGCGGAAAATGCCACCATCGTGATCAGCGGCGCGCGAATCGCGAAAGAGGTTGGCGTATCGCGGTCGATGGTATGGCAGTGGGTGGAGCGGCTGCGCGGGCTGGGCGTTAGGGTGAAGAGCCAACCTGGCACCGGATACTTCCTGGAGCAAGTTCCCGATATTTTGACTCCGGACATGCTGAAGCAACGGCTGAAAGGCAGTCTTTTCGGGAAACGCATTTATCATTTTTTCAAGACGGATTCGACGAATCGTGTTGCGCTGGAATTGGGACATGCAGGCGAGCCGGAAGGCGCGGTCGTGCTGGCGGAAGAGCAAACCGCCGGACGCGGACGGGCGGGACGCGCGTGGCATTCCGAGCGCGCGGCGGGGATTTATGTGACGTTGCTTCTTCGGCCAAAACTGGCGCCGGTACAGGCTCCGCTGCTGACCATGATGGCGGGACTTTCCGCGCATGCCGCGGTGCAGGCGCTGACAGGGCTGGCGGTGGACCTGAAGTGGCCGAACGACCTGCTCATTCGAGGAAAAAAACTGGGCGGGATCCTGACGGAGATGCATGCGGAACCAAATCAAGTGCGATTCGTGATTGTGGGAATCGGGCTGAACGCGAATCAGGAGAAATTCCCCGGTGAGCTCTCCAACATAGCGACTTCCCTGCGCGCGGAAACGGGCAAACCGCAATCGCGCATGGAGCTACTGGTCCGGTTGCTGCGCGAATTCGAGAGCGATTACAATCGTTTCCTGCGGGAAGGCGTGGCCAGCGTTGTTGCACGCTTCGAATCGATATCGAGTTACGCAAAAGGCAAGCGCGTGCGCGTAACAAACGGAACGGAGAGCTATGTCGGTACGACCGCGGGACTCGGGCCGGAGGGATTGCTGCAAGTGGAGCGAGAAGACGGACGAGTCACGGCGGTGATTTCAGGCGACGTCACGGAGGCGCGCTAGATGCTGCTGACCATTGACGTGGGGAACACCAACTCGGTGCTGGGTGTTTTTCGCGGCGAAGAGCTGATCGCGAATTGGCGCTTGACGACGGCGCGTGAACGCACGGTGGATGAGTACGGCGTACTCACGCGGAATTTGTTCACGCTGGCTGGATTGGACCAGAACGCCATCACCGGCGTGATCATCAGTTCGGTGGTGCCGCCTGTGAACCGGACGCTTGCTGAAATGTCGCGAGTTTATTTTGGGAAGAAAGCGCTGTTCGTGGAACTGGGTGTGAAGACCGGGATGGCGGTGCTGGTGGACAACCCCTCAGAGGTAGGCGCGGACCGGATCGTGAACGGCGTAGCGGCATTTCATCAGTACGGCGGGCCGTGCATTGTCGTGGATTTTGGGACCGCGATCACATTTGACGCGATTTCCGCGAAGGGCGAATACCTGGGCGGAGTAATCGCTCCCGGACTGGGGATTTCGTCGGAAGCTCTGTTTGCGCGCACCGCACGGCTGCCGCGGGTGGAGATCAAGGACCCAGGAAAAGCGATCGGAACGAACACGGTAACGCACATGCAAGCGGGTTTGTACTACGGCGCCGTGGACATGGTGGACGGGATGATCGCGCGCATGAAGAAGGAGCTTGGCGAAGATGCGAAGGTGGTTGCGACCGGCGGCCAGGCGAAGCTCGTCTCGACAGGCTCGAAACACATCCAACATACCGATGAATTCCTTACGCTTACGGGCCTGCGATTGATCTGGGAGAAAAATCAGCCGGCGGAACACGGCAAGAGCGCAGCAGCGTCGCCGGCAAAGAAATCGCAAGGATAAACCGCGGGCGGCAGCAAGGCAGAGACAATCGAAGCTGGCGCCTGGATATACGGCGCTCCAACCAACAAAATGGACGGCTGGAACTACTTCAATTACTTTACGGAGATCGAAGAATACTTCTGGAAGAAACGCGGGGCGCATCTGCTGGTGTCACCACTGGACTGGGCGATTATGGAGGCGTGGCAGAAGGCCGGAGTGCCGCTGGATGCCGCGCTGAAAGGGATCGACAAGGCGTTTGAGAGTTATCAGAGGTCGCGACGAGGAGCGGGCAAGCCGTTGAAAAACCTGGCGTATTGCACGGACGCGGTGCTGGAAGCAGCAGAAGAACAGCAGGAGGCGGCTGCGGGGAGTGCGCCGAAAGTCGCGCGCGCAGCGGCCAGCGAAGCTTTTTCGCGAGATGAATTGAAAGCGTATTTTGCGAAAAATGTGGCGCATTTGAAACGTGCGGCGGAAAGGGGTTTGCCGCAACAAACAGGGATTGCCAGCCGGTTGACGGAAATAGCGGAATCGCTGGGGTCAAGCAGCCAGCTCCTGGATGCGCCGGGGACACTGGACCTCGAAGATTTAGAGCGCCGGCTGACGGTTCTGGATGAGAAGATACATGCGTTGCTGACGAGTCATGCGCCGGAAGAGCTCATGCTCAAGATCCGGCGCGAAGTGGACGGGCAACTGGCGATGTACAGGCGGAAGATGAAAGCGGAGCAGCTGGCCATGGTCGAGAAACAGTACGTGCACAAACGGCTGTTGGAAGAGTTTGGAATCCCGCGCGTGAGCCTTTTCTACTTGTCGTAGCGCGGGCCAGAAAACTGGCTCGGCATCCGGAAACAAGATTGAGCGGCTTGAGTTCCAATCTTCAAGGGCGACTTTACTTAAAACAGGACAAATATATGGCTGATGAGTTAAGATTATCGATTGAGAAGCTCGTTTACGGCGGTGACGGTTTGGCGCACGCGGATGGAAATACCGTTTTCGTGCCTTATGTTCTGCCCGGGGAAGAAGTGCGTGCAAACACGAAATCGAAAAAGAAGAAATTGGTCTGGGCCGAACTGCTGGAGGTCACTTCACCGGCGAAAGAGCGTGGAAGAGCGAAGTGCGCTCATTTTCAGAAGTGCGGCGGATGCCACTACCAGCACATTCCGGCAACGGAGCAGTTGAGGCTCAAGAAAGACATTTTGCGCGAAACGCTTTCGCGGCTCGGCGGCATCACGTGGGATGGCTCGATTTTGGAACATTCAGCGGAACCGTATGGCTATCGCAACCGCGCGCAATGGGCGGTGCGAAGCGGGATGCCCCGGGCACTGGGATACTTCCTGCCGGAGAGCTCTGTGATCGTGCCGATCGATGAGTGTCCTGTGCTCTCGCCGCGCCTCGCGTACACCTTCGCCCAGCTTCAGGAAATGGCGCGCTCCGGCAGATTGCCAGAGGGCATCCAGGAGATCGAAGCGTTTGCCGACTCGGCGGACGAAAAGCTTGCGCTGAACGTGGCATTTGAGAAATTCCCCAAGCCTGCCGCGGAGCTGGCATCTACTTTCCGGGAGGCTTTGCCCCAGATCGAAAGTCTGCTGCTGCTGGACCAGAAAAAAAACCGGTTTGAGTTGACAGGACCGGGTTATTTGACCCACGAAGCCGGCGGCTATAAATATCGCGTCAGCCATCTTTCGTTCTTTCAAGTGAATCGTTTCCTGATCGAGGATTTGCTGAAGACAGTGACGGCAAATGCGAGTGGCACGATGGCACTGGATCTGTATTCCGGAGTGGGGTTCTTTACTTTGCCGCTGGCGAAGACGTTCCAGAAAGTGGTGAGCGTGGATGCCAACCTTGCCGCGACGCGGGATCTTTACGCCAATGCCGAGATTGCGGGCGTCACGATCATATCGCACAACGAACATGCGGAAGAGTTTCTGAAAAAAACCGAAGAAAAACCAGACTTCGTGGTCCTCGATCCGCCGAGAGCAGGATTGGGTGCGGAAGCTGCGGAGAAGCTCGCGGAACTCGGCGCAAAAGAAATTGTGTACCTTTCCTGCGATCCCTCCACGCTGGCTCGCGACTTGGCGGTATTGACGGGCTCACCCCGTAAGCCGAAAGAAATCACTGGGCCAAGCATTCGCTATGAAATCACGGAAATGCATCTGTTCGATCTCTTCCCGCAGACATTTCATATCGAAACCCTCGTGAGGTTGCGAAGAGTGCCATGAGGCTGCCGGCTGTGGCGATCGCCGCGGCACTTGCCAGCGGTATCGTGCTCGGCCTGCATCCCGCGGTTGCACGGAATGCCGCGTCTCTTATTCTCCTCTCCACTTCTTTCGTGACGATTGCTGTTCTCGTTCTAACGGGAATCTTTCTTGTAACACTCGGGCGTCTCTTCCTTGCTGCTTCTGCTTCTCTTCTCAGCTGGGTGTTGCTTGGATTCCTGGGCGTTTGCATTGCGGAGCAGCCGCGGCGCGCGGATCACGTGATCTCGCTGGTGGAGCAAGGACGCGTCCCTTCCAGGACGCCTTTGCGATGGCACGGCCACCTGCGCGATGAGCCCGCGCGCCTGCCATGGGGTTACGGATACGAAATCGAGCTTTCCGGCGTCGAGTTCGAAGAGGCGCTGCATGCGGCGCGAGGCGGATTGCGCGTAAGCTTCACCACGCGCCCGGAGGGAAAGCCGCTGCCGGATCTTCATGCAGGAGACGAAGTGGCAGTCTTGACGGAAGCAAGGAGGCCACAAGTCTTCAGGGATGAAGGCGCGTTCGATCGGCGCGCGTATCTGGCGCAGCAAAACATCGATCTGTTGGCAACCCTGAGAGCGCCGGAATTAATCGAAAGGATATCTTCGCCGGCTGCGACCATCGGAACGGTTCTCGCGCGAGCACGAAGGCGATTGCGCGACGAGATCGATGAGCTCTTTGCGGGCGCTCCACAGGCCGCTGGCGTGTTGCGGGCGATGCTTCTCGGTGACCGGAGTTTTGTCGACCGAGCGGAAGCGGCGGATTTTCAGAAGACGGGCGTTTTTCACGTACTCGTTGTGGCAGGTTTGCATGTAGGGGCTCTTGCGTTCGCACTGTACTGGGTGGGACGGAAGCTGAGGCTGTCACGGGTGTGGACGATGCTGTTTACGCTCACGATGCTCTTCGCGTATGTGGCCGTCGTCGAGCAGCGCACGCCCGTTTTGCGGGCAGCAATGATGGCAGCGATTGTCGTGCTTGGCGGATTCTTCTTTCGTCGACTGGAACTACTAAATTCTGCAGCGGTGGCAGCCCTGATTCTACTCGCAGCAAGACCGCTCGCCTTGCGCGATTCCAGCTTTCAATTGACCTTCGTGGCTATCGGTTGCATCGCGGGTCTGGCGCTGCCGTGGCTGGAAAAGACGGTGCAGCGGTATGTGCGCGCGCTGCGAGGCTGGCGAGACGTAACGCGGGACGCCGCCCATGAGCCGCGCGCCACTCAATTCAGAATCGATCTGCGTTCGCTGGCGCAGGGGCTCTCGACGCGCCTGCCGCCCCGGCTGAGCAAGCCAACGGGCGACTTTCTTGTTGGCGGATTGTCTCTGACGTTTCGCGTGTGGGAGTTGCTGGTGCTCACGATGGCGTTGCAGGCCGGAATGTTGCCGTTGATGGCTCGCGATTTTCATCGCATACCATTGTCGGCACCGCTTGTGAACCTGGCAGCCGTTCCGCTGACAGGTGTCGTCGTCCCACTCGGATTTCTGACCCTAGTAGCGGGGCTGATTCTGCCTGCGGCGGGCAAGCTCCTCGCGGCTCCGCTTGGCTGGCTAACCGGGCTGCTCTTGCATGTTGTCCAGTGGTTCGCGCACTTTCCGCGGTGGAGTTATCGGATTCCCGGGCCACCGTTCTGGTTGATCGTGTTGTTTTTTGCCGCCGCCATTCTGCTCGTCGCAGAGATGCGCTTGAAGCATTCCCTGCGGAGAGCCCTGTTTTGGGGTTTGCGCGCGGCGTTCATCGCCTGCGCGCTGACGATTGCCATCTATCCGTTTGGAGAGAGGTGGACAAAGGGCAGACTGGAACTGACGGTTCTTGATGTGGGCCAAGGCGATTCGCTGTTTGTCGTCTCACCTGGGGGAAAAACTCTGTTGATCGATGTTGGAGGTGCGTTCGGCGGTTTTCCCGGGCACGAAGAACACAATGGCGTCGACCCGGGCGAAGAAGCCGTGTCGCCGTATCTGTGGTCACGCGGATTTCAGAAGCTGGATGTTGTAGCGCTGACGCACGCGCATCAGGATCATCTTGGCGGGCTCACTGCAATTCTGGACAATTTTCGCGTTGCAAAACTCTGGATCGGGCGTGAAGTATCCGTCCCGGCCCTCGCGCGGCTGGAAGAGCTCGCGCGCCAGCGACAAATTCCCATCGAACATGAGCTCCGCGGCAAGTCCTTTCGCTGGGATGGCGTCGATGGCGACTTTTTGTGGCCGGAGATTGCTCCCGAAGAGGTCGCGCCTTCAGCAAAGAACAATGACTCGCTGGTGTTGCGCTTGCGCTACGGCGGCCGAAGCCTCCTCCTCCCGGGAGATGCTGAAAAACAGGTGGAGCGTGAAATTCTTTCGGAGAACAGTGCGGAGGCAATGCATTCCGATGTACTGAAGATCGGCCATCACGGAAGTAAGAATTCGACGACACCGGAATTCCTCGCTGCAGTACAGCCACTCCTTGGAATCATATCCGCGGGAGAAGACAATCCTTACGGGCATCCAAGTCGGGAGCTACTCGAACGGTTAGAGAATGCGGGAGTGCGCATCTTGAGGACGGATAGAGACGGCGCCGTGCATGTGTTGACGGATGGCGCTCGGTTGGAGATCACCTGCTTCGTTGCGTGCCCAGGTGGAGCAAACGCAACAACGTCAGTGCGAGCGGAGACGCCAGATCGCCAGCAGGACCAAGAGAAGAAATAAGAAACCAACAGTGGCCTGCCATTCATGATTTTTCTTGTATTGGGCGAGAGAGAAAGACCCGGCCGAGTCTGCAGGCAGTTTCGCGGCGGTCAGGCGTGGAATAAAAAGCGGGACGGCGCGCGCATACTCTTCGAAGGATGCCCCGTGGCGCAGGCGAAGCTCCTTCTCTTCCCTGCGCGTCACCATGGAATAAAAAACTGCGAAGTAAACAATAAGGATTAGTGCAGAGATCCACGACCGCATGGCAATTCCGGCCCCAAGAGCCAGGATAGCGCTGCCGAGATAGAGCGGATTTCTGGTGTAAGCGTAGGGGCCGGTGACGGTGAGGACTTCCTGCTTGTGAAGATATCCGGCTGCGTACGCGCGCACCCACAGACCAATGACACCCGTCAGGGCGCCCAGCAAGATGCTGCGAGGTGTGGGCCAGGAAAAATAAAGCACCGCTATCGCAAGCGGATAACCGAGGCGTACGCGCCAGCGCACAAAAAAATTGCCGGCCCCGTTCATCGGCGAACCTCAAGCTGCCGGCGAACGGCGTCGAAAACTGTGTCGACGTCAATTTTCAGAATTGAGGGATCAGCTTCGCCACCTCGTTTATAGGTGGTTACCGCATGCGGACTGCGCAGAATGATGTCGAGTCGAGAATCGTGGGCAGAGGAGCGGTTTCTTATGCGATAAGGACCGTTACGCGCCGGATCCGTCGGACCAAAGATGGCGACGGCGGGCGTTCCAAGGGCGACGGCCAGATGCAGCGGCCCCGTATCACCACCGACGACACAGACCGCATTGCGCAGAAGAGCCATAAGTTGATCGAGTGAACCATTGTAGGCGATGGGGTCAGCTTCTCCACTGGCCGCTTTGACCGCCGCGATCAGGTCATCTTCACCGGGGCCATAATTCAGAACGCAACGCAGACCGAGAGCGCCATGGATTTTTTGACACAGCGCGCCGTAGCGATCCGGCGGCCAACATTTCGAGCGCCAGCCGCCAGCAGGGCTGAGTACGATGTACCGTTCAATGGCAAATCCTCGCAGGAGTTGCAAGACAAACCCTTCCTGAATCGACGGCACCGAGAGAGCGACAGGCGTCACGCCGCTGCGAGCGCCTGCGCGCCGTGAAAGCTCTCCATTCTGATCGGCGATGTGAGTTTGGGCGCAACGGACGCGATCGGTGTAGAGGATGGGGACACCAAACTCACGAATCGTTTGCGAGGCAAACCCGATCCTGCGTGAAACTCCGCCAAGGAACGGCAGCGCCGCAGACTTCCACAGTCCTTGATAGTCGATTGCAGCCGTGAAATGTTCTTTTCGGATTCGTCCGATGATTTCGCGCAAGGAGTGGTAGGAGCGCGTTTCCGTCTCCCAAATATCGGCTGCCAGTTCGCTGCTCTCAACCAGCGCTTTCCAGCGGGGATGGGTCACCCAAACAATTTCAGCTTCTGGAAACGATTCGCGCAGGCCAGCGACGGCGGGAAAGGTGTGGACGATATCTCCGAGGGAGCCAAGACGCACGACCAGGAAACGCTGGTCAGGCATGCGGCGCCTTTCGAACGGATTCGAGCAGCTCTCGCGTGGAGTGATCCTTGGGGTCACCAACGATGGCCACGCGGATGCCGAGCCGAGTGGCAACAGCGCGCTCCGGCACGGTCTCGGCGGTGTAGTCGGTGCCTTTGGCGTGGACATCAGGGCGCAGTTCTTCCAGAAGAGCTTCGACGTTAGGTTCGGCGAAGAGCACGACGTAATCCACGCAGCGAAGCGCGGCAACTAGTTGCGCGCGGGCATTTTCATCGAGGATGGGGCGGCCGGGCCCTTTGAGATTACAGACGCTGGAATCGGTATTCACACCGACAACGAGAATGTCGCCTTCGCTCCGGGCACCTTCGAGATATCGAATATGGCCCACGTGCAGCGTATCGAAGCAGCCGTTGGCAAAAACGATGCGCCGGCCACGGAGCTTGTGTTCCGCAAGTTTCTCGCGCAGCACATCGCGCGCGACGAGTTTGGAAGCGGCTTCACGCATGATTTAAGAGGCGGCTCCGGATGCCTCGGCGCGGATGGCTTCGAGAAGTTCTTCGCGCGAAATGGTAGCAGTGCCGCGCTTCATGACCACCAGGCCGCCGGCGATGTTGGCAATGTGTGCGGCTTCCAGAGGGGATGCGCCGCAAGCGAGCGCCAGAGTGTAAGCGGCAAGAACGGTGTCGCCGGCGCCGGTGACGTCAACGGCTTGATCGCTGCCGTGAACGGGGATCTGCGTAAAACGATCACCCGGTTCGAAAAGAGCCGCACCATGCCGTCCGCGGGTGACCAGGAGCGATTGCAACTTCATCTCGGAAAGAGTCGCGCGGCCTGCGCGCTCGAGCTCGCCGGTATCTTGACCGATGGCCGTGTGATGCTCGGCCTCAAGCTCGGCCTCATTTGGTGTCGCCGAAGTGATGCCTGCTTTCGCATAACGGTGCAGCCGGTAACGCGCGTCGAGGGTGACGCGCAGCGTACTCTTGCGCTTGGCAGTTGCCTGCTGCACAAGCTCCGGAGTTGCTATGCCAAAGCCGTAGTCAGAAACTGCAAACGCATTCGCGTAGGACAGATATGTGGACAGCCGGTGGCGAAGCTTTTTTCGAATGGCAGCCGGCAGAGGAGCTTTCGGTTCGTAGTCGACGCGCAGAACCTGTTGTCCCACGGTGTGCGCCCAGCCAGCCAGGAAGCGGCTTTTGGTCGGCGTCGTCCAGCCCTTCACGCGGAAAATGCCGGAGACATTGACTCGTTGACGGCGGAAATGGGCAATCAGCGCGTCTCCCGCAGCATCATCGCCCACCGCTGTGACGGGCAGGACGCGCGCACCGAGAGACGCGAGATTATTGGCGGCGTTGGCGCCGCCGCCCGGCACAATCTGAGTTTCGCGATGTTTGAGGATCAGGACCGGCGCTTCGCGCGAGACACGCGAGATTTCGCCAAATTGGAATTCATCGGCCACGAAATCACCGAGGAGAACCACCGTTTTCGTGGCGAACTGCTCGACGCACTCACGGAGGGCGAGAAGGTCGACGGACGTTGACGTTGGCTCTTGCGTATGTTGACGCTTCATTTTTGCTGCCTCAGTATCCAGTCTGCCGCCTGCGCGAGATCTTCCGCGACAAAGTCGGGCTGCGACGGCCACGCCGCCGCGTGGCAGGTCAGTTCACCTTCACCGTAACCAGTACGCACGAGCACGCTTCGCGCCCCGGCATTTCGCGCGAGTTCCACGTCGGCATAACGATCGCCAACCACGAAGGAGCGATGCAAATCGAGAGTGTACTCCAGCGCCGCACGATCCAGCATGCCGGTTCTCGGCTTGCGGCAGCTGCAGTTTTGAGCGGAGGTGTGCGGACAGTAATAGGTCGCGTGGATTTTCGCACCCTTTTCGGCAAGTTGTTGCGCCATCAATTCGTTAACGGCGTGCACGAGCGATTCCGGAAAGTAACCGCGGCCGACGCCGGACTGATTCGTGACCACGATTACAGGCAAGCCCGCTTCATTGAACCGGTGAATGGCAGCCGCGACATAGGGAAACATACGAAAACGGCTGGCGTGATTCAAGTAGCCCACTTCCTCGGAGATCGTCCCGTCGCGATCGAGGAAAACGGCGGCGCGCAATGAAGATTGTTCAGGCACGCTGCACCTGGATCGAGTACAGCCAGGGTCTTGCCGCAGCCTCCACCATGTCGGCCGTGATCGCGGTCATGCACCGGTGATCGGTCGGACAGCGGCGGAGAAAACACGGGCTGCAGTAGGCTTTTTGCTGAACAATGGTGCAGCGCGGCGTGACGGGAGATGTCCCCTCAGGATCGGTCGGACCAAAGACGCCGACGATGGGCAGGCCAACGGCGGCAGCAACGTGCATCGCGCCCGAATCGTTGCCGATGAAAAGATGGCACTGCGAAAGCAGCGCGGGCAGATCGGCAATTGCGGTTTTCCCCGTGAGATCAACGGGAGGCCGGCGCATTTCGGCGGAGATGGCTGTCGAAACGCTTGCCTCGGCGGCAGTACCAAAGAGGATGACGTCGGCATCCGCTTCCGATTGCAACCGATTTGCCACCTCGGCGAACCGCGGAGGCGGCCAGCACTTTGCCGATCCATACGATGCGCCGGCCCCGATGGCAATTCTCAGCGCGCCCTGGCGTGCGCCGGATTTGTAAAGAAACTCATCGGCACTCCGGCGCTTCTCTTCTGGAACGCGCAGGCCAATGAACGTTTCGTCCTGCACGGAATCCAGCCATCCGGCGCGGCGCAGGAGTTCCAGATAATAAAACTTTTCATGCGCCGGAATTTCCCCGTGATGGGGGAGGGGTACGGCCTTGGTCAGAAGGAAGCTGCGGCCGTCGCGCGCATAGCCGATCCGTTCCGGAACATTCGCGCGCCAGGCCAGCCACGCGGCATCGAACGCATTTTGCAGCAGCAAGGCCACGTCGAACTTCTGCGCTCGAAGTTGCGCTGCCAGCCCCTCCCTGCCGCGAATCCCTGCGTGCGAGCCTTTCGGATCGTATGAGATGAGTTGATTACAGATCTCTTGGTCGCGGTAAATATCCGCGACGTACGGCCGTCCCACGATCGCAATTTCCGCATCGGGAAAACGTTTGCGCACCGCGCGAAGCGCCGGCAGCGCCATGATGGCATCCCCAACCCAGTTCGTCGCGCGTATGAGAAGCTTCACGCCGCAGCTCCCGCGCTCGCCGCAAGAGTCTGGTCAAGAACATTTCTGAAATCAGCCTCTGGAGTCACAATCAGGTCGATCACTGCAACGTAGACCGGAGCTTCCTCGAACTTGAGAACACCGAGATTCTGCGCGTCCTTTTCGGTCGTCACAAATGCATTCGCGCCGGCCCGCTTCCCTGCTTGCATCACCTTTAGCATGTCCCCCTGCGTATAGCGATGGTGATCGGGAAAGATGGCTTGGCCGCAAATGGCAAGCCCCCAATTTGCGAGATCGCGAAGGAAAGCATCTGGGTTACCGAGACCGCAGAATGCAAAAAAAGGGCCGGCGCCAATTTCATCGCCAGAGAGAGGAGCGATCTCGCCGCCGAAACGCCGAAATCCAAGCAGTCGCGTCGACGCAGCGAAAACCGGATACCGATCGAGTTTCCCGACTGCCTCGAGCGTTCCAGATGCCGGTTCGGCGCGGGTAAAAATGATCAAATTTGCGCGGCTCATGGCCGCGACAGGCTCCCGAAGGCGGCCGGCGGGCAGCAAGAGCTCCGCCGCGAGCGGTCGAGACGCATCCATCAAAAGAATATTCAGGTCGCAGGCGAGCTGCAGATGCTGAAAACCGTCGTCCAGGAGAAAAACATCGATGGACTGCCGCGATTCGATCCCACGGCCTTCGGCGAAACGGTTTTTGCCAACACCAAATGAGACGCGGCTCTGCAAACGGAATTTCATCAACTCGATTTCGTCGCTAGTGCCATTCGCGCCTCGGTAACCGCGGCTCAGAATAGCAACACGCTTTCCATCCGCGAGAAATTTCTCGGCGAGCCAAATCACCATCGGTGTTTTGCCAGTACCGCCAACCGTCAAATTCCCGACGCTGATGACGGTCGCATTCAGGCGTTTCTGTTTGAACCAGCCGTTGGCATAGAGCCAAACACGCGCGCGGACTCCGATACCATAGAGCAGCGAGAGCGGCCAAAGCAGTCTCCGCAATGGCTGCAGGACGTTCATCGCCCGGCGCCGTTCAGACGCTTCGCAATCTCCGCCACCGCCCGATCCGTCGCCCCGCGCGAGTCAGCCACCAAGTCCCGCGCCTTCTCGCTCATTTTTTTCATCCGCTCCGGATCGCGAAACAATTCGATCCAGGCGACGCCGACGTCTTCCGGGCTTTCCACTTGAATAGCGGCGCCCGCCGCAACAAAACGCGAAGCAATTTCCGCGAAATTTTCCATCGATGGGCCAAACACGGGGATTTTACCGAAGGCCGCCGGTTCCAGAATATTGTGACCACCGGAAGAAACAAGCGAGCCTCCGACAAAAGCGCCGTCGGCGAGTCCATAAAGCGATGCCAGCTCACCGATGCTGTCAAGCAGAAGAACAGTGACATCATCGGGTATGCTGGAGTTATCAGACAGCTGAATGACTTTCGATCGTCCCGGCCCGGGAATCGGTAATCGCGATCGCCGGATGAACTTGCGGTGCGATTCATCAATGAATTCCGCGGCGTCATCAAAACACTCCGGCTTGCGTGGCGCCAGCACAAGCAGCGCCTTTGGATACTCGCCTTGCAATGTTCCAAACGCGATGAGCGCGTGCGGCTCTTCCGTCGCAACAACGCTACCGGCGACGATGATCGGCGATCGGCCGCTGCGTTTTAGCTCGGCCGCGAGCCAGTTCGACAACGGAGTGGGCGCGGGAAGCTCCAGGTCGTATTTCAAATTTCCGCTGACCCGCACGCAATCTGCGGGAGCGCCCAGGGCCCGCACGCGGTCCGCATCTTTCTCGCTCTGCACGAGAAAGGCGCTGGCATTGGACAGGGCGTTTCTCAGAAAGGGACGAAGGAAAAAGCCAAAAACTCCGAGATACCTCTGGTAGCGTGCAAACGAACGGTCCGAAATGCGCCCGCTGACGAAGAGTACCGGAATCTTACGCCGGCCGGCCTCCCGGAGGAAATTCGGCCAGATCTCGGTCTCCAGCACCAGCACTACCGACGGACGCACGGCATCCAGCGCACGGCGGACGCAGAATGCCCAATCCAGCGGAAAATAGATGACGGCATCGGCAAACGGCATACGTTCGCGCGCCAGCGCCTGCCCGGTGTTGGTGGTCGTTGAGATAATGAGAGGCCGATTGGGGTAAGCTTCTTTCAACCGCCGCGCAAGAGTAATGCTGGAGAGCGCTTCGCCGACACTCACCGCATGAATCCAGATCGCGCCCGTAGACTGCGCGGGCAGTTTGGCAAGCGCCGGAAAGGACAATCCCAGGCGTTCCCCAAGGTTAGAGAGATATTTCCCGTGGCGCAGTCCCTGCACGAGCCAGTAGGGCGTCAGCAAAAGGGCCGCGAGGCCCATGAGAAGGCTATAAATGAAATACACTAAGCGTGGCTCCGGTCTGTCCAGGCTCCGCCAGCAGCAGGCGGCGCGCGACGCAGGGCAACCCTGCACAACCCCCAGGAATCGAAGGCCCCAAGATGAGAAAAGTCTATTATAACCCGATGCGAAAACTAACCCTCATCCTTCCCTTTCTTGCCGCCTCGCTGCTGGCCGCCCAACAGCGGGCCCCGCAGCAACCGTCTTCGCTCAAGAGCACGTCGTTGGAATCCCACGAGGGCATGACCATTACGGCGCGGCCGTGGACCGACCCCGCACTCTACAAGGAAAAGTTTCCGAAGAAGTCGCCATTTGCGGCAGGAATTATCGCCGTGCAGGTCGTTTTTC
>Ga0209648_10001811_pt1 | contig 17388 bp, 15 predicted proteins | sample GraSoi2013_115cm_FD_185830 | JGI IMG/M metagenome (GOLD analysis project Ga0209648, IMG submission 185830) | Grasslands soil microbial communities from the Angelo Coastal Reserve, California, USA - Sample 9_17_2013_115cm (SPAdes) (version 2) | ecosystem: Environmental > Terrestrial > Soil >...
TGAACGCGGATACCGGCAAGGTCGTCGCCACTCCGGCCATCTGCGATGGCCCGGACGCCAGCGCCTTCGATCCTTCGACGGGCTACGTGTTCGCTTCCTGCGGCGATGGCAACCTTACGGTCATCCACGAGGATTCGCCCGACAAGTACACCGTCGTTGAGAATGTCCCCACGAAGAAGTCCGCTCGCACCATGGGTCTCGATCTCAAAACCCACAATATCTTTCTTCCCGCCGCCGATTTCGACGCGCCCGCTGCGGGCGAACGCCGCGGCAAAATGAAACCGGGCTCGTTCGTGATCCTGGTGGTCGGCAAATAGCCTGAATTCGTCCACGCGGCGCGAAGCGGCGCCTGCCAAAAAAACAGAAGCGTCCCGGTGACGAGGGTCACCGGGACGCTTCTGTTTAGGGGGATTGAGGGAGCTCTTAGTGCACGAGTCCGACGTTATGCGCGCCCGACGCGAATGAAATACTCGCGCCCGCCGCTTGTGGCAGCCACCAAAACTTCCGCACCCAGCCATGCTGGTTCACCATCATGCGCTTGCCCAGGTAGTCCATCACCAGCGGGCTTACCTGCGTCGCCGCATAGATGGCATTCGAATTGGCAAAGGGGCGCAGCAGCGGGTTCGCCTCCTGGCCGTAGCCGCCGGCCACTGCCCGGTGCGTTGACCAGGCGTCAAAGGCCGCGCCGCTGTGCCCCGCCAGCGCTAATCCATACCAGATCTTCCTTTGCCGGGCCGTCTCGCGCGGCCGGGTAAACACTGGCTTTAGCGGCTGAAAGGGCCGCGCCGCCGGGTTCGGAGCGAACGGTTCGAAATCGGCTTTCACCTTGGGTGCTGGCGCGGATGGCAGGGAGGCTACCAGAGTGGACTCTTTTGTCGCGCTAGCGGAAACAACTGCGGGAGTGTCGTTAACCACTTTCGTCGTATCGTCCAGCTGCGGGATGGAACAGATCAGGAGGAGCGTTGCAATGATCATTTACCACCTCAGTGTTGCCCGTGGGTCCTGCAAGTCCGTCCCCACTCGCAATGAGGTTAATCTACTGTACGAAAGGTCAGGGTGCACTGGCCCATTGGTCACATTATGCTTAGTACTCACCTATAGCCACTCCGTTTACCTGTTTTCGAACGCCAGTACTAAGCCATAAATGTGAAAATATTTTTACATTTCTGGCCCTGCGGTATCGCTCTCCCAGCGCCGTGACGCAAGCAGAACTCTCGCCGCGACTCTGCTATAATCCGCCTGTTGATCCCGGCTTGACCTGGGTCACACGAAAAGATGCCCGGCAACGACTCCTCCGCCGCCAAGCGCGCTCGCCTTCCGCAGCGCAGTCCGCAGCCTCCCCGCTTCATCGTCATTGAAGGCCCCTTGCGCGTCGGCAAAACCACTCTTGCCCGCATCCTCGCTGAGCGCCTGCATGCCCGCCGCATCTACGATTGCGAGGACAATCCCTTCCTCGCCGATTTCTACAAAGCCAAACCCGGCTCTGCCCTTCGCGCACAGATGTACTTCCTCGTCGAGCGCCAGAAGCGCCTCCGCGAAGCCCTCGCCGTCGAATCTCCTGGCCCCGTCCTCTCCGACTTCCTCATGGAAAAAGACCGCATCTTCGCCAATCTCAACCTCGACGACGAAGAGCTCAAGCTCTACGAGCGCTACTACGAAGCCCTCACCGCGGACATTCCCGCTCCCGATTTGGTCATTTATCTCCAGGCCAAGCCCGAAGTTCTCCGCGCCCGCATCGCCAAGAAAGCCTCCCGCGACGAATCGCACATCGCCCCCGAATACGTCGAGGAAGTGGCCCGCGCCTACGAACATTTCTTCTTCCGCTACGCCGCCTCTGACCTCCTCGTCATCAACACCTCCGACATCGACTTCGTCGAGCGCAGCGACGATCTCCAACTCCTCCTCCGCCGCCTCCAGGAACCCGTCAAGGGCACACAATACTTCCTCCCCCTCGGCGCCTCCGAGTAGCTGTCCCCCTTATGCTGGGGGCGAACTTCAGTTCGCCCTGATTTTGTCTTTGTAGGGGCGCAATTCATTGCGCCCTAGTCTCTGCTTAGGACTTCTGTGGAACGGCATGTACAAAAGGTAGGGTCGATCTGTATTTCTAAGCGCTTCTCTGCCGGCTCATCCCCGTCAGAACGCGCAACTCGCCCACAATCAACAGTTCGATGTTCACCGCCTGCTCGTTCCGCACCAGGTGAACGTCGCGGTCGGTCCGCTCGGGACCCGTCCGGTATCCTTCCATGTGCAGGATCACGTCTTTCTCATGTTCCAGCCGCCCTGCGTTTTTCACGGTGATCAAAAGTTTCCTCGAATCGTAATGCACCGTCATCTGTTTCGACCGTGCAGCGCACCAGATCCTCAGGTCTCCCATCACGGTTTCCTTGCAGGTAAGCGTCTCTTCCTGCGTCACCGCATTCCACTCGCTGCACTTCTGGAAAATCGAATCTTTAACGCTCTTCCAAACCAGGGGCGCCCGCGCCATCGCCAGTGCCTGATTCTGCGTCGCTTCGTAAATCAGCTCCTCTTCCGTGAGCTTCGCGGCCAGGTATTCCTGCGCCGCCTGCCTGGTGGTCTCGTCCATGATCGCGCCCGTCTCCCGGTGAAGCATTTTACACGACCTCGAATAGCAAACCCTTGCTGATTTGGCAAGCCGGATCGGACACGCTGTCTTACCTCCCTGTTTCTGTCACCCTGAACAGCAACGTGAAAATGTCACCCCGTGAGGCGGCGGGCCCGTCCTTGCCGGCTGTGCAGGCGCTGGAAAAAGACTCAGGAGCCGCTTAGAAAAAACGGCGAGGCTCCCACCTCTTTTTTGGTGGAAGCCCCGCCTCTTGAGCGTTACACGAACCGGGAATTTCCCGATTCAATTCTGGGACGCGCTGTCGCTACCGGATATCGGAAGTTCGGGAATAGACGAATTCCTCTCCCGTGTTGTCTGCCGGATAGAACCACGCTTTGATGGCCACGGGCGACTTGCCCACGCGGTCCTTAAATTCGAATGTGGATCGAGCCGGAGAATAAGTGCGAGTGATCGGAATCGTCAGAGTCGTTGCCAGGAGTTCGGTTTCCTCTTCATTCCAAATTTGCACCACGTGCTCCACAGCTATGCCATCGACCAGTTTGAAGACGTAGGTTCCCGCCGGCAGAACGTGCCCGGGAACTCCCACCGCCATGCTGAACGTGACGATGACCTTTTTGTCAAACTGGTCCGCTCTGGCACCCGGGACGAATACGCCGCACAACAGCAACGTGCACAGCGCAAATACAACTCCTCTCACACTTTTCATGATACTTCCCTCCTAGTTGGATGATCTGAGCCGAACGGGCAGGGATGGCGGCTGAGGTTGGAGCGAGCGCGGCCGAATCCAATGCCCGGTACTTCTACTTAGTCTTCGTTTACTTCTGTCACGCTAGTTGGATGCCGCGGGTTGCCTGCGGTTATGCGCGAAACGGCCGCCGCACGCTGCTCGCCAGAGAGAACAATCCGCTGGTATGAACTTTGGGGATGCAGTAGGCTCCACACCATGTTCAAGCGGCTTATGATTCTTGGGATCGCGGGGCTCGCCTTCATCTTGGGGGCCAACTACCTTTTGGTTTACAGCCTGAACCAACAAGTCGCGCGAGAGCGCGAGCAGCAGGACCGCACTTACTGGAGCGCCTTTAACGCCATCGAGCAGTTCGGTGAACATCCGGACAAAGTCACCAAGGAGAAAGCCAAGGCCGCCTTGGACGACGCCCGCCAAAGAGGCCTGGGCAAAATTCGCGCGAGAATTCTTCAACATTATTTTGAGGACCTTGAACGCTGTTATCAAGGCGAGCGCGAGTCTTGCAAGCAGGCAAACGCTGACATGAATGAAGCCATTCGAGTACCTGCTGGGCGCCAGTAGGCGCGGCCCCTGCGCTGCTACTGTTTCGTCCGATAGAAGATCGGCTGCGGGCCGTCCACGACTTTGAAATCCGCCGGCACAGTGAACAACGACAGGCTCGGCTCCGTGCGCACGATGTTCGTGAGGCGGAAAGTCTGTTCTCCCATGCGCGGATCGCTCCGCTTGCTGTAAACAACGGTCTTAAGATCGGGCGAAGTCCAGACTTCCGTAACAATTGTAATGGGCCGATCATTTCCGATTTGTCCTGCCGGAATCGTGTGTGTCGTCCGCACCCCGTTCACGATGACACCTTCCATGGTCTGAGAACCAAGATCCTCGGAATTGCCCTGATCCTGCTCACTCGTAACCAGATGTTTTTCGAAGAATACTCCCGGCGCGGGAGCCGCCATGGTCGTCGGCGTCGCATCAGGCGGAGGTAACGGCGGTCCGTTCCCTTCGATGACTCTCATGCTGACTGCCACGCCCGCGGTACTCCCTGCAAGTGGAGGAAGCGCGGGCATTTTCTGCGCCGTCTTTTCCGTCAGGTTCAAAGTGTAGGAAGTCTGCGCGACCGGGTCGTGGATGAAAATCAGATGCGGCGCATTGGCCGCCGACAAGTTCCCGATTGGCGGCAGGACGGTATCCTGACGCGTGCGGCCTTGCGAATCGCGTGCGGTTGTTCCCGTGCTCGTCTGCACGAGGCGATTGCCATCCGCGAGGGTCTGGATGGATTCATTCGTGATCGTGGCGGAATACGGCGCACCCAGTACGGGACCTGAGGCTCTGTCGAATCCGCCCGAGACACCGGTGCCCACGGCACCAGTGGTCTGATAGATCACGTTCCCCTTTTCTTGCGCGAAGGCGCAGGATGCGGCTGCGAGAACAAGAAGCAATGCTCGTTTCATGGTGATGACTCTCCTTTTTTAGCTCAACGAACTCACTGCCGCAGACGAACCTGTTTGACAGATCCATCCGGAGCAATACTCAGTTCCGCGATGAAATTCATTCCTTTCGGCATCGCGCCCGGTGGAAACATCGCTTCCGCTGGAATGGCGATTTGCACGGCAGTTTCCGTGGGCTGCCATTTCACGGCTCGCTCCTGGACGGCCGGAACCGCGTGCCGCCTGTGGATCGTCTTGCGTGGAGCAGGCTCCGCCGCGTGCGGTGTGGGAACCGGGACAGAAGTAGCCGCTACCGTCGGAATGAGAACCGGCGGCGGCTCGACGCGTCTCTGCGCGAAGGCCAGAAACATCACGGCTGCGGCCACAGCAGCGCTCGCAAGTACAGGCACCCAGCGCGGAACCCGGCGACGCGTCTTCGCCGTCACCACAGCATCGCAATACACATCGAAGGTGTTACTCACCTGTTCGTACGCTGCCAGTCGGCTGCGACATTCTTTGCACCCTTCGATATGGCGTTCCACGCCGGCTGCTTCGTCTGACGAAAGCTCGCGGTCGAGCCAGGCGATCAATTTCGCTTGAACGTCACACATTGCATTTCTCCGCTAACTTCTTGATCGCGCGCTCCACAGTGTCTCCCACCGTGGACGTTGCTATTCCCAGGACCTCTCCGATTTCACGGTAACGCAAGCCTCCCGCCCTTAGCAGGAGGCACTCCCGTTCGGACTCCGTCAGCAACCGAATCGCGGTTGCGAGACGCCGGAACTTCTCTTTCTCAAGCACCCGTTGCTCCGGCGTCGCGTCGTCCGCCAAAAAATCCATTTCGCCGTCGAGCGGTTCACTGAATCGCCGATGATAGCTCGTCTGGCGATTCCGGGCCTGATTGTGGGCAACGCGAAACAGCCAGCCGCGGATGTTTTCCTGTGTTCCATCCGAAGCCAGATGCCGTTGCAGGCTGAGAAACGCGTCTTGCACTACATCCTGCGCTTCGTCGCTCGTAAGTCCGAGACAGACCAGGTAGCGCAGCAGGGGCTTGCGTAGTTCGCGGTACAGAGTCGTGACCTCCGAGGAGCCGGCGGCCAACCGGAACAGCGGTAGCGCCAGGGGTACGGAATCGTCACTCACATGAGCCTCCGCATCGCGCCTCTATCTATAGAACAAGCGAGAGTCCTGGTTTTCCGGCGTGGTGAGTCCGCCTCCACAGAAGGCTCTCGCATTGGAAGACACTTGGGTGCTTAGACGCGCTGCATGTAGAACATGGTCATCGGACTTATGGCCGCGAGCGAAAACAGAGACCGCCCATGCAGGTCTCTCAGATTAGGCAATCAGGTTGCTTTCTCCACCGCGGCGTTTGACGTCATGCAAGAGGTGACCCGGAAGGCAGGAATCCGAGCAGATACACCATATGGCCCGAGGCGCACTACAGATTGAACAGCGAAGACTCCCAGGGGTGACATTGGCGCAGCATTCCAGGGGCGGAGCAAACCATTTGGCGCCGCTTAGAAGTCTAGATTCGTGGCGGTCGAATGTCTTGGATGCAGGTGTTGTACCTGGGGCTTTTGCCCTCTTTTCCCAAGACTTTCTGCTTTCCCGCCCCGGAACCCCGGAACTTCAACCTTCAAATCCGCACTTTGGATCCCGGATGCACCTTCGGGACTTGTAACCTGCAATCATTTCAGCGTCTTCCCGCTCCATTCGAATGATGTACAAGAAATGAATTGACAAGCATACTACTTCCTGCTATTCTGTCCAGTGTTTGCCAAGCCCCAACCCGCTCCCGTTAACCGGACGGTAGCTCGTCGCACCACCCGCCGTTCCGCGTCGACTCCCATCCCTGGCTCGCTCCCCGCTAACTCCTTTGCTCTCAATCTTTTTGCCGACCCCCACCCCTTAACCCCAATCGCACCAATCCTTTACAAAAACATAGGGGGGCGGGGGGCCTCAACTTTCCAATCCACATCCCCCATTTCCTGCCCCCTGCCCCATCATCTCTCTAACTCCCATGGAATCATACCGTTTGCCGACCCCCACCCTCTAACTCGTTTGGAATCATATCGTTTCAAAGACGTAGGGGGAGGGTTCATCGGATCTCGGATCTCTCTAAGTCTTTTGTCTGCAACATTTATGGGACGTCTCGTAAGTGTTGCAAACACAGGACTTACAAGAGCGTTAAGTTCTTTAGATGCAACACTTACAAAAAACAAGGGGGGTGGGAGTGTTATGGCTAACCAGGAATCCAACAAGGATTCCTCTCCCGAGCGGCCATCGGGAGCGAGGGACCTACTTCCTCTCCTCACCCCAATGAGCAGCACCAACCCCTGGAAACAGATGTCCTTCCTGGCCGTCCTAACCGTTGAGCAGGGGTGGCATTATGGCTGGAAACTTCCAACAGGATCTTCGGGGCGGCTTGCGGATGCTGAGGAAAAGCCCCGGCTTTACGTTTGTGGCGGTGCTGTCGCTGGCGCTGGGCATCGGGGCGAACACCGCCATCTTCACCATTATCAACGCGGTCTTCCTGCATCCCCTGCCGGTCGAGGAACCCTCGCGCCTGGCGGAGATGTTTACCCGCGACGCCCAAACGATCGATGCGAATACCAACTTCCAGCTCACCGGCACTTCCCTCCCCAATTACGAAGACTATCGCGACCAGAACACGGTCTTCTCCGGGCTGGCGACGGTCACTTTCCCCATACCGCTGAATTGGGGCGGCCAAGCCGAGCCGCAACAACTGAACGCCTCGCTGGCGAGCGGGAACTTCTTCGACGTGCTGGGTGTGAAGCCCTATCGCGGCCGAACGTTTATCGCCGGCGTAGACAAGAAGCTCGGCGCCAACGCGGAAGTGGTTTTGAGCTACAGCCTGTGGGCGCGCCGATTCGGTTCGGACGACAAGTTTATCGGCCAGACCATCACCCTGAACGGGACACCCTACACGGTCGTGGGCGTGGCGCCGCCGAGTTTCAAAGGAATCGTGTCGCTCGGACGGCCGGACGTGCTCTGGATCCCCATCGGCATGCGCGACTATGTGCTTACCGGGCAACTCAAGAATCTCGAGAATCATCGGCGCTTTCGTTGGCTCTCGATCGTCGGCCGGTTGAAACCGCAGGTCGGCGTTGCGGAGGCGCGGGCGGCGATGAAGACGGTCGCGGCCGGCCTCGAGAAGGAGTATCCCCGGGACAACAAGGGCCGCACGGTGGAACTATATCCGCTGAACGAATCGGCGCTGGGGATCAATCAGCGGCGGCAGTTTTCTCTTGCCGGCGGCGTGCTGATGGGTGTGGTCGGCTTGGTGTTGTTGATCGCGTGCGTCAACCTGGCCAATCTGCTCCTCGCGCAGGCCGCCAAACGCGAGAAAGAGTTGAGCATTCGCGCGGCGATGGGCGCTGGGCGGCTGCGGCTGGTGCGTCAACTTCTGACGGAAAGCACCTTGCTTTCGCTGATGGGCGGTTTGGCCGGTCTGTTGGTAGCGTATTGGGGACGCAATGTGTTGTGGTCCTTCCGGCCACCGTTTCTTCTGGATGGCTCGATCGATCTTTCGTTCGATGCCCGCGTGCTGGGATTTACCGTGGTCATCTCTCTGCTGACCGGGCTGGTCTTCGGAATCATCCCGGCCATCAAGGCTTCCAGGACGGACATCAACGAGATTTTGAAGGTCGGCGGGCGTGGCGGAGCGCTGGGCTGGACGCACAACCGTTTGCGGGGCTTGCTGGTGATTGCGGAAATCGCGCTGGCGCTGGTTGCGCTTGTCGGATCGGGCCTGTTTCTTCGCAGCATGCAGAACGCCCAGCAATACAATCCAGGCTTCGAGTCGCAAAACCTGCTGCAAATGAATTTCGACCTGGGCGCCCTGCGTTACGACGAGAATCATGGGCAGCAGTTCTTCCGCGACGTCATCGAGCGCGCCAAGACTGTGCCGGGAGTGGTGAGCGCCTCGGTATCCTCGAATGGCATATTCGGCGGCGGCTTCCTTGGAACCATCTTTCGCGAAGGCGAACAGACCGACCCCAATAATCGCGGCACCCTCGTTAATTTTGACGACGTGACCCCCGGCCACTTCGAGACTATGCGCATTCCCCTGTTGCGCGGCCGCGATTTCACGGACTTCGACCGCGAAAACACCACGCCGGTGGTCGTCATCAACGAGGCCATGGCTAAGATGCTTTGGCCGGGCCTGGAACCGCTCGGAAAGCGCTTTTACATTGTGATCGATCCAAAGCCGTATCAGGTTGTCGGCGTTGTGGGGACCGCGGTCATTGGTCAGATCGGGGAAGAGCCGCAACCCATCGCCTACCTCCCCATGCGGCAGCAATACTCGCCTGTCGGCTCGCTTGTGGTGCGTACCAACAATAACCCCGTCCCGCTCATCGGAGCGGTGCGGGCGCAGATCCAGCCAATTGATAAGAATTTGGCATTGACCAACGGCCAGACCGTGCAGCAGATTTTGGGACAGGGCTTGTGGGCCGCGCGCATGGGCGCGGCGTTGCTCGGCCTGTTCGGTGCGCTCGCGCTGATCCTCGCGTCGATTGGAATTTATGGCGTGCTGGCGTATTCAGTGGCGCAGCGAACGAGCGAAATCGGATTGCGCATGGCGCTGGGCGCGCAACCGCGTCAAGTGCTAGGGCTCGTGCTCAAACAGGGCATGCTCTTGGCGCTGATTGGCGCGGCCATGGGGGTACTGGTGGCGTTGCCGATCGCTCGCCTGGCCTCAGGCCTGCTCTACGGCGTGAGCGCTACCGATCCTCTTACCTATGCGGGCATCACGCTGCTGCTGATGGGCGTCGCGCTGCTGGCATGTTACCTTCCCGCGCGGCGCGCCACACGCATTGATCCGCTCGTCGCACTGCGCGTGGACTAGCGGTCGTTGCGTTGATGTGGAGTAGCGGACGTTGCGTTGAGTGAGGATTAGGCGCCGTTTTTTTCCACCGCGCTCTCCATTAACATTGACAAGCGGCTGTAAGCAGCATACCTTTCCGCACCGATGGAATCCGTCGCCTAGCGCCGATGAAGAACAGACTCCTGGCAGCGGCCATCCTAACCGCCACCATTGCCATCGCGGCATCGCTGCTCGCCGGCGCACAAATCCTGCCGCTGCCCGCGCTTGTCCCGGCGCTCCTGCGCTGGCTGGCGATCCTGCTCATCGCCGCCCATGCCACGTCACGCCGGTCGCTGACCACTTGGATCTTCGTCGGCCTGCTGGCCGGCGCGGAGTTTGGCCACGACTGGCCCTCTCTCGCGGTCAACTTTCAGCTCCTCGGCACCATCTTTCTGCGGCTCATCAAGGTCATCATTGCGCCACTGCTCTTCGGCGTTCTTGTCGTCGGCATCGCCGGGCACCCCGACCTGAAGAAAGTCGGCCGGCTGGGCGTCAAGTCCCTCATTTACTTCGAAGTCGTGTCCACGCTTGCCATGCTCGTCGGCTATGCGGCCATTCACCTGAGCCGCGCGGGAGAAGGCGTCCATCTCCCGCCGTCTTCCGCAGCGCAATCCCTCAATGTTTCGCCGCACACCGCCACGCAGCTCATCACCGACATCTTTCCGGAAAACATCGCCAAATCCGTCGCCGAAGGCCAGGTGCTGCAAATCGTCGTGTTCAGCGTCCTCTTCGCCATGGGACTCGCCCTCGTTCCGGAGCCCAAGCGCCGTCCGATGCTGGCCTTCGCCGAAAGCCTTTCGGAAACCATGTTCAAGTTCACGAACTTGGTGATGTACGCCGCGCCGCTCGGCGTTTTTGGCGCCGTTGCTTACACCGTCGGACACCTGGGGGTGGGAGTCCTGCTTCCACTCCTGAAACTCGTGGCCACCATGTACGTCGCACTCGCCTTTTTCATCGTCTGCGTGCTGCTGCCGATCGCGATGTGGGCGCGCATCCCTATCAAGCGCTTTATCAACGCCGTCGCCGAGCCCGTCACCCTCGCATTTGCCACTGCAAGCTCCGAGGCCACGCTGCCGAGCGCCATCGAGCAATTGGAGTCCTTCGGAGTCCCGCGCGAAATCGTCGCCTTCGTCCTTCCCACCGGCTACAGCTTCAATATGGACGGCGCAAGCCTCTATCAATCTCTGGGGTTATTTTTTGTGGTCCAGGCCGCGGGACTGCACCTCAGCATCGGTCAGCAAGTTTTGATGATTCTAACGCTTTTGATCAGCAGCAAGGGAACCGCCGGCGTGGCGCGCGCCTCGCTGTTGATCGTATTCGGCGTGGCGACTTCGTTTCATCTGCCGATGGAGCCGCTGTTTCTTCTTTTCGCGATCGATCAGCTCATGGATATGGGGCGAACTGCGGTCACCGTTCTCGGCAATTGTGTCGCCTGCGTCGTCATCGCGCGCTGGGAAGGCGAATTCCCCGCAAAGCCCGCCATTTCCACCTAGAGCAGCCGACTGCCAACTGTTGTATATTCCCCTACGCACATTCAGGAGGCTCTCTAAATGGAACTTTGGTCACGCCGTAAATTTTTTCTCACTTCGCTGGCCGGCAGCGCCGTTGCCGGGGCGAACAAGCTCTTTGGCCGCACGTTGCCCGATTCGAACGGCGCGGTGGCTAGTGCGCGCGCATTTCCGGGCAGTCCCGCGCAGAGCAAGCGGCCGCTGATTATTTCCAGCGCCAATGGATTCCATGCCCTCGATAAAGGGATGGACATCCTCAAGAAGGGCGGCGACACGCTGGACGCTGTTGTTGCCGCTGTCACCGTCGTCGAGGACGATCCGAATGACGACTCCGTTGGCTACGGCGGACTGCCCAACGAAGAAGGGGAAGTGGAGCTGGACGCCAGTGTCATGCACGGGCCTACGCACCGCGGCGGTTCGGTCGCGGGCGTGCGGCGCATCAAAAACGTTTCGCGCCTCGCGAAGGCGGTTATGGAGAAAACGAATCACGTGATGATCGTTGGGGACGGCGCGCGGCGTTTCGCGGTGGCCGAAGGATTCGAGGAGATGAATCTCCTCACCGAGGACTCGCGGAAGATCTGGCTCGCGTGGAAAGCCAAGTCTTCGCTCAATTGGCATCCGGGAATCGATTCGCCGGAATGGAAAGAGCATATTTCCGGCATTTTCGAAGGCGACCAGGAAAAGATCGCCTACGCCGAACGCGTGATCGCGCATCCGCCCACCGGTACGATTCCCTGCATGGCCGTTGATTCGAACGGCGACATTTCCGCCACCACCACGACATCCGGTTTGGCCTGGAAAATTCCCGGGCGCGTCGGGGATTCACCGATCATTGGCGCGGGCTGCTGCGTGGACAATGAAGTCGGCGCGGCGGGTTCGACCGGCAAGGGCGAGGAAAACATCAAAATTTCCGGGGGCCACACCATCATCGAAATGATGCGGCAGGGCAAATCGCCGACGGACGCCTGCCTGGAAGCGATGGCCCGCATCGCGCGCAACTATAAAAACGACAAGAAGAAGCTCTCGACCTTTCACATCTATTTCTATGCGCTGAATAAAGACGGCGTGCACGGCGCCGCTTCCCTCTGGCGCAATGGATATGAGGCGAGCAAACAGGCTTCGTATGCCGTGCATGACGGGACCGAGTCGCGTCTGGTGGCATGCACGCCGTTCTTTGACGCAGTTGGCGGCGATCAATGAAAGAACAAGGTGACTCGTGACTCGTGATTCGTGACTGGTGACTCGTGCAAACCCTAGCAAGCGAGGATTCTTCCGCAAGCTGATTTCTCGGACCGACAATTTTTCTATTTTCCTTTTTCTGATTTCGATATTCTGAGTGCATGGATCAGGCCAACATTTTGATTATTGGCGGTGGCGTCGTCGGTTGCGCCATCGCGCGCGCCGTTTCCGGGCGCTGGCAGGATGTTTTTCTTGTCGAGCAATTTCCAAAGCTCGGCATGGCAACCAGCACGCGCAATAGCGGCGTGAACCACTCGGGTATCTACTATCCGAAGAATTCATTGAAGGCACGCCACTGTGTCGAAGGAAATCGGCTCACGTACGAGTTCTGCAAGAAACACAACGTTCCGTTTCGGCACTGCGGAAAGCTTGTCGTGGCCGCGGACGCTCACGAAGTGGAGGAACTCGCTGCGCTAAAGAAGCGCGGTGAAGACAACGGCGTCGAAGGACTTCGTCTTATCGGTGCTGACGAAATCCGCGCGCGCGAACCGCACATCAAAGGTGTTGCCGCGCTGGACGTACCTTCGACGGGCATCGTCTCTGCTGAGGAACTGGTTCACGCTTATGGGCGCGTGGCGACGAATCAGGGAGCAAACATAGTTACGCGCGCGCAGGTAATTTCACTGGAGCCTTCCGGCGAATCCATTCGCGTGGGGCTGCGCATCGGCGACGAGGAGGACGCGCAGGAGGAAACGATCGAAGCGAAATGCGTAATCAATGCCGCGGGACTCTATGCCGATGAAGTGGCGGCGATGCTGGGGAATCATTCCTGGAAGATTTATCCGGTGCGCGGCGAATACTGCGAGGTGCGCGGACCGCGTTCCTCGCTCATCAACAATCTTGTTTATCCTTTGCCGCACGCGGATGGGCTCAGCCTTGGAGTGCACTTCACAAAAACGCTTTGGGGAACTTTTCTCTTGGGGCCGACGGCGTCATACGTCGAAGGAAAAGATAATTACGAGAAGAACCGCTTGCCCATTGCGGATTTCGCGCACAGCGCGAAAACGCTGTTGCCGGAAATTGAGGAGAAGGACTTGCAGCTTGGGTATTCGGGGTTGCGGCCAAAGCTCGTTCCGCCGGAGCACAAAGGGATCGTTGATTTTGTGATCACGCGGGATTCCGCCGTGCCGCAGGCGATTCACCTTGTGGGGATGGAGTCGCCGGGGCTCACGGCTGCGCCATCCGTCGCGGAGCATGTTTCAACGCTCGTCGCGGAAATACTTGGCTAGGATTATTCGACGACGATTCGCAAGAATTTCTTTTTTCCGGCGCGCAGTAGAAATTGGGCGGATTTGCTGAGATCGATTTCCCGGCGCGGGTCATCGATTCGAACGCCGTCGATTTCGACGCCACCTTGTTCAATCAAGCGCTGTGCTTCGCTTTTTGAGGCAATTAATTTCAGATCGACAAGCAAAGCCGTCAGTTTTCTTGCAGGCCCTTTCGGCAACTTCATGACTGGGGCTTCGACAGGGGCCTGGCGGTCGCGGAAGACGCGCTGGAAATTGGCGGCGGCTTTGCGGGCGGCGGCTTCGCCATGGAAACCGGAGATCACTTCTTGCGCCAGGCGCATTTTCGCGTCCATGGGATGGAGCGCGCCGTCGGCAACTTCTTTTTTTAAGGCTTGAATTTCGTGCGGCGTGCGGTCGGTGACCAGTTCGTAGTAGGACCACATGAGTTCGTCGGGAATGGACATCATTTTGCCGAACATTTCGTCCGGGGCTTCGGTGATGCCGACATAATTGCCGAGGCTCTTGGACATTTTGCGCTGGCCGTCGAGTCCTACGAGGATTGGCATCATCATCGCGATCTGCGTTTCCGCTCCGTACTCGCGCTGAATTTCGCGGCCCATGAGCAAATTGAACTTTTGTTCGGTGGCGCCGAGCTCGACATCCGCCCGGAGTTCGACAGAATCGTAGGCCACGAGCAGCGGGTAGAGCAGTTCATGCATGGAAATGGGCTGCTGCTCGGTGAGGCGTTTGTGAAAATCTTCGCGTTCGAGCATGCGAGCGACGCGGTATTTTGCGCAGAGGCGCACGATGTCGTAGCTGGTCAGCTTGTCCAGCCACTCGCTGTTGTAACGGATTTCCGTCTTGTCGCGGTCGAGAATTTTGAAGACCTGGTCGAGGTAGGTTTTCGCGTTGGCGTTGACCTGCTCGCGCGTGAGCGGCGGGCGCGTTTCGGATTGTCCCGTGGGATCGCCGACCATGGCGGTGAAATCGCCAATAAGGAAAACGGCGGTGTGGGCCATGTCCTGAAAATGTTTGAGCTTGCGGATCACGACGGTGTGCCCGAGGTGGATGTCGGGCGCTGTCGGGTCGACGCCGAGTTTCACGCGCAGGGGCTTTCCGGTCTTTCGTGACTTTTCGAGTTTTGCGGTTAGCTCGGCTTCGGGGACGATTTCCACGACGCCTTTTCTTAAGTAGGCGAGCTGTTCTTCCACGGGTTTGAATTTGGTTTCGCTCATTCCGATTTTTCGTTGGGAGTCACGAATTGTGTTTGGGCGCCTTATTTTACGCTGAGATCCTTCGCTTCGCTCAGGATGACAGATTTCACTTTGGCCTACGATGTTGAGAGCACGCGGCGGCCTTCGATTTTGAATTTTCCTTCGAGAACGATTCGAACGGCTTCCGAATAAATACGATGCTCTTCCTTCAGAATTTTACCGGAGAGCGACACTTCTGTATCGCTGTCGCCAACGGGAACGACAGCTTGCAGCACAATCGGGCCGGCGTCGAGATTTTCGTCGACGAAATGGACGGTGCAACCGGCGAATTTCACGCCGTATTCGAGCGCCTGGCGCTGCGATTCGAGGCCGGGGAAAGACGGGAGCAACGACGGATGGATATTGAGGATGCGGTTCGGAAATTTGGCGACAAAAAAGGGAGAGAGCAGGCGCATGTATCCGGCGAGGCAGACGAGATCAACATGGAGTTCGTCGAGGACGGCCGCGACCTGGCGGTCGTAGGCTTCGCGCTCGAGGCCTTTCGAAGGAATCACGCGGGTCTTGATTCCACGCGCTTCCGCGCGCTGGATACCGGGCGCGCCTTCGCGATTGCTGACGACGACGGCGATCTCCGCGTTCGGAATCCTACCCGCCGCGACGCTTTCCGCGAGTGCCTCGAAATTCGAGCCGCGGCCGCTTAAGAGGACGCCAATGCGCTTCTTCATAAACGGAAAACGTTAGCACAACCGCGGGAATCGGCAAAACAGGCGGCAGAGGGTTCTTAGTTGAAAGTTGAAAGTTGAAAGCTGAAAGCTGAAAGCTGAGAGTGAGAAAGGCTGACTAGTGACTGGTGACTGGTGGAAGAGGGAGGTGCGCCTTGTTGGCACTTGGAATTTTGGGAATCAAATTTGAGTCGAACGCGTGGGTCAGAGCAATAGAATTCAGGTTAGAATGCGGGTTTCACTGACGGCCAAAATAGGGAGAGCATCGACGATGACAAACCACGTAATCCAACTTCGCAGGAACCTCCTGAGGCGCGCGATGCTCGCATCGTTTGTTTGCGCAACCTCAGTATGCTTGGCAACTGCGCAAAAGACCGTACCGCGTGATCCGGCGGAGCCGGCGCAGGGGAAACCTCAGCCGAAGCTGTTGGCGCGGCCGGCAGGAGGTGTTGCGCGTGCGTCGGTGGATGAAAAATCGATGCGGGCGCTGATCGGGAAGCTGGTGGCCTGCGGGACGCGGTTGACGCTTTCTTCGTGGACGGATTCGAAACGCGGGATTGGCTGCGGGCGCGATGCAATCGTGGCGCGATTCAATGAGATCGCGACAGATTCCGGGGGAAAATTGCAGGTGGTAGTGGATAAATTCGAATCGACTTCCGAGAGAACTTCGGGAAAACCGATGCCGTTGGAAAATGTCTATGCAATTCTTCCCGGCGCCGATCCCACGCTGGCAAAGACCATCTTCATTGTCTCCGGCCATTTTGATTCGAGGCCTTCGAATGTGATGGATCCGGGGGCGGATGCTCCGGGGGCGGACGATGACGCATCGGGTGTGGCGGTGAGCGTGGAATGCGCGCGACTGCTGAGCAAGGCGGGGGCAAACGGGCGCCGAACGTATCGCGCGACGATACTTTTTGCTGCCGTGTCCGGGGAGGAGCAGGGATTGCTAGGAGCCGCGCACCTTGTGGAGTGGGCGAAACAGCAGGGTTACTCGGTTGGCGGAATGCTGGACAACGACATCGTGGGCGCCGATCCCGCGGCGGGCGCGCCACATCGCGTGCGGCTCTTTTCCGGCAATGGCGAAATTGAGGATGCGGATTCAACTTCGCGGGAATTGGCGCGGGCGATTGAGGAGATCGACGGGCGCGGGGCGATTCGAATGATTTTCCGCGTGGACCGCTACGGGCGCGGCGGGGATCACTATCCGTTCTATAAGGCGGGGCTGCCGGGGGTGCGATTTACGGAGCCGCTCGAGGACTACAATCACCAGCATCAAACGCCGCGCACGGAAAACGGGATTGAGTACGGAGATTTTGAGAAGTATCTCAACTTTACGTTCATGGGCGACGTGGCGCGGGACAATGCCGAGGCGTTACGGCAATTGGCGCTGGCTCCGGCTACGCCAAAGAGTGCGAAGCTTATGGGGGCGGTCACGCCGGACGCGAAGGTTTCGTGGTCGGCTGAGGATGATGCCGAACGCGCGGGGTTTGAGATTTTGTGGCGCGAGACCAGCGATTCTCGCTGGCAGGTTTATGATTTTGCGGCTTCGCCCGGCGAAACGGTCTTGAAGGGCGTCTCAACCGACAATCATTTTTTTGCGGTGCGCGCCGTGGGCAAGAATGGCGCGCGTTCGATTGCCGTTCCCACGGAGATGGAGCGGCGGCCACCGCCGCTACCTGCGCCGAGTAAACAGTGATCACTTGTCAGTGATCAGTAGTGTCCGGTTGAGTATTTTGAGATCTTTGCGAAGCTGTTGGCACATATGAATTTAGCAGCGAAAAGAGTCGTTTTCGATTTGAATTGGGACGGCCCCATTCTCCATCCTTTGGCACCAGGAG
>Ga0209648_10001813_pt1 | contig 17378 bp, 16 predicted proteins | sample GraSoi2013_115cm_FD_185830 | JGI IMG/M metagenome (GOLD analysis project Ga0209648, IMG submission 185830) | Grasslands soil microbial communities from the Angelo Coastal Reserve, California, USA - Sample 9_17_2013_115cm (SPAdes) (version 2) | ecosystem: Environmental > Terrestrial > Soil >...
CGGCCGGACCCGAAACGCCCAACAACGGCACAGCTTTTCGCTTCAAGCTCCTGTTTGCCGATCACGCGGCCGAGCTTTGGCCGCAAATCTCATTCGATGTCCGAAAATCAATAGTGCTTTTCATCGATCATTTCTCGCTGTCTAACATGCGCCCGCTGATCGATCAGCGCTTCAAGTGCAGCGCGTGCGACTTGATGTTCGTAAGTCTTTGGCTGTTCGTGACGCGCGACAAGGCCGATGCATGGGCGACAAACACCGCGTTGGTGAACCGCTGATGCTTCGATATTGGACTCTAATTGGACTCCGAGGCCTGCCCAAATCACTAAGCTATTGATTCCATTGGCGCTCCCTACGGGATTCGAACCCGTGTTTCAGCCTTGAGAGGGCCGGAACGTCAGCCACTACCCCCGACGCGTGCTTTCTCTGTTGCAGCGACAACGCCCTTGGTCGACACCACGACGCCGTAATCCCTGAGCGCTGTCTCGACGGAGATGACTTCATCCAGCACATCATCGGCCACCTTCGCCGGATCGCGCTCGCGCGGGTCGCCGTAGCCGCCGCCCGCCGGCCCGTAGCAGACGAACCGCCCGTCCTTGGCGATGTTCATGTGCGGCACCTTCGAGGGCAGCGCGTGCGTGGTGCCATTGGCCAAAAGATCGAGCTTTGCCGGCATGCCATCGCTGCCGCCTAAAAAGCCCCATGGCCGGTAGCGATGGCCTTCGCCTTCGACCGAGGCGCCGCCGTCGCTCAGGAACGTGAACTCGCGCACCGAGCCCAGGCCGCCGCGCCACTTGCCGGCGCCGGCCACGTCCTCGCGCAATTCGTAGCGCAGCACGCGCAAGGGCAGGTGGGTCTCGATGTCCTCGATCGGGTTGTTGCGGGTGTTGGCGTAGAGCGTGTCGACGGCGTCCATGCCGTCCTTGCCCAGCCGGCCGCCATAGGAGCCCCCGAAGATCTCCATGTGCATCCAGTGCGTCTCGTGCTTGAGGCCCGAGAAGGCGATGACTTTCAGGTTGCCGCCGCCAGCCGAGCCGCAGCTTCGCGAAGAGCGTGCGTGCCAAGGCGATCCTCCCGCTGATGTGTCCTCCGCCTCGTGGCGGTCGAGCGGGGTCGGGTATTTCACGGACTGCTCGACGCAGCAAAGTGCGGAGTGACCGCCCGCCGGGAAGGCACGCGCGATACGCGGGTGCGCCGAAGATTCCGCTTGCTCTGTTTAGTAAACGGTGTTTCACTTAACAAACCGACGCCAATCGACGCAAGAATCGTGGGGCGACGGGAGGACAAAGCGTAAAGCCTAAACACGACCCTGTAGTCGTCTTGCCGATGAGCCATGCACTGTGGCCGGCACAAACGCGTCCAATGCGACCGAAGGAGGAAAACAGCCCATGACAAAATATCTGTTGGGAGCAGCCGCGCTGGCGGCTGTCGCGGCGCTTGTTCCTGTCGCGCCCGCTTCCGCGCAGCCGAAGACGATCACCTTGTGCTGGGCCGCTTGGGACCCGGCGAATGCGCTCGTCGAGCTGTCGAAGGACTTCACCGCCAAAAGCGGCGTCGGCATGAAGTTCGAGTTCGTGCCATGGCCGAACTTCGCCGACCGCATGCTCAACGAGCTCAACTCGAAGGGCAAGCTGTGCGACCTGATGATCGGCGATTCGCAGTGGATCGGCGGCGCCGCCGAGAACGCCCACTACGTCAAGCTGAACGACTTCTTCGCCAAGGAAGGCATCAAGATGGATGACTTCATGCCGGCGACGGTGCTCGGCTATTCGGAATGGCCGAAGGGCACGCCCAACTACTGGGCGCTGCCGGCGATGGGCGATGCGCTCGGCTGGACCTACCGCAAGGACTGGTTCGCCCGGCCCGACATCCAGGCCGACTTCAAGAAGAAGTACAACCGGGACCTCGCGGTGCCGAAGAGCCTGACCGAGCTCACCGAGATCGCGCAGTTCTTCCAGGGCCGCGAGATCGACGGCAAGAAGGTCTATGGCGCGGCGATCTTCACCGAGCGCGGTTCGGAGGGCATCACCATGGGCGTCTCCAACTTCCTCTACCCCTACGGCTTCAAATACCAGGACCCGAAGAAGCCCTATTCGATGGAGGGCTTCGTCAATTCCGAGGGCGCCGTGAAGGGGCTCGAGGCCTACAAGGCGCTCTTCAAGTGCTGCACGCCGCCCGGCTACACCGACGCCTACATGCAGGAAGGGCTCGACGCCTTCAAATCAGGCCAGGTGGCGCTGCAGATGAACTGGTTCGCCTTCTTCCCCGGCCTGTACAAGGACGAGAAAGTGGGCGGCGAGCACATCGGCTTCTTCGTCAATCCGCCCGAGAAGGAGCATGGCTCGCAGCTCGGCGGCCAGGGCATCTCGGTCGTCTCCTACTCGCCCAACAAGGCTGAGGCGCTGGCTTACATCAAGTGGTTCGCCGCGCCTGATGTGCAGAAGAAGTGGTGGGCGCTCGGCGGCTATTCCGCGCACAAGGCGGTGCTGAACGACCCCGGCTTCGCCAAGACCGCACCGTTCGCCGCCGACTTCCTCACGGCGATGGGCGAGGTCGTCGATTTCTGGGCCGAGCCTTCCTACGCCCAGCTCCTGCTCGCCGAGCAGAAGCGCGTCCACGACTACGTCGTCGCCAACAAGGGCACGGCGAAGGAGGCTCTCGATGCGCTCATCAAGGACTGGCAAAAGGTCTTCAAGGACGACGGCAAGCTGAACTAGGCACCGCTGTCATCCCGAGCAAAGCGAGACCCCCCTCCCTGCCTCCCCCGCTTCGCGGGGGAGGTGGCCCGAAGGGCCGGAGCGGGACCTCGCTACGCTCGGGATGACAATCTAGAGTCACATAGCCCATGACTGAAATTACTCCGGTACCCTCGCTCGCCGATCGGGTTGCCTCGGCGTCTCCGGACTGGGTGGCGCGCCGGGCCACCGGGCTCTCCGATCGCTCGATCGCCTGGCTGTTCATCGCGCCGACGATTGTCCTGCTGCTCGCGATCAACATCTTTCCGCTGATCTGGACGATCCGGCTTTCCTTCACGAACTATCGGGCCAACCGGCCGAACGCGCCGCTGCTTTCGGTCGGCATCGATCACTACCAGTCGATCCTCGGCGATCCCGATATTTGGGCGGCGATGCAGGCGACGGCGCATTTCGTCGTCTGGACGATCGTGCTGCAGACGTTGCTCGGCTTCGCTCTCGCCTACTTCATCGACCGCAAGTTTCGCGGCCACGCCCTGTGGACGACGATCATTCTCATCCCGATGATGCTGTCGCCGGCGGTGGTCGGAAATTTCTGGCGCTTCCTCTATCAGCCGCAGATTGGCCTGTTCAACTACCTGGTCGCCTTCGTCTCCGGCGTCCCGCCGTCCTCGTTCGAGATGATCGGATCGGTGAAGCTGGCACCATGGTCGATCATCCTGGTCGACACCTGGATGTGGACGCCCTATGTCGCCCTGATCATTCTCGCGGGGTTGCGCTCGATCCCCGACTATATCTACGAAGCCGCCGAGGTCGACCGTGCCTCGAAGTGGCGGCAGTTCTGGTCGATCACGCTGCCGATGGTGCTGCCGTTCATCATGCTGGCGGTGCTGTTCCGCGGCATCGAGAACTTCAAGATGTTCGACATGGTGAACCTGCTGACTTCAGGTGGTCCGGGTTCGACCACCGAGGTCGCCTCGATCACGTTGAAGCGCGAGGCTTTCGAGAAGTGGCGGACCGGCTTCTCGTCGGCATTCGCCGTCATTCTTTTCGTCACGGTGTTCGGCCTCGCCAACATCTATGTCAAGGCATTGAACCGGGTGAGGCAGCGATGAGCACCGGCGTCGTCACCGCCCATTCCGTCGTCGAGCCCAGTGGACGCGCCAAGACGGTGGCCGCGACCCTGGTCATCGCCTACGCGGTGATCTCGATGATCCCGCTCGCCTGGATCCTTCTCACCGGCTTCAAGTCGCCGCCCGATTCGATCAGCTATCCGCCCAAGGTGATCTTCGCGCCGACGCTCGAGGGCTACTGCAATCTCTTCACGACGCGCTCGCGGCAGACGGCCGAGTACATGGCGACGCTGCCGCCTGCCACCGGCACCTGCGAGGAGATCGCGCGCGCCCGCAACATGGTCATCGCCGGGCCCTCCAACTACGCGCCGCGCTTCATCAATTCGATCGTCATCGCGTACGGCTCGACATTTTGCGCGGTCGTGCTGGGGACGCTGGCCGCCTACGGTTTCTCGCGTTTCAAGGTGCCGCTCGCCGACGACCTGCTGTTCTTCATCCTGTCGACGCGCATGATGCCGCCGATCGCCGTCGCCATCCCGATCTATCTCATGTACCGCGAGCTCGGGCTCTCCGATACGCGGCTCGGCATGATCCTGCTCTACACCTCGGTCAACGTCTCGCTCGCGGTATGGCTGCTCAAGGGCTTCATCGACGAGATTCCGCGCGAATACGAGGAGGCGGCGATGGTCGACGGCTACACGCGGTTCCATGCCTTCTGGAAGGTGGTGCTGCCACAGGCGACGACCGGCATCGCGGCGACCGCCATCTTCTGCCTGATCTTCGCGTGGAACGAGTACGCCTTTGCCGTGCTTCTCACCTCGGGAGAGGCGCAGACGGCGCCGCCCTTCATTCCCATCATCATCGGCGAAGGCGGCCAGGACTGGCCGGCCGTGGCGGCGGGAACGACGCTGTTCCTGGTCCCGATCCTCGCCTTCACCGTGCTGCTGCGCCGGCATTTGCTGCGCGGCATCACCTTCGGCGCGGTGCGCAAATGACGTCGGCCGACGATACGGCACTCGGCACGGCGACCCGCGGCGGCCGAGCGCGCCGGTTTTTCCGTCGTGGGCCGTGGGAGGCAACGGCCATCGCGCTGATCGTCGCCGGCGTCGTCATGCTGATGCAGCCGTTCTCGCTGACGCTCTATGGCTACTCGTTCGCGACGGTGCTGCTCGGTACGGTGATGTTCATCGTCGTCTCGAAGTTTCCGCGGTAGCGACCATGGCCGAGATCCGCGTCGAGAACCTCCAGAAGTCCTTCGGCAGCTTCGCCGCGGTGCGCGGCGCCGACTTCACCGTGGGGAACGGCGAGTTCTTCTGCCTGCTTGGTCCCTCCGGCTGCGGCAAGACGACGACCTTGCGGATGATCGCCGGGCTGGAGCTGCCGACCGGGGGCCGCATCTTTCTCGGACCGGAGGAGGTCACCGGCAAGCGCGCCTCCGAGCGCGACATCGCCTTCGTCTTCCAGCTCTTCGCTCTCTATCCGCACATGAACGTGCGCGCCAACATCGCTTTTCCCTTACGCTGCCAGTCCGTGCCGCGCGCCGAGATCCGACGCCGCGTCGCGGAAGCGGCGCGGATCCTGCGGATCACGCCGATCCTCGACCGGCCGGTTTCCGGCCTTTCCGGCGGCGACCGCCAGCGCGTCGCGCTCGGCCGCGCGATCGTGCGCCAGCCGATGGCCTTCCTCATGGACGAACCGCTCGGCGCGCTCGACGCCGAGTTCCGCCGGCTCATGTGCGGCGAGCTGCGGGCCCTGCACGACCGCCTGGGCGCCACCACCGTCTACGTGACGCACGACCAGCTCGAGGCGATGTCGATGGGCGACAAGATCGCGGTGATGAACGACGGCGCCGTCGAGCAGCTCGGCACCCCGCGCGAGATCTACGATCGGCCGGCCTCGATGTTCGTCGCCGATTTCATAGGCTCGCCGCCGATGAACTTCGTCGAGTTCGAGGCGCCGCTCAGGCGGGGCGATCGATGCGTCGTCATAGACGGCGCGGAGATTGCGGTGCCCGAGTTGCGTGACACGGCAAGCCAGCCCGAGTGCGCGCTCGGCGTGCGGCCCGAGCATGTCCGCCTGAGCGACACCTCGCCGCTGCGCGGCTCCATCTACGGCGCCGAGTATCTCGGCACCACCCAGATCGTCACCGTGGCGACCGGACGCGGCTTCGTAAAGGCGCGAGTGACCTCGGAGACGACAGTTCGGCTCGGCGAGCCGGTCGGACTCGCATTCCGCCCGGAAAAACTGTCGATCTTCGATCGCCGATCCGGCCGCGTTCTGCGCTCGGCGTTGCACGATGTGTTGCACGGTGGCGGCGCGCATGGCTGACGTCCGGCTCGAGACGGTCTGCAAGAGCTTCGGCAAGACCGAGGCGGTGCGCGAGCTCTCGCTCGAGATCGGCGACGGGGAGTTCGTCGTCCTGCTCGGTCCGACCGGGGCCGGCAAGACGACCACGCTACGCCTCGTGGCCGGTCTGGAAAGGCCCGATGCGGGCCGCGTCGCCATCGCCGGTCGCGACGTCACCAACGCGCCGCCGGCGATGCGTGACGTCACCTTTGTCTTCCAGCAATATTCGCTCTATCCGCACCTCTCCGTGTTCGACAACCTCGCCTTTCCGCTGCGCTCGCCGGTCCGCCGCTCGGCGCCGGCCGAGATCAACCGCAAGGTGCGCGAGGTCGCGCGCCTGCTGCATATCGAGGACAAGCTGCAGAACCGGGCGACGCAGCTCTCCGGCGGCCAGATGCAACGCGTTGCGATCGGCCGCGCCCTTATTCGTTCGCCCGCGGTCTATCTCATGGACGAGCCGCTTTCCTCGCTCGACGCCAAGCTCCGCGGCGAGATGCGCATCGAGCTGCAGCGCATCCAGCGCGAGCTCGGCGCAACCGTTCTCTACGTGACGCATGACCAGACGGAAGCGATGACGCTGGCGACGCGCATCGGGGTCATGGACGGCGGCCGACTGGTGCAGGTCGGCACGCCGCGCGAGATCTACGAGAGTCCAGCCAACGTCTACGTCGCCACCCGGCTGGGCTCGCCCGGCATCAACCTCGTGCCGCGCGCGACCTTTCCAACTATGCCGGCGCCGGCTGCGGCGGCGACCGTCGGCGTGCGCACCGAGCACGTGCGCATCCGCAAGGCGGAGAACGGCCGCTCTCTGGGAACCGTGTCGTGGATCGAGCATCTGGGCGATCAGGACCACCTCCATGTCGCGCTCGGCGAGCGCGATTTCGTGACGCTGAGCGATGCCGATTCGGGTCTTTCGGTCGGCGACCCCGTCGCCATCGAGGTGAATCGGCCGCTTTTCTTCGATGCCGCGGGCAGACGCGTGGCGGGCTGACCGCCAAGCGAATGAGGACTTCATGGATGAGGCAATGCGCAAACGATTGATCGAGGCGATGGCAAGGACGGTCATCACCCATGCTGAGGAGCTGACCGAGCTCGATCGGCAGATCGGCGACGGCGACCACGGCCTCAACATGAAGCGCGGCTTCGAGGCCGTCCTCGAGGCGCTGCCCGCCACCGCGGCCAAGCCGTTGCCCGAAGCTCTGCAGGGGGTGGGGACGACTCTGGTGATGAAGGTCGGCGGCGCGTCGGGACCCCTCTACGGAACGTTTTTCCTCGCCCTCGGCAAGACGATGCCGGACACGCCGACGGCGGCAACGCTCGCCGAGGCCTTTGCCGCCGCGGTCGAAGCGGTGAAGGCGCGCGGCAAATCGCAGGCCGGGCAGAAGACGATGCTCGACGTGCTGGTCCCGGTCGCCGCCGTGCTGAGCGCGGGCGGCGAGGGGCTCGGTACCCGGGTGCGATCGCAAGCGCTCGCCGCCGCCGAGGCGACCAGGCCAATGAAGGCGATCCGCGGCCGCGCATCGTTCCTGGGTGAGCGTTCGATCGGCCACCTCGATCCGGGCGCGCGGTCCTCGGCGCTGATGATCGCGGCCGTCTGCGACGCGATCGGAGCCTGATGCCATGACCCGGAAAACCGCGGCGCATGTCGGTGTCGTCATCGTCTCGCACTCGAGCAAGGTGGCCGAGGGCGCGGCAGACATGGTGCGCCAGATGGTCGGCGACACCGTGCCTCTGGCCTTCACCGGCGGCAATGCCGATGGCGGCCTGGGAACGGACGTGGCGGCCATCCTGGCGGCGATTGATCGCGCCTGGACCCCCGCCGGTGTCGTCATACTGGTCGATCTCGGCGGCGCCGAAACCAACAGCGAGATGGCGGTGGAGATGCTCGATGAGAAGCGGCGCGGCCGGGTCGCCGTGTGCAATGCGCCGATCGTCGAAGGCGCGGTGATCGCGGCGACCGAGGCGTCCGGCGGCTCGTCGCTCGAAACGGTGAAGCGGATGGCCGAGGAGCTGTCGCCGCAATAGGCGGCCGCCAGATAGTAAGAGTGAGGATTGTTTTTCATGACCGTGACCGAGACGTCCGTTATCGCTTCCGCGCTCCTCACCAACGAGGTCGGCCTGCACGCGCGCCCGGCGGTCAAGCTGACCCAGCTCGCCAAGAGTTTCGCGGCGACGGTGGAGCTGGCGCTTGAACCGGACGGCCCGTGGGTCGACGCCAAGAGCCCGGTCAGGATCATGCGGGTGAAGGCGGCCAAGGGAATGCTTTTGCATTTTCGTGCATCGGGCAGCGACGCCGACGCGGCGGTCGGCGCGCTTGTCGATCTCGTCGCGCGCGGCTTCGACGAGGATGCGGGTGAGGGCACCGACCATGCCTGAAGCGCGGCATCGCGGCAGGCCAGCCGCACCCGGCTTCGCGGCCGGGCCTGTCGTCGCGCTCGCCACGGCCGTGGTAGGGCGACGGGCCGGCGGCGATCCCGCGGGAGAAGCGGCCGCGCTGCGCGCCGCAATGCCGAAGGCGGCGGCGGAGCTCGCAGCGCTGGCAGCGGGGGCCGCCGATGACGCAGCCGGCATTCTCGGTTTTCAGATAGCGCTCCTCGAAGACGACGCGCTATCGGCGCCGGCTTTTGCGGCGATCGAAGGCGGGGCTCCAGCCGACGTCGCCTGGCGCGAGGCGCTCGACAACGAGATTGCCGGTTATCGCTCCGCCGAAGACGAGACGTTCCGCGCTCGCGCCGCCGATCTCTGTGACCTGCGAGATCGCGTGCTGGCGTGGCTCGATGGCGGCGCCGTCGACACTACCGTTGCCCCACTTGTCGCCCCGGGCAGCATCGTCGCCGCCGCCGATCTGCCGCCGTCGCGCTTTCTCGCCATCGATTGGCGTGCCGGTGGCGCGGTGCTCCTGTCCGAGGGCAGCCGCAACAGTCATGTGGCGATGCTGGCCCGCGCGCGCGGCGTGCCGATGATCGTCGGCCTCGGCATCGATCCCTGCCGCCTCGCCGGAGAGGCGCTCGTCGACGCGATGGGCGGTGAGCTCGTCCTCGATCCGGCGCCGGCGACGCGCGCCGCCTTCGAGGCGCGTCGGCGGTCGCACGAAGTCGGCGCGGCCGAGGCGGCAAGCCACGTCGGGGAGCCGGCGGTGACCGCCGACGGCGTCGCGGTGGCGGTCCACATCAATGTCGCCGGGCCGGACGAGCTGGCGTCGCTCTCGCCGGCGATCTGCGACGGCATCGGCCTGGTGCGGACGGAGTTTCTGTTCGCGGGCGAGGGATTGCCCGACGAGGAGACGCAGTATCGCGTCTATCGCCGGCTCACCGAATGGGCCGCCGGCAAGCCGGTGACGATCCGCACCCTCGATGTCGGCGGCGACAAGCCGGTCGCCGGCCTCACCGCCGCGGGCGAGAGCAATCCCTTTCTCGGCGTGCGCGGCATCCGCCTCTCGCTGGCTCGTCCCGAGGTCTTCGCCGTCCAGCTTCGCGCGCTCGCCCGCGCCGCCTGCCACGGAGCGTTGCGGATCATGCTGCCGATGGTGACGGTGCCGGAGGAGCTCGAGGCTGCGCGCACCCTCCTCGATGCGGAGGTGGCGGCACTCAGAACGGCCGGCGTGCCGGCGACGCGCCCGCCGCTCGGCATCATGGTCGAGGTGCCGGCTGCCGCCCTTGCCGTCGAGCGCTTCGATGCGGCGTTCTTCTCGATCGGGTCGAACGACCTGACGCAGTATGTGACGGCCGCCGGCCGCGACATCGCCGCGGTCGCCGATCTCGCCAATCCGCTCAATCCGGCCGTGCTGCGCTTGATCCGGATGGTCGCGGAGCATGGCTGCGCCAGTGGGCGCGAGGTCAGCCTGTGCGGCGACGCCGGCGGCGATCCCGAGGTGATCGGAGCGTTGCTGGCGACCGGACTGCGTTCGCTGTCGGTGGCGCCCGCCGCGCTGGCCGCCACCAAGGCCGCGATTGGCAGGATCGATCTTGGCCGGCGCGCCGACAGTGCGGCCCGGAAGGTACGATGAGCGAACGACCGACCGCGGTGGCGGCGCCGGATCCGGTGGCCGAATACAAGACCATCCTCAAGCGGGTGCTGGACAATCGGCCGTCCGGAACGCGGCAGCGTCTGGCCAAGGCGCTCGGCAAGAACCGTTCCTTCATCTCGCAGATCGCCAATCCCGCCTATCCCGTGCCGATCCCGGTACAGCATCTCGAGACGATGTTCGAGCTTTGTCATTTCTCGCAGGATGACCGGCGCGATTTCCTCGCGGCCTACCGGCGTGCCCATCCGCGCCGCTTTGCCCTTGTCCATGCCGTCCCGCGAACGCGCATCGTCTCGCTCGCGGTGCCGGATCTCGCAGACGCCAAGCGCAACCGCGCGGTCGACGCGATGATCGCCGACTTCGTCCGCCGGCTGCGGAAATTCGTCGACGACATCGAGTGACCCGAAGCGCCCCCGCTGTCATCCCGAGCGCAGCGAGGGACCTTTCCTGCGGCCTTAAAGGCCCCTCGCTGCGCTCGGGGTGACAGTCGTGGGAGGCCCGTTATGAAGAAGCTGATGAATGCCGCCGACACCGTCCTTGCCGAGAGCCTCGACGGCTTTGCCGCTTCGCATGCCGACATCGTCGTGCTCGGGCCGGAGCGCAAGTTCGTGCGCCGGCGGGTCCCGAAGCCGGGCAAGGTCGCGCTGCTTTCCGGCGGCGGCTCTGGGCACGAGCCGCTGCATGCCGGCTTCGTCGGCGTCGGCATGCTCGACGCCGCCTGCCCGGGTCAGGTCTTCACCGCGCCGACACCCGACCAGATCGCGGAAGCCGCGGCGGCCATCGACGCCGGGGCCGGCTGCCTCTTCATCGTCAAGAACTACGAAGGCGACGTCATGAACTTCGAGATGGCGGCGGAGATTGCCGGCCGCGAGGTGCGGACCGTCGTCACAGACGACGATGTCGCGGTCGAGACTTCCACCTATTCGACCGGAAGGCGCGGCGTCGCCGGCACGCTCATTGTCGAGAAGATGGTCGGCGCTGCGGCCGAGGCCGGGCACGACCTGGCGGCACTCGAGGCGCTCGGCAAGGATGTCAACGCGCGGACCCGCTCGATGGGCGTCGCGCTCACCTCGTGCACGGTGCCGGCCGCCGGCAAGCCCACTTTCCAGCTCGACGAGGACGAGATGGAGATGGGCGTCGGCATTCACGGCGAGCCGGGGCGTCGGCGCGTCCCGCTCGCCGCCGCCGATGTCATCGCAAGCGAGCTCGTGCAGTCGATTCTCAAGGACCTGGGGCTCAAACGCGGCACACCCGTGTTGCTCTTCGTCAACGGCTTCGGTGGCACGCCAGCTCTCGAACTCTACCTCATGGCGAACGCCGTACGTCGGGTCCTCGGTGCTGCCGGGCTGACGGTGGCGCGCAGTCTCACCGGCAGCTACGTGACCTCGCTCGAGATGGCCGGCTGCTCGGTGACGATAACGGCCCTCGACGATTCCCTCGTCGCGCTCTGGGATGCGCCGGTCCACACAGCGGCGCTGCGCTGGGCGATGTGAGCCGCCGCCCTGGCAAAGGCGGACCAAGATCAGGCGGTCTGTGCCTTTCAACCTGAGTCGGGCCGGCGCCGACCGGATCCTTTCGGCCCATGCAACCCAAGTTGAGTTGATTTAGGGGATGCGGCCGGCGCGTGTATTTTTGGTTGCTGTCTGGTCGACAATCCCCTTGGCCGACACCACCACGCCGTAATCCTTTAGCGCCGTCTCGATCGAGATCACCCCATCCAGCAGGTCGTCCGCCACCTTCGCCGGATCGCGTTCCAGCGGGTTGCCGTAGCCGCCGCCAGCCGGGCCGTAGCAGACGAAGCGGCCGTTCTTGGCGACGTTCATGTGCGGCACCTTGGAGGGCAGGGCGCGCGCGGTGCCGCCGGCCAAAAGATCGAGCTTGGCCGGCATGCCTTCGCTGCCGCCCAAAAAGCCCCACGGCCGGTAGCGATGGCCTTCGCCTTCGACCGAGGCGCCGCCGTCGCTCAGGAAGGTGAACTCGCGCACCGAGCCCAGGCCGCCGCGCCACTTGCCGGCGCCGGCCACGTCCTCGCGCAGCTCGTAGCGCAGCACGCGCAGCGGCAGGTGGGTCTCGATGTCCTCGATCGGGTTGTTGCGGGTGTTGGCGTAGAGCGTGTCGACGGCGTCCATGCCGTCCTTGCCCAGCCGGCCGCCATAGGAGCCCTCGAAGATCTCCATGTGCACCCAGTGCGTCTCGTCCTTGAGGCCCGAGAAGGCGATGACTTTCAGGTTGCCGATGCCGGCCGAGACATTACCCGGCATGGCGGCCGACAGCGCCTTCATCACCGTGTCGGCGAGCTGGTTGCCCGGGCAGAAGCGGGCGATGGTGGGCGCCGGGAAGGTCGGGTTGGCCAGGCACCCCTTGGGCGCCACGATGGTGATCGGCCGGATCAGTCCGGCATTGACCGGGATGTGGCCGTGGATCTCGGTATCGAGCAGCACCGAGCGGATGGTGAGCCAGATCGCGATGTCGGCGGTGCCTTCCAGCGGCATGTTGATCGGCCGGTCGGGCACCTGCGGCGCCGTGCCGGTGAGGTCGACCACCAGAGAGTCGTCCTTCTTGGTGATGGTGACGACGATCGGCAGCTCCTTCTTGGACGGATCGTCGCTGTCGAGATAGCCGTCGATCGCGGTCTCGGCGCGATAGACGCCGTCCGGCAGCTTGGCGATCGCCTGGCGCATCAGCCGCTCGGCATGGTCCATCAGGGCGGTGCAGCCCAGCTCGAAGGTTTCCAGCCCGTAGCGCTCGACCAGCTCGGCCATGCGCTCGGCGCCGATGCGCGCGGCGGCGACCTGGGCATCCATGTCGCCGACCACGAGGTCGGAGGCGCGGATGTTGTCGCGCACGATCTGCCACACCATGTCGTTCTTCACGCCGCGGTCGTAGACCTTGATGGCCTTGAACTGCAGGCCCTCGGCATAGGCGTCGATCGCCTCGACGATGCCGCACGAGCCCGGCGACAGCGCGCCGATGTCGAGATGGTGCGCCGTCGTGGCGGCAAAGCCGATCAGGCGGCCCTGGACGAACACCGGTACGATGAAGGCGACGTCGGGGCCGTGGCTGGCACCCGCATAGGCGTCGTTGTGCATGATGACATCGCCCGGCCGGAACGTGTCACCGCGCGCGGCCAGGGCTTTCAGCACGCCGCGCACATAGCCCGGGATGGGGCCGGACTGCAGCGGCGTCGATTGCGCCGATTCGGCGAGGCCACGGCCCTCGGCATCGACAAGAGCCGCGCCAAAATCCTCCGACTCGCGGATGATCGAGGAGTAGCTCATGCGCATCAGCTTGTAGCCCATCTCGACGGCGATGTTCTCCAGCGCGCCCTGGATCACGCTGGTGGTGATCGGGTCGATGCGGTCCGGCTTGGTGATAGGCTGGCGGCGGGGGGCGGTGCTCATGGAACTCTCCTTGGATGATCACGGTCTTTCCCAGCATCCCCGCGAAGTGCAAGCAGTGCTGTCACTCCATGTTCGGAACGCCCGGCACTATATAGCGGCACGCAAAAATTCATGGTCGCCACAATCCGTAGTTTTTGGCGAAGCCTCTTGACAACCACGCGCAATGTTGTGGCGTATACCTGCCGACACTCGCTGAGAGGTTCGGCACCATGTCTGTTCCCTTTGGGCGCAAAGCTCCGGCCCTGCCGTCAGAGGCGAGCCACACCGACCCGGCCATGTTGCGGCTGGGACCGACGGAGGTTTCGCGCGTCGCTGCCGACGAGCCCGTGCGAGCGGATTGGTTGCGGCCAAAGCGGGTAGCGGAAATTGCGCTAATTGCGCGAGCGCCTCCGATCGGATCGGTCGGGGAGGGAACGGGTCCCGGCACGAACCATGCGGCCGGCATGGAGCTGCGGAAATGGGTAGCGGAAATTGCGCCAATTGCGCTAACGCCTCCGTCCGGATCGGTCCGCGAGGGGAAAGGTGCCGCGAACCACGCGCCCGGCATGCAGCTGCGGAAATGGGTAGCGGAAATTGCGCTAATCCCTCGTCCTCGCCGACCGATCCCGCAAGGGAAGGGGGTCACCGGAGCCCTCGCGCGCCGCACGCCGTGGCGAAAACGGGTAGCGGAAATTGCGGGAATTGCGGAAATCCCCCCACCCAAATCGCGGCGCGGCAGCCGGCATGCGCTAAGCATCGGCCCTCCGCACGATCAGGTTACCGGCAGTGTCGGCCTCGAAACTGTGCTGCGGCGGCACCACGGTGGTCGAGTCCATCTGCAGGATGATGGCGGGACCGGCGACGCGCTCGCCGACCGGCAGCAGGTCGCGGCGGTAGAAGGTCGTGGGAGAGTCGGCGAGCTTGCCCTCGACGCGGAAGGTGCAGGTGCCGGTGCGCACCTTGGCCGCGTCCAGCGACTTGGCCGTGCCCACCGACGGCTTGGCGATGGTGGCGGCGCTGGCGGCGCCGACCAGCCGCAGGTTCACGATCTCGATGGCGGAGTCGGCGAAGTGGTGGCCGTACTCGCGGCGATGGATCTCGTGGAAGGCCTCGAAGGCTTTGGCCAAGGCCTCGCCATCGATGGCGCCGTCGGGGAAGGGCACGCGCAACTCGTAGCCCTGGCCGACATAGCGCAGATCGCCACGCCGTTCGAAGGCGACGCGCGCCAGGTTGATGTCGTCCGCGGTGAAGCGGTCGGCCAGTTCCTTGGCCATGGCTGTGAAGTCCGAATTGATGCGGGCAAGATCGGCCGCGCCCGAGACCTGGAACGAGGTGCGGATGGCGTCGTAGCGCAGATCGCTGATCAGCAGGCCGACCGCCGAGGTGATGCCGGGATGCGGCGGCACGATCACTTCGGGCACGCCCAGCATGCCGGCCACTTCCGCGCCGTGCAGCGGACCCGCGCCGCCGAAGGCGACCAGCGCGTAGTTGCGCGGGTCGATGCCCTTCTGGACGGTGCGCGAGCGGATGGCGTTGGCCATGTTGGCGTTGATCACGGTAACGACGCCTTCTGCCGCCTCGCGGTCGGAGAGGCCGAGCTCGCGTGCCAGCTCGCCGATCACCCGTCGGGCGGCGACCTCGTCGAGCGACATGCTGCCGCCCAGGAAGTTGCCGACGTCGAGCCGGCCCAGCACGACATTGGCGTCGGTGACGGTGGCGCGTGTGCCGCCGAGGCCGTAGGCGGCGGGTCCGGGCACCGCGCCGGCCGAGCGCGGCCCGACCTTGAAGGCGCCGGCCTGGTCGACGAAGGCGATCGAGCCGCCGCCGGCGCCGATCGTGTGCACGTCGATCATCGGCACCATCACGGGGAAGCCCGCGATCCAGGTGTCGCGCGCCGTCGCCTCGCCGAAGCCGCCTTCGGTGACGATGCCGATATCGGCCGAGGTGCCGCCGACATCGAAGGTGATGAGGTTGCGCCGGCCCGACAGGCCGCCCGCCCAGTCGCCGCCGATCACGCCCGCCGCCGGACCCGACAGCAGGGTGAGCACCGGCCGCTCCGCCACCATGGCGGGCGTCGCCACGCCGCCGTTCGACGCCATGATGCGGAGGTCGGCCTTGAAGCCCGAGGCCTCGATCTCCGATTCGAGCCGCGTCACGTAATTGCGCACCTTGGGCCCGACGAAGGCGTTCAGCGCCGTCGTGGTGAAGCGCTCGAACTCGCGGAACTGCGGCGACACGGACGAGGAGGTGGTGGCGAAGCAGTCGGGATATTCCTCGCGCACGATCGCCATGGCGCGCACCTCGTGCGCCGGGTCGAGGTAGGAGAACAGGAAGCAGATGGCGATCGCCTCGACGCCGGCGTCCTTCAGTTCGCGCACGGCCTGGCGGACGCCGTCCTCGTCGAGCGGCTGCAGCACCTCGCCGCGCGGCGGCACCAGCCGCTCGGTCACCGTCTTGCGATGCCGGCGCTTGACCAGCGGTCTGCTCTGCCACGGGATGTCCTGCATGATCGAGTAGTGCTGCGGCCGCTGATGGCGGCCGATATGGAGGATATCGCGGTAGCCGCCGGTGGTGATCATGCCGGTGACGGCGCCGTCGTGCTCGAGGATGGAATTGGTGGCGATAGTGGTGCCGTGGAACACCACGTCGATCGTCTCGCGCGGGATATCGTACTTGTCGCAGAGCGCCATCAGCCCCTGCACGACGCCGCGCGAGGGGTCATCGGGTGTGGTCGAGATCTTATGGACGGCGGTCGAGCCGGCATCCGTGTCGGCATAGACCAAGTCCGTGAAAGTCCCGCCCACATCGATCCCGATCAACCGCATCCGCTTCGCTCCTGTTGCCGCCTGTCGCGGAGTGTCGCCCATATTTCGGCGCCGCACATCCCCACACAATTCATTAGGCCTATGAGCAGGGCTGCCGCATCTGGTGCTTTCCGTCGTCTCGACCGAGGGCCGCAGGCCCGAGCGGAGAGACCTCCTCTCGACGATAAGCGGCATATCGTGGAGAGAAGGTCCCTCCGCGCGGCCCTTCGGGCCTTGGTCGGGACGACGGTCATTGGCCGGTACTTTTCCCTCAAGCTATTTTACAGTGGTGGCATGGGGCTTGCTTCTACGGGGACTATCTAAGGGGGACCATGGCGACAAAGCCCGATATCGAACTGGTGGCCGTGACCAAGCGCTTCGGCGAGGCCGTCGCCGTGGACAATGTCAGCCTGCGCATCCCGGCCGGCTCCTACTGCTGCCTGCTGGGCCCGAGCGGCTGCGGCAAGACCACGACCCTGCGCATGATCGCCGGTCACGAAGAGGCGACCGAGGGCGACATCATCCTGGGCAATGAGAACATCACCTACGCGGCCCCGGCCAACCGCGGCACGGCGATGATGTTCCAGAGCTACGCCCTGTTTCCCCACCTCGATTGCACCGACAACGTGGCCTTCAGCCTGCGCATGCGCGGCGTCGACAAGGACACCCGTCGCGCGCGCGCGCTCGACATGCTGAAGCGCGTGCAGATGGCGCCGTTCGCCGGCCGTCTGCCGGCGCAGCTCTCGGGCGGCCAGCAGCAGCGGGTGGCGCTGGCGCGCGCCCTGATCACCGACCCCCAGGTCCTGCTGCTCGACGAGCCGCTGTCGGCGCTCGATCCCTTCCTGCGCATCCGCATGCGCGAGGAATTGAAGAGCCTGCAGACGCGGCTCGGCATCAGTTTCATCCACGTGACCCACAGCCAGGACGAGGCGATGGCGTTGGCCGACCTTGTGGTGGTGATGAATCACGGCAAGATCGAGCAGACCGCCACCGCGCGCGAGGTCTTCAACAAGCCGGCCTCGGCCTTCGTGGCGCGCTTCATCGGCGGCCATAATGTGCTG
>Ga0209648_10001818_pt1 | contig 17364 bp, 12 predicted proteins | sample GraSoi2013_115cm_FD_185830 | JGI IMG/M metagenome (GOLD analysis project Ga0209648, IMG submission 185830) | Grasslands soil microbial communities from the Angelo Coastal Reserve, California, USA - Sample 9_17_2013_115cm (SPAdes) (version 2) | ecosystem: Environmental > Terrestrial > Soil >...
CTTGTCACCCTCAGTTGAGTTCGGTTGCATGCCGGGAAGAGAAATCATGCGCGCAAAACCGAGTGTCGTTTAAAGTTGCCATTGATGTCAAAGAAGTTTGAGTATATGCCGTCGCGTATGGCGTCGCGGCGTGAAAGAGTTTCGGTTTTGAAGTGACTACCGAAGAAAGCACGGCAAGGTGCGCCCGTGTTGTCAGGCTTCACGGTTTCGCGGCGAACGCCTGAAAGAAGAAGGCGAAGAAGGGAAGCGCGACAAAAACCGCCAGCGCTACCCACCTTAGAAACTCGACCCACCACACCTTAGCCGGGTCTGCGCGGTCAAGTTCGGCAGGGGTGACGAGTTTACCTGACATACCTTTTCCGATTGGGGCGACTCAGTCTGAACCCAATAGTTCGCCAACTTTAATGTGCGAGCCATTCAAAAAATCGCGCGCGGTAACGCGGCGGCTGCCCTCCATCTGAAGCTCTGAGACCCGCAACGCCGTCGCATCGCCGCAGGCTACGACCAGCCGATCGCCATGGGCTTCAATGATCTGGCCCGGTCTGAACCTGAGCTGTTCGATCCATTCCGGCGCGGCTTCCCGAATTATCAGCCGCTGCGACCTGAAGCTGGTGAAGGCATTCGGCCAGGGTTGAAATCCAAGCACGCGACGCTCGATGGCGTACGCTTCCAACGTCCAATCAATCAAACCGTCGGCGCGTTTAAGCATCGGCGCGAAGGTCGCCGCATCTTCCGTCTGCGTTTGAGGCGTGAGGGCATCGATGCGCTTTAGCGTTTCACTCAGAAGTTCAGCACCCAGGTTGGCCAGCCGCGACATTAGTGCGGGCGCGGCTTCTTGTTCGCGAATCTCGGTGGCTCGCTGTAGCAGGATCGGGCCAGCGTCCAACGCTTCCACGATCTTCATCGTCGTCACGCCAGTCTCTTTTTCACCGTTGACGATCGCCCAATTCACCGGGGCCGCGCCGCGAAACTTCGGCAGCAGTGAAAAATGAACGTTGATGCAACCATTGCGCGGCGTGCTAAGAAAGTGTGCCGGCAGAATTCTTCCGTAACCGACAACGATGGCTGCATCCGCGTTGTGTGAAGCGAATACCTGTTGCGCGTCCGGCGTCTTGATCTTTGCGGGCTGATGGACGGTGAGATGGTGTTGCAGGGCAAACTCTTTGACTGGCGATTGGTGCAGTTTATTACCGCGACCCGCGGGCTTGTCGGGCTGGGTCCAGACGGCGACGATCTCGTGACCATCGTCGAGCAGTCGCCGCAAAGACGGCACCGCGGATTCAGGTGTGCCCATGAAGATGAGTCGCATGCTGGGGATTTACTTTACTGCGAGTGTTCGTCGAAGAGGAAGAGCGGGGGCAAGCCACCCTTCCCAACTGAGAGGTCAACCAACTCCGCTGCGCCAGGAATCTTGAAGGCTGTTCAATCGCGAATCAGCCTTCAAGACAAAGCAGCTCAAGGTCAGGAAGGCGGGCTTGCCCCCGCTCCATCTCAATCCTTTCACACCGCTGTGCCGGCTTCAGCTCGCTTACTGGTTGTCGCGCCCATCTTTTCCGACGAAACCTTTGCCTGCATGAAGAGGAGAAGATAATCGCGGCCGCCGGCTTTTGAATCCGTTCCGGACATGTTAAAGCCGCCAAACGGATGCACACCGACCAGCGCGCCGGTGCACTTGCGATTCAGATAGAGATTGCCGACGTGGAACTCGCGCCGCGCCCGCTCGAGCTTGGTTTCGTCGGTCGAGTAAACCGCGCCGGTCAAACCGAACTGCGTATCGTTGGCAATTCGCAGGGCGTCGTTATAATCGTTTGCTTTGATCACGGCGAGCACGGGGCCAAAGATTTCTTCCTGCTCGATCGTTGCGCCCGGTTTCACGTCGGCGATCACGGTCGGTTCAATAAAGAAACCCTGTTCGCCGTCTGAGCCGCCACCGACAATTACGCGACCGCCTTCGGCTTTGCCTTTTTCCACGTATCCGTTGATCGTCTTGAATGCTTTTTCGTTAATGACCGCGCTCATCGTGGTGCCGGTTTCCGTCGGATTGCCGACTTTGATCTTCGCCGTAAGCTCGGCAATCTTCTCGATCATGGGGTCGTAAATGCGAGCGTCGATGATGGCGCGGGAACACGCGGAACACTTCTGACCCTGAAATCCGAACGCCGATTGCACGACACCGGTGGCAGCTTCATCCGGATTAGCGTCATCAGCCACGATGATCGCGTCCTTGCCGCCCATCTCAGCTACGACGCGTTTGATCCAGAGCTGTCCAGGTTGGGTCTTGGCCGCGCGTTCGTTGATCCGCAAGCCAACTTCCTTTGAACCGGTAAAGGCAATGAAGCGCGTCTTCGAATGGTCAACCACCACATCGCCCACCTCTGCGCCTGAGCCGGTCATGAAATTTACCACCCCAGCCGGCAGGCCGGCTTCTTCCAGTAATTCGAAAAACTTGTAGGCGATCGCCGGCGCGTCGGAGGAAGGCTTCAGTACGACTGTGTTGCCGGTAACAATTGCCGCGGCCGTCATTCCGGCCATGATCGCCAACGGAAAGTTCCAGGGCGGAATCACCGCGCCGACTCCGAGCGGAATGTATTCGAGTTGGTTGTCCTCTCCGGCGAGTTGGGTCAACGGTTGTTTGGCGGCATATCGCAGCATCTCCCGCGCATAGAACTCGAGAAAGTCGATGGCTTCGGCTGTGTCGCCGTCGGCTTCGGGCCATGACTTCGCGACTTCGTATACCATCCAGGCTGAGAACTCGTGTTTGCGTGCGCGCATCATTTCGACAACGCGAAACAATAATTGTGCGCGCTCTGCGGCCGGCACGTTGCGCCAGGACTGAAAAGTTTCATAGGCTGCCTCAACCGCGCGTTCGGCAAGTTCTTTAGTGGCCTTATGGAACCTTCCGACCACTTGCGAGCGATTGGCAGGGTTAATGCTCTCAAGGATGCTGCCGGTCTTGATGCGTTCACCGCCAATCACCAATGGGTACTGGTCACCCAATTGCGCTTTTACTTTCTCAATCGCAGCGCGCATCGCCTGCGCGTTTTCTTCTTTGCTGAAATCAGTTAATGGTTCGTTACGAAATTCGGTTGGCATGATTACTCCGTCATCGGTTTTTGTGGATATGCGTGTCAGAAGCCCGCGCGTCAGCAAGGGCTGCCATCGTTGGTTGCCCTCCCTCACGGTCGGGCTTCTGACACATTATGCACGGACATTAAGCAGGCCACTCGCCGGCCTTCTGCAGTTTCTTGATTCTGCGCTTGACGATCTCGCGCTTGAGCGGCGTCATCTTATCCAGAAAAACGATCCCGTCACAGTGATCCGTTTCGTGCAGCATGCAGCGGGCAGTCAGTTCCGTACCGTCCAGCTCAAACTCCTGGCCGTTGACATCATGTGCGCGCACGATTGCCCGCAGGTTGCGCTGAACGTTGAAGAAAATTCCAGGGAACGAAAGACAGCCTTCGTCGCCGTCCTGTTTGCCTTCCATGCTGACCACTTCCGGATTGATCATTACGACTCGCTGCGCCGGATCCTTGCCACCCGAGCAGTCCATCACGAACAGACGCTTGGGCGCGCCCACCTGCACAGCGGCCAGTCCCACGCCGGGCGCGGCATACATCGTCTCAAACATACTGTTGACGAGCTTTTTCAACTCGTCGTCAAATTTGGTGACCGGCTCCCCGGGTGCGTCGAGAATGGGATTCGGCCAAGTAACTATTTTCAGTAAAGACATTCCTAAATCTCAGATCTCGCAATTTTTCGAACAGTTCGATTCTACAATCAACGTTTTCGTTTCGCTAGTTAGCTCTTCAGATGACCGCTAACCTCGCAAGTTGCAGGTGGAACCCACCCGCTACCGCGGGTGGTACTGACCTCTTACCGGCGATTGCGTCTTAATACCCACGCAACTGCTCGCGATAGCCTTCAAAGTTTCTTTTCATTTCACCCAGGCTGTCGCCGCCAAACTTATCCCTCATTGCGTTAGCAAGGACGATGGCGACCATCGCTTCACCAATTACGCCGCCGGCGGGAACGACCGTGATGTCTGAGCGCTCGAACGCCGCACGCTCCTCCTGTTTCGTGTCGATATCGACTGAGCGCAGGGCACGGCGTAGAGTCGAAATAGGTTTCAGATGACCGCGCACGCGAATCTCTTCGCCGTTGGTGACGCCGCCTTCCAATCCACCGGCGCGATTGCTGGCACGAATAAATTCTTTCGTCTCTTCGTTGTAACCGATCTCGTCGTGAACTTCCGAGCCGGGAAGGGAACTGGCCTCAGCACCCGCCCCAATCGCCATCGCCTTCACCGCGGGAATCGACATCACGGCCTGCGCGAGTCGGCCATCGAGCTTCAAGTCCCAGGCAGTGTGCGAGCCGAGGCCGGGCACGACGCCGCGCGCCACAACTTCAAAGATGCCGCCGAGGGTGTCGCCTTCGCTCTTTGTCTTGTCGATCAACTCGATCATGCGTTGCTGGGCTGCTCCGTCTCCACAGTGCAGCGGCGCATCTTCGGGAATGGCGGCGATCTGATCGAAAGTAAGTTCCAGAGGTTTGTCGGGAATTCCACCAAGCTGAATCACGTGACTGCGAATCTCGATGCCAAAGTTCGCGAGCAGTTGTTTGGCAAGAGCGCCGCAGGCAACCCGCGCGGCAGTCTCGCGCGCCGAGGCTCGTTCAAGCACGTTGCGCAGATCGCGCGCATCGTATTTCAAACCGCCGGCCAGATCGGCGTGACCGGGACGCGGGCGCTTGACGCGGCGAGACTTCTCCGGCGCAAGGTCGCGGGGTTCCGCGGACATCACCTCGTCCCAGTTGGGCCAGTCCTTGTTTTCAATCATCAGCGCCAGCGGCGAGCCGAGCGTTAATCCGTGCCGAATCCCGCTGAGAACTTCGACCCGATCCTGCTCGATCTTCATCCGCGCGCCGCGGCCATAGCCCTTTTGTCTTTGCTCTAACTCATGGTTGACCTGCTCAATGTCGACCGGCATGCCCGCGGGCAGTCCTTCGACTATCGCGACCAAAGCGCGCCCATGTGATTCGCCGGCAGTAGTGAAACGAAACATTAGTTCGTTGCGTGGAGCACAAAGCGTTCACCGCAGAGACGCAGAGAACGCAAAGGACGCGCAGAGAATTACTCTCTGAGGCCGAGAACTTTTCTCCGAATACCGTCCTTCAGTACAACCACATTGAAATTCATCAGTAACCCAACATTCCATCCGCCCAGTCGCAGATAAGTTATCAACTGTGCTTCGTGGATTGGCGCAATTGCTTCAACTGATTTTACTTCGATAACAACCAAACCGGCGACCAGGATGTCTAAACGATATCCGCATTCTAGGCGAATTCCTCGATATTCGAGCGGTAACGGCACCTGACGCTCGAACGGGATTCCGCGCAGAAGTAATTCCTGGCATAGACACTCCTGGTACGCTGACTCTAGTAAACCCGGGCCGAGCGCCCGATGAACTGCGATTGCAGCACCGATTATTTCCCGCGTAATCCCGTTGACTTTATTCGCTTCGCTTGAGGATACATGGTCCTTCCTCTGCGCCACCTCCGCGTTCTCTGCGTCTCTGCGGTGACTTCTTACATAAGCCATAGTAACCTCTAAAATTCGAAATTCAATGTAAGAATATTTGCTAATTGAGAAGGAGATCAGAAAACATATTCCCGCGTCCCAGAATTCCTTCCGGATCGAAAGCGCGCTTCAGCGCCGCCATCTCTTTCAAATGCTCTTCACCGTAAAGCTCAAGCAGATATTCGCGCTTCAGCTTGCCAATGCCGTGTTCGGCAGAGATTGTGCCGCCCACATCGACGGCCCGACGAATGAATGTTCGATAAATCTCCCAGGCCCTTTCGGCTTCGACATCATTGCGCGGAAGAATGTTTACGTGCACGTGATTGTCGCCGATGTGACCAAAGATTGTGTATCTGAGATCACCGCCCCGCAGAGACTCCTGATAAAAGCGCAGCATCCCGGCAAACGCTTCGTCAGGCACAGCCATATCGGTTGAAACTTTCTTCTGGTTGTGGCGCGCGAACCATTCGTTCATCAGGACCGGCAGCGCGTGACGGAACTCGCGCAGCTTCGCCTGGTCCTGTTCGTTGGTTGCAAACCATGATTGCTCGCTCAGGGCATTGTGATCTTCAAGCAGAGACATCCACTCAGTCATCAACGAATCTTCCGTTGACGCTGTGGTCTCCTGTTCGAAGAAGATGGCGCCGGCTGCGTTCGCCGGAACAGTTTCGTACTTCTGACGCAAGAACCCCAGAGACTGGGAGTCGAAATACTCCAGCGCGCGGGCATCGAGTCCGTCGGCGTTGCCCTCCCTCACGGTCGGGCTTCTGACACGGTTAGCGAGCGATCGTTCGCGCGCTTCGCGGACAAAGGCGAGCAGGTCGTTCTCTGCTTTGAAGAACACAACTCCACTCAAAAGCCCTTCAGGTTTCGGCAGCAGCCTGACTTCCACTTCAACAATAACGCCCAGCGTTCCTTCGCTGCCGATGAACAGATCGACCAAGTCCATTCCCGGCGCGACGTAATAGCCCGATGCGTGTTTGCGCACTTGAGGCATTTGATAAGAAGGCAAGTGTGCTTCGATCAGGCGCCCGGAGGGAAGGGGAACTGCGATTAGCCCATTGGCATTCGCACGGAGTTCGCCGCGCCGAAGATCGATCACCTCACCTAGAGGCAAAGCAATCTTCAAACGGTCAACGTAATTTCGTGTCGGCCCATATTTGAAAGTTCGCGCACCGGAAGCATTGGTGGCCACATTCCCACCCAGAAAACATCCACGCTCCGTTGGATCTGGCGGGTATAGCAGTCCCTTCGAATCGACTGCCTGCTGAAAGTCGCGCAGGACTACGCCGGCTTCGGCCGAAGCTCGCCCGCCGCCGTTGTCATCGCGAACTATTGTCCCGATACGATTCAGCTTATCGGTTGCGAGCACGATCCCGCCGAATGGAACACGACCGGCGACAGTGCCGGTGCCGGCGCCAGAGACGGTGACCGGAGTTTCTTCAACCGATGCCTGGGCGAGGATTTCCGCTACCTCATCGGCGTTTTCAGGGAATACGACTCGAGTCGCGTGGCCGCCCTGAACATAGCTCGCATCGGAAAGGAAGCCTTGAATCTCGTCTGGTTGTGATTTGGTTAGCATCAATTGTGGAGTGCGGTGGCAAGCGCAGCGCGACACCGCTTTGGTTTAACCCGAACCATTCTCTTCGACAAGACAATCCAAAGCGCCGTCGCCGCTCCGCTCTGCCGGCGCACTCCAGATTACGCCACCACCAGCTCGCGCTCCCGCAGATACTTGATCCGATCCCGCAGCTCCGCGGCCTTCTCAAACTCGAATTTCTTCGCATGATCGCGCATTTCAAAATCCAGTCGCGCGATCGTCTCTTCAATTTGTGCAGCACTGTAGCCTTCGATGTCTTCCAGCTCCAAAGGCACTTTGAAATAGTCGGCTTCGGCAGCGGTCACCAGGGTCGCCTCAATCGGTTTGATAATAGTCCTGGGCGTGATGCCGTGCTCGCGATTATAAACTTTTTGCAACGCCCGTCGTCGCCTGGTTTCGTCAATTGCACGCTTCATTGAATCCGTCACGCGGTCGGCATACAGAATCGCTTTACCATTGGCGTTGCGCGCCGCCCGTCCGATTGTCTGAATCAGAGACGATTCGGAACGCAGGAAACCTTCTTTGTCGGCATCAAGGATCGCCACCAGAGAAACTTCCGGCAAATCAAGGCCTTCGCGTAGCAAGTTGATCCCGACCAGTACATCAAACTCGCCACGCCGCAGGTCGCGCAGGATCTTGATGCGTTCCAGCGTCTCGATGTCCGAATGAAGATAACGCACTCGCACGTCGACTTCGGTGAAGTATTCGGTTAAGTCCTCGGCCATTCTTTTCGTTAGGGTCGTCACCAGCACGCGCTCTTTCCGCTCAGCGCGGGCACGGCATTCACCCAGCAGGTGATCGATTTGGCCTTTGACCGGCTGGATTTCGACTTCCGGATCCATCAGTCCTGTCGGCCGAATGATCTGTTCGATCACTTCGCCGCTGGATTTCGTCAGCTCGTAAGGGCCCGGCGTGGCCGAGACATAGATTCTTTGCGCCACTCGCTCTTCAAACTCGTCAAAATTCAACGGCCGATTGTCGAGCGCCGACGGCAAACGAAACCCGTACTCAACCAGCGTACGCTTGCGTGACTGATCGCCGAAAAACATGCCGCGCACCTGCGGGATCGTCTGATGCGATTCGTCTATGACCACGAGGGTATCGCGGGGCAAATAATCGAGCAGAGTCGGCGGCGGCTCGCCCGGATTTTTCCCGGTCAGGTGCCGCGAATAGTTTTCGATGCCGCGACAGAAGCCCATCTCTTTCATCATCTCCATGTCGAACATCGTGCGCTGATGCAGCCGTTGGGCTTCAACCAGCTTGCCCTCTTCGATTAACTTCGGTTCCCACCAATCCAGCTCTTCACGGATCGATTTGATCGCCCGCTTGAGCGTACTGCGCGGCATGACATAATGCGACTTCGGATAAATCGGCAGCCGGCTGGTATGTCTTTGGGTGACTTCGCCCAGCAGCGGATCGATGGTTGAGATGGAATCGATCTCGTCGCCCCACAACTCGACGCGATAAGCCTCGTCCTGATAACTCGGAAAGATCTCGACCACATCACCGCGCACGCGAAAGCTGCCGCGTTTGAAATCGACGTCGTTGCGCTCGTACTGCAATTCGACCAGGCGTTGCAGCAGGGTGTCGCGCGCAATGCGCATACCCGGTTCCAGAAATACCAGCATCCCGTAATAGGCGTCCGGGTCGCCGAGGCCATAGATGCACGACACGCTGGCAACGACGATCACATCGCGGCGCTCGAATAGCGCGCGGGTAGCGGACATCCGCAAGCGGTCGATCTCCTCATTAACGATCGCGTCTTTTTCTATATAAGTGTCCGATGCAGGGACGTACGCCTCGGGCTGGTAATAGTCATAGTACGAAACGAAATACTCGACTGAATTTTCCGGGAACAGCGTCTTGAATTCCTGATAAAGCTGCGCGGCCAGCGTCTTGTTATGAGCGATTACCAGTGTCGGCCGTTGCGTGCGGTCAATGACACTGGCAATGGTGAAGGTCTTGCCACTGCCGGTGATACCGAGCAGTACTTGATCTCTCGAACCATCGCTAAGACCCCGCACCAACGCGTCGATAGCCTCTGGCTGGTCGCCACAGGGCTGATAGTCCGATTTAAGCGTGAAAGGCATAACCAACAATAGTAAGGGGTAAGTGGTGATTGGAACAAATTGGGCAAAACGAGTGAAGGGGGTGCTCTCTTGAGACTACTCAGGAGGATCCACGAATCACACGAAATATACGAACGTAGCTGCTACCTCTCGTGTATTTTCGTGGATCGTTGTTCTCCTTTCGTTTCGCTTGAAGTGATTCTACCCAGCTTAGAAACACCAAGGGCGCAGAGCAATTAACTCTGCGCCCTCGGCGAATTTAAGTTTGCCGTTGTCAGCCTACGCCATCGAAGGCGTTTCCGCCGGCGTCTGGCTGGTGATTTGATAGATGGCTTCCATCACTGCCGAACGCACTTCCGGCGGCAAGCTTCCGCGCACGGCCATGCGGCGAAATGCGGTCAGGACGTCCGGCTGGCCGCTGAGCGCCAGCAGCTTTACTACTGCAAGGCGCACTTCGATGTTTGGATCCTCTTCGATTGCACGCATCAGCGACTGAGTCTCGCCCGCCTTGGACATGAGAAACAATAACGAAAACGCATCGTACGTCTTGTCCCGGCTTTCTCCGGTAAGATTTTTGATCGCCTGCGCGGCAAGTCCGGACGAAGCGATTGCCGAGCCAATCCTGCGACGCCGTTCCGGTGACGCCTCACGCAGCGCACGCGTGAAAGCGGCGGCGCGATCCTCCTGGAATTCAAACAGCGCGAGCGCGGCGGCGCTACGGACCTCGGAGGACTGGTCGTCAAAGGCCGCACTGATTTGTTGAAAAGCTTCTTCGCCGCCCAACTGCGGAAGATTGCCGACGGCGGCTGCACGCTCTGCCGGGTACTCACTTTCCAGTTGCCTCAGCATCCCGGGCGCGATCCCCAGCGCTTCAAACGGGGCATTGGTTTCCGGCACGCTAACCGGTTGGAACTCACCGGCGGCATCGTCCTGCATGGTGCCGAACTGATCTTCAGGCAAAGTCAGCGGCGTCGCCAGGTCGATCTCTCGAACCTGATCGCGGCTTTGCATACCGACGTCGAACCACTCCACGATTTCAGTCACACTGTCGGTGTCTGATTCCGAAGGGCGGTTTTCATCGACTTCGCCGCGTTCCATCCCGAATGAACTTTCGTGTTGCGCTTCGGCCCTACCGGATTCCTCAGCCACTATTCGCATGTGCTCAGCACGCCGGCGTGCATCTTCCGCTGCCAGACGCTCTGCCTCTTCGGCGCGAATCTTAGCCTCAATTTCGGCACGAATGCGGGCCTCAAGCTCGGCGCGCTGGCGCGCTTCCGCTTCGGCCTTCATTCTTAACTCGGCTTCGGCTCTTAGTCGGGCCTGCTCCTCTGCCTGACGGCGCGCTTCTTCTTCGGCGCGCAGGCGATCCTCTTCCGCGGCGCGGCGGCGAGCTTCCTCTTCCGCCTGGCGGCGCGCTTCTTCTTCAGCCTGACGCCGAGCAGCTTCGGCGGCGAGTCGCTGGGCTTCCTCTTCCGCTCGACGACGGGCCTCTTCTTCGGCACGTCGCCGACCTTCATCTTCGACCTTGCGTCGTTCTTCCGCCTCGGCGCGCATTTCAGCTTCGATCTGCGCGCGTAGAAGCGCTTCCTCTTCGGCACGCCGGCGAGCCTCGCCTTCGGCGTGACGACGAGCTTCTTCTTCGGCCCGGCGCCGCGCAGCTTCTTCGGCCAAACGCTGCGATTCTCCCGCCGCCTTGATGCGTGCGGCTTCGCGGGCCTGCACTCGCTCAATCTCTTCTTCGACGGCCCTGAATCTCATCTCCGCGCGCCGGCGCAGTTCGTCTTCTTGGGCCTTCTTGCGCCCTTCCGTTTCCAGATAGCGTCGCTCTTCTTCGGCGCGGCGCCGCGCTGGCTCCTGTTCCGCCAGGCGAAGCGCGTTCAATTCGGCTTCGTGCGCCTGGCCGGCCTCTCGCATCTGTGCCTCAACTTCGGCACGGCGCGTTTCTTCCATGGCGCGCATGCGTATTAGCTCCTCCTGGGCGCGCGCCAATTCGCGTTCGGCGATCTGACGGCGATTTTCTTCTTTGGCCTGTTCCCGCGCCTCGGCTTCGATTCGTTTCTTTTCCTGCTCAGCGCGTCGCCGTGCACCTTCCTCTTCCCCCTGACGCCAACGCTCCTGCTCAGCTCGCAAAGTGTGCTCGGCTGCGAGTCTGGCGGCCTCGACTTCAGCCCGGCGGGCTTCTTCTTCCGTGCGCAGCCGCATTAGCTCGGTCTGCAGCTGATTGATTTCTTCGGCGGTGCTGGCGGCGACCAACGTACTTTCATCCGGGGGTGAGACCTTCGGGCGTAGCTGCTTGGAAATCGAGGGTGCACTTAGTGGCGACGCCGCAATTTCAGTGTCAACGACTACTGGTTCGCTCTCTGCCTGCTCAGCTTTGAGAATTTGCAACAGTTCGGCTTTATGCACGGCGAGGGCGCTGCGCAACTCGTCAGTGATGGTGCCGCGTGGCGCATCGATGACCAGGCGATCCTCGCCTGAGGTTTTCACCTCGACGCCTTTTTCGCGGAGCTGGGCAAGCAATTCGTGAGCTGTCATAGTTCGATTACCTCGCGTTCAGAGTCTACCGGCAGAGAAGAAGGTTCAGGAAGCTTTTCGGACGCAACAGGCGAACTCGGAGGGGTCGAGTATTCCGCAGATGTGCTGGTGGCGCAGGCATCAATCGCATGCTTAATCAGAGTGCGCGGCACTTTTCGATCATTCTCCGTTTGCATTAAAGAGTTCAACGGACCGATGGCTGCCGGATCTCGCAAATCCATCAGGGCTTCAACGGCGGCGCGACGCACGTCGGGAGAAGGATCGTCCAGCGCTCCGATCAAGTGCGGCGTGGCCTCGCTTTCGTGAACAAAACTAAGCCGGCGCGCGGCCGCGGCGCGTTCGTTGGGCGATTCAGCAATGCGTAGATCGTGGGTCGCATCGTCAAAGTAACCATGCTTCATGAAAGCTGCGCGGGCGCGCTGGCGACGCGGCACGTTGCGACCGACAAGCGCGGCCAGCAATTCTGCCCCAACCAACTGTCGGGTGTCGCGGTCATCAGAACCAATTACGCTTTCATCATAATTGCCGCCCGCCATCACGTTCTTAATCTCTTCAGACACGCGCGCAATCCGCTCGCGACGGGCGACGTCCGCGGAATCAGGCATTGCGGTGACTGCCGGCTTGGAGGCTGCCGGTTCGGCACGCTCTTCTTTGGAGCTTGCGGCGACTACGGCCGGTGCCGCGACTACGGCCGCCGCTGGAACCGATGCCGGCAAACTTGATTCAGGTTTTGAGGCTGTTGACTGAACACCGGCAGCTGCGTCAGGCTTCGTCTTACGTGATTCGGTTTGGCTGGGACGCACGCGCTGCGCTCCCCGGGCACGTCGGCGCTGAAGGATAAGCAGCGCGATGATAAGTAAGAGGACGCCGGCGCCGATGGCCACCGGAATGGGATTCAATTGGGCCAGCAGGATCCAGTAGTTAATACGCTCTTTCACCTGTCCCAAAAAACTTCGGGTTTGCACCTGCGGCGCTGTGGTCGGTTGAGACTGAGGCGTTGCTGATGCTGTTTTCTCAGCGGCGGTCGTCGTGATCGGCTTAGTTGAGGGAACTGGTTTTGGAGTCGCGACCGGTGTGGCTGCGGGTTTTGATCCTGCATTTGTCGACGGCGCTATGATCGAGACGGATTTGCTCGCGGAATTAGTACTAGAAGAAACGGGGCCTCGCGTTGCCGCCCGATTTGCGTTGCGGTTCGCTGAGGTACTTGCGTTCTTCAACGCGCTCGATGAATTTGAAGAACTCGGCTTGTTGGCGTTCGCTTTCCGGGTTAAAGCCAAATCAGGGCTCGATTGCGGCCGCTTTGTGTCGCGCCCGGCGTTCGTGCTGGTGTTTCCACCGGGCATCGTGAAGACAACCTCGAGCCGGTTTGAGTGCTGTTCGACGTGAGCCGTGGCTCCCGGCTGTAGCCGAAAGGAAACCACCGTGCTGTCTCCGCTGCGCTGGGTCCTAACATCCCCAAAACCACGGCCGCGGGTTGCTTCGGCCCTGGGCACATCGGCGGCCGGAATTCTCACATAGAAGCGGTCGCCGCGACGATAGGCTTCATAGTTGTTCAGCGATTGATCTGAAGAGACCGTCACGCGCGATCCGTCCGGCGAATCACTGGCGCGCAGAGTGGTGACATGAGGCCGCTTTGACGGACCGTCAGCGTTGCTTTGCGCTGGAGGCCGAATAATCCGGCTTTGCGCGGCAACCAGCGTGGCGCTAAGCGCGAGGACTGTGCCGTATCTCAGAACCGTTAACGAGAGTCTTGCACAGCGGGGCGATTGGTTCTTCGTCTTCATCATTGGGGCAACCCTAACGAGAAACCTTCCGAAACGCTATAGAGAATTATGCAACGTCACTGCGTCATTGTCACTTGGAGTCAACTCAAAAACTGTTTGCTTCTGGTCAAGTTTGTACAGCACTTCCAGCATAGCGGTCCGGACCTTTTCAGGCATTCCATCGACCGCCACCAACTCGCGCAGCTTCGGAACCACGTCGGGTTTACCCGCGACGCTCAAGACGCGCACGGCGCACAAACGCACCTCAATGTCTTTGTGGTTTCGAATCGTCTCCAGAATGGGATCGGTTTCGTTCGCCCTGGCCAACAGAGAGAAGAGCGAAAACGCTTCATAGGCCTGGCGTCGATCTTCGCTTGCAAGGCGATCGGCCGTCTGCGAAACGATACCAATTTTTATACAGGCTTGCGCCACGTCCCGTAAGGTTTCCGGCTCGGCTTTCTCCATCACTCGCACGTACGCTTCCGCGCGATCGAAGTGAAGACTGGTCAAGGTTCGAGCGGCAGCCGCCCGCACTTCTCGGGTTTCATCAGACAGGGCAATCAACACCGGCGCGAATACGGATTCGTGATCTATCGAACCCAGACTCACAACCGCCGCGGCCCGGACACCCGAGTCAGGGTCACTGAGAGCCAGCGTCGAAAGTGTCGACACCGAACGCTGCATCGGATGCGATCCGAGTTGCTGCGCGACCTGCGTACGCACCTCCTCTTCCGGACTATCCAACTGGGCCAACAGGGCGGCCAGCGCCTGGTCTTCGGTCCCGGCTGGCAAATCTTCAAAGTTCACAAACGATTCGTGTGCAACTTCCTCGGCGTTAGAGCCGTCAGCGAGCAGAACGGGTTCAGTTGAAGACAAATCCAAATACCCCAGACTCTCAACTGAGCACAAGCTGAGGGTCTCGCTCAAAAGCGATGCGGGGATATCAGGATGCCGGCGGGCAATATCCAACAGCGCACCGATCGCCGCCGGCATTTTCAGAGCGCCCAAACTCGAGATGGCCTGATTACGGACGACGGTATCCGGATCTTGCAGGGCTTCGATCAAAAATAACAGCGACGCCTCTGATCCGATTTGTCCCAGCGTACGCGCTGCGGATGACCGTTCCCAGGCATCGCGGCCCAATAACATCGTCGCACTTTGGCGCGCGATAAAACCGTACTCTTCCAAAGCCGTGCGCGCTCGGCGCCGGCCCTCTTCACTAGTGTCTGACGCTAGTGAAGAGTTAACCAGGGAAGCCTCGATGGCCCGCCGATCGTCAGCGGCCCGCGACGCCATCACGTCCATGCGGTGTGGTTTGCCCAGGACCAGCTTGCCGACTTCCTGATCAATGCGATAGGCGCCGAATACCAAAGGCTCAACTGCGCCCGGCTTCTCCCACTGTTGCGCCGGTTGCAGCGATTGCACGCGCCGCTCCTCAATCATCGCGGGTTCTCGAGGCGTTGGGGAGGCCTTGCCCGAAGGGGTCATCTCCCCACGAGAGTTTCGCCGATGCGGTTGGGACGCTGCGACGCGTTCCTTGCGTGCGCCTTTGACCTTCTTAAAGACGAGCAGGGCAGCCAACCCGACAACCACCATCACGGCAATGCCGTACGCCGAGAAGATCGTTGACAGGGTTCCATCTGAAGAGGCGTCTTCCTCCGCGGCATAGACCGAGCCGGCGCTGCTTACAAGTAAGAACGCAGAGGCCAGCGCGGCGACAAGTACTCGCTGTCCAGCGCGGAAAGCGAAGATTGAATTATTATTTGGCATAACTTTCACCATTCTTTGAAACCTCTTATTGAACATGGGGCGTGATTGCCTGAGATTTCGTTCCGAGGAAGTTTACGGATTTCCAGGTGTTAAGGGCCGGTGAGAAGGCGAGGAGTGGTTTTCTATTCGGCGTCGGTGAATTTATATCCGATGCCCCAAACTGTCAGCACGAGTTGAGGGTTGTCCGGGTTCTCTTCGACCTTCGCACGTAAGCGGTTGATGTGCGAATCGATCGTCCGGTCATAGCCTTCGTAGGAGTAGTCCCAGATTTTTTCGAGCAGGTACTTGCGCGGGAAAACGCGTCCCGGGTTTCCGGCAAACAACCGCAACAAATCGAACTCTTTGGGTGTCAACTCCACGTGCCGGTCGGCGATCGTTACTTCACGGGTGACGGGATCGATGCGTAAGGTCCCGCGCACGATTGGCGTTTCATCTTTTCCGTCGCCACTGGCCACCGCGGCCCGCGTTCGTCGCAGCACCGATTTGATTCGGGCTTCGAGTTCGCGCAAGCTGAATGGCTTAGTGATGTAATCGTCGGCGCCCATTTCGAGGCCGAGCACTTTATCGACTACATCGTCTTTCGCGGTGAGCATGAGAATTGGCATCTGAGGATTCTTTTGCCGCAATTCCTTGCAGACGGCAAGTCCGTCCATCTTGGGCAGCATCAGATCCAGGACAACAACGTCGGGTCGGGATTTTACTGCCGCATCGATTCCGGCTATTCCGTCCGGCGCGGCATTTACTACATATCCTGCCCGCGAGAAATACTCCTCGATGGCAGTCGAGATGTTGTCGTCATCTTCAATGATCAGAAGCGAGGTTTTTGAAGCGGGTGCCGGTGCTGCTCCGGCTGCTTCCGGTGAATGAGCTTGGCTTTTCTCACCAATTTCTCTGTCAGGCATTTAACGATTTCCCTCGAGGCGAGAAGGAATTCAGGGGGTTGCGCGCACCGCACAGCTAGGTGCGCCTTCAAATAGGACTATAACAGGACGACGCGGTTCAACTCAAGCCCTAAGTTATCAGAATGACGGAAAACGGCACTGCCGGGCGTACGATTGCCGCACGTAGCCCTCTCGCGGCCCTGTGAGATTTAATCCCAACTACAATTTTCCACCATGATCGTTAACGATTTGACCGGGCCGGCGCCAGCTTGGCACGCAGCCGGCCCTCGAAAGCCGCGAGTCCCGAGACAATTCGTTGAGAAGCCGCCGCCTTTTTACTCATCTCCTGAAATACCGCAAGCCCGCGTTCATCACCGAGGCCCACCAGCGCATCAGCCGCTCCGAACATCAGCGCAAAATTCCGGCGTTCAAAGCCTTCGTTGAATGTAGCTGTGATGAGCGCAAAGGTCCGCGGATCATCTTTGCCGGTCGCACCCAGTAAGCCGAGGGCCGAAGCGCGCACACCGTTTGGGTTGCCGGCGGCTGAGTACTTGAATCCAAGTTCCAGCGCCCGCTTGTCCCCCAGCGCTTCCAGCCCGCTCAAAGCCGAGGCCCTGATTGTTTCGCGCCACGAAGGAACATCTACCAGCTTCGTCAATTCGTTGTAGGCGGACGGATTCTTTGTTTCTCCAAACGCAAATGCGGCCGCACGGATCACCGCGTAACTCGGGTCATTGAGAAATTGCTGGTAGACAGTCGCGAGGCTCGGATCTTTTGTCGCGGCCAGTGCGCTGACAGCGCGGGCGCGCACGCGGGCATTCTTGTCCCTGGTTGCGGTTAGCAGCGTATCCTTTGCCTCCTTTGAACCAGTCAGGCTGGTCACTGCTTCCAACCGCGTTCCCCAAAACTCATCGTTCGTCGCCGTGTCTGCGATAGCCTTAATGATTGATTGGCGATCGCCGCCCGCAGTCTTAGTGTCGTTCATTCGAGTTGCCAGTTGCTGCAGCGCCCAAATCCGGCCCAGTACATCCTGATCATGAGCTAGCTGATATACCAACTGGCCGGTAGTCTTGTTGAAAATTAGCTCTTTGATGAGCATGTCTCCGTAGTCGAAGTTGACGAGTAGGGGTTCCGAATCAACGGCCAACGTGAACGTCTGTTCTTCTTTCGC
>Ga0209648_10001820_pt1 | contig 17362 bp, 15 predicted proteins | sample GraSoi2013_115cm_FD_185830 | JGI IMG/M metagenome (GOLD analysis project Ga0209648, IMG submission 185830) | Grasslands soil microbial communities from the Angelo Coastal Reserve, California, USA - Sample 9_17_2013_115cm (SPAdes) (version 2) | ecosystem: Environmental > Terrestrial > Soil >...
AGGTGATGACCTGCCTGGCCTGCTCCTCGCTCAAATCGGACTCGTATACCAGGGGCCGAACCTTCTTCTTTCTCAGCAAGTCCCAGCACTCATTCACCGTGATCTTATACAGCCAGGTGCTGAAGGCCGCCCGCTGATCAAACCGCTTCAGCGAGAAATACGCTTTCACGAACACCTGTTGCGCGATATCCTCAACGTCCTCGCGCCTGCGCAGAATCCCGCCTGCCACCGCAAACACCCGGTGTTGATGGCGCCGGACCAGCTCCTCAAACGCCTCCTTGTCCTCTCCCTGCGCCCGGCGAACCAACTCGCGGTCGTCCGTCGCGCCGACAGGCTTGGAGGCCTGCCCCCGTACGGCTCCCGCCGAGGGGGGAGGGTCTAAAGGCTCCACTTTTGGGACGCGTGCCATAGGCATTTGGTTACGGCGATTCTCTCCGCTGTGCCCGAACCTGTATCAAATGTTTCATTTCCACATCCACAAATTTCTACTTGATTCCTATCTTACCTACATGCGATAATACCTGCATGATTATTGGTGACCGTCTTCGCGCACTCCGCGAAGAAAAGAAACTCTCCCAGGGCGACATCGAAAAGCGTACCGGCCTTCTTCGTTGCTACATTTCCCGCGTGGAAAATGGTCATACTGTCCCGGCCATCGAAACGTTGGAAAAGCTGGCTCGCGCTCTCGAATGCCCACTCTATCAACTCTTTTATGACGGTGAGGAACCGCCGCAGTTGCCGAATCTTCCTAAGCGCAAGTCGTCCGATGACATTGCCTGGGGCAGCGTCGGTAAAGATGCACGCTTTCTCAACAAGCTTCGCCGCTTGCTGAGCAAGGTGGAAGAAGGAGATCGCAAGCTCATCCTTTACATGGCCCAGAAAATGGCCAATCGCTAATTCCGCGATCGGGCTCTACCGGTTGTCGCTGTTGTATTGCATTCACACCTTTCAGAACTGGCCGCGCGTACCCGCCGCGCGGCCTTTTTCTTGCCGGCCTGCAGGTTTTCAGCAAGGTTTCGTTCTGAGTGTCCCAAATCCATCCCTCCGCTCATCAGGCAGGCCCACCGGAAGAACTATTCCCACTCGATCGTGCTCGGGGGTTTGGAGCTGATGTCGTATACCACCCTCGTCACGCCGCTCACTTCATTGACGATGCGGGTCGATATCCGTTCTAGTACTTCCCCCGGCAGCCGCACCCAGTCTGCCGTCATGGCGTCATCGGATTCCACCACCCTCACTGCCACGGTCAGCCCATAGGTTCGCCCGTCGCCCATGACCCCCACGCTCCGCACAGGGAGAAGCACCGCAAATGCCTGCCACACTTTGTTATACAGCCCGGCGCGGCGGATTTCCTCAACCACGATGGCGTCGGCCTCCTGGAGGGTTACCAGATGTGGACGGGTTATCTCACCGAGCAGACGGACCGCCAGCCCCGGTCCCGGAAACGGGTGTTTCACCAGAATTTCCTCGGGCAGGCCCAGTTCCTTGCCAATCCGGCGAACCTCGTCCTTAAACAAATCCCTCAGCGGCTCGATCAACGCAAATGGCATCTTCTCCGGCAATCCGCCGACGTTATGGTGCGATTTGATGGTCGCCGAAGGCCCTTTTACCGAAACTGACTCGATTACGTCCGGATAGAGGGTCCCCTGCACCAAATATCCAATCTCACCATGCGCTTCCCCCGCCTGGAGCTTCTGTGCTTCTTCCGCAAAGACGGCGATGAATTCCCTGCCGATGCGCTTGCGCTTTTCCTCCGGGTCGGTAACCCCTTTCAATTGAGCGAGAAAGCGTTCCGAAGCATCCAGGCCGATCACGCGCAGCTTCAGCCGCTCCCGCAGCATCTCCAGCGTCTGCGCAAACTCGTTCTTCCTCAGCATCCCCGTATTCACGAAGATATTCGTCAGCCGGGTTCCCATCGCCCGGTGCACCAACACGGCTGCGACCGTGGAATCCACTCCGCCGCTCAGCCCGCAGATGGCCCACTTATTCCCGACTTTCTCGCGGATGGCTCGCGTGGTCTCCTCGATAAGGGCCGCGCCGCTCCACTTCGGCTCCGCCTTGCACACGCGAAAGAGAAAATTCCGCAACAGCTCCGTCCCACGCTCGGTGTGGTTCACTTCTGGGTGAAACTCCACCGCATAAATCTTCTTCTCCGGGTTCTCCACCGCGGCGATGGCATTCTCCGTCCGCCCGATGGTGCGAAATCCTTCCGGGAGCGTTCGAACGTGGTCGCCGTGGCTGTTCCAAACCCGCAGCGAGGCAGGCACTCCCGTGAACAATTGGGATCCCCCAGGTTCTTTCGAATCATCGATGCTCAATTGCGCGCGGCCATATTCCCGCCGCTCCGCCTTCTCGACCGTCCCGCCCAGGGTGTACATGATCCACTGCATCCCATAGCAAATCCCCAGCACCGGAATTCCCAGCGCCAACACCTTTGGATCGCACTTGGGCGCATAAGCGTCATAAACCGAGCTCGGCCCGCCCGAAAGGATTATCCCCGCAGGCTCCAGCTTGCGAATTTCCTCGAGCGAAGACGTACATGGCAGAACGGCTGAAAACACCTGCTGTTCGCGGATGCGGCGCGCAATCAGTTGCGTATACTGCCCGCCGAAGTCGAGCACCACCACGCCGCCGAGTTCCGCCTTCATCCTGCCTCCCTGCTCTCGCGCCCGCTCCGCCGCTTGTCTTGCCGCGCTCTCCATCATGCAATCCCCCCTTGCGTTTGTAGCCGCGGGGCTTGCCTGCCACGACTCGGTCGGGGCCCCGCCCGCTCGTGCTACGCTACGACGAGATTCAATAATTTGTCCGGCACGAATATGCGTTTCACGATGCTTTTGCCGGAGAGATGTGGCGCAATTACCGGATCGGCGAGCGCCAGCTTTTCGACTTCATCTCCTGCGGTCCCCACGGCGGCTCTCACCTTGCCCCGCAGGCGTCCATTCACCTGCACGGGAATCTCGACTTCGTCCTCGCGCGTCAACGCCTCATCAAACGCCGGCCAGCCCGCCGTCCACAATCCGCCCGTGTATCCCAGCATCTCCCAAAGCTCTTCCGCAAGATGCGGGGTCATCGGCGCCAGCATCAGTGTCACCAGTTCCAGCAATTCCTTGCGAACTTCCGGCCGCACGCCTTCTTCCAGCGGCTCCTGCAAATAAATCTCGTTGGTCAGCTCCATGATCAGCGCGATTGCCGAATTGAAGTGCCAGCGCGTCTCGAAGTCCAGCGTCACGCGGCGCAGTGTCTGATGCGCTTTGCGCAGCAGAATCTTTTCCTTCGGAGAAGTCCTTGCCGTGACGGCGTTTCCGCTTTTCACTCCCCGAACCGCCTGTGCGTGGCGCTCGACCAGCCGGTACACACGACTCAGAAATCGGCAGGAACCTTCGATGCTCTCTTCGCTCCATTCGAGATCTCTCTCCGGCTGCGTGGCGAAGAGCGTATACAGTCGCGCCACGTCAGCGCCATACTGTTGCGCCATGTCCAGCGCACCGACGACATTGCCGTGCGATTTCGACATGGCTTTGCCGTCCTTCAGCACCATGCCCTGAGCAAACAGGCGCGCAATCGGTTCGTTGTGCGTAATCATTCCCAGGTCGAGCATCACCTTGCACCAGAAGCGCGAATAAAGCAGGTGCAGGATGGCGTGCTCGATACCGCCGATATACTGATCGATCGGAAACCAGTAGGCGACTTTGGCCGAATCGAAGGGCGCCTTGTCGTTGTGCGCATCGGCGTAGCGGTAGAAATACCACGACGAATCCACAAACGTGTCCATCGTGTCCGTTTCGCGCCGCGCCGGCCCGCCGCATTTCGGGCAAGTGGTATTCACAAATTCCGGCGTGGACGCCAGCGGCGATTCGCCCATGCCCGTCAGCTTCGGATTCGGCGGCAGGACCACCGGCAAATCTTTGCTTGGCACCGGCACCATGCCATCTTTCGAACAATAGACCACCGGGATCGGCGTGCCCCAATACCGTTGCCGCGAAATTCCCCAATCCTTCAACCTGAAAATCGTTTCGGCGCTCCCGAATCCTTTTTCTTCCGCAAAGGCTGTCATTTTTGCAATCGCCGTCTCGCTATCCATTCCGCTGTACGATCCCGAGTTCACGCTAACTCCGTACTCGGTGAACGCCTCTTCGACAGCCGCTTCGTCTGAGTGAACGGCCTTAGGTTTCTCTTTCTCTCCTTCAACTTTCAACTCTGAACTTTCAACTTGTCTTCGGTCGACCACCACGCGCACCGGCAGCCCATACTTCCGGCAAAACTCCAAGTCGCGCTGGTCGTGCGCCGGAACCGCCATGATCGCGCCCGTCCCGTATTCCATTAGCACGAAATTCCCCACCCAGATGGAAATCTTCTCTCCGCTGAAGGGATTGACGGCGTAACGCCCCGTGAAGAAGCCTTCCTTCTCCATGGTCGCCAGATCTTCCGCTTTCACCAATGTCTGGCGCATCTTTGTCAGCTTGGCAACTGCTTCCGCGCGCGCTGGCGAACTCTCCAGCAGTTTCGCCACGAGCGGATGTGCGGGGGCCAGGATCACTGCCGTCGCGCCATAAATCGTGTCAATGCGCGTGGTAAAAACTTCGATCGGTTCGGCCACCGCCACGTCCGCCACGGCAAATTTCACTTTCGCGCCCTGCGACTTCCCTATCCAGTTCCGCTGCATCAGGATGACGCGTTCCGGCCATCCGCCCTCGAGCTGCTTCAAATCATCCAGCAACTGCTCCGCATACGCCGTCGTCTTCAGAAACCACTGTTCGATCTCGCGCGATTCCACCAGGGTGTCTTCGTGCCGCCAGCAGTAACCGCCATTCACGACCTGCTCGTTCGCCAGCACGGTGCAGCACTTCGGACACCAGTTCACGCGGCTCTTCTTCCTGTACGCCAGCCCGCGCTTCAGCATGCGCAGGAAAAACCACTGGTTCCAGCGGTAATACTCCGGCTCGCAGGTGGAAATCTCCCGGCGCCAGTCGTAGCTGAACCCAAAGCGCCGCAGCACCCTCTGAAATTCCGCAATGTTTTTGTTGGTCCACTCGCGCGGATGAGTGTTGTTCTTGATCGCCGCGTTTTCCGCCGGCAGGCCAAAGGCGTCCCAGCCCATCGGATGCATCACGTTGAATCCGCGCATGCGCTTCACGCGTGCCACGACGTCCCCAATCGTGTAGTTGCGCATGTGGCCCATGTGCATCGTGCCGCTCGGGTACGGCAGCATCTCCAGCACGTAATACTTCGGCTTCGACGGGTCCGCCTCCGATTCGAATACGCGCGCCTCCGTCCAGCGCTTCTGCCACTTCTCCTCGATTTTTTGCGGATCGTACCCCGACCCCGCTGTTGTCGCGCCGCCTGCTATGTTCTGCTCCGCCACGCCGCCCTATCCCCTCTTCTTTTTCTTTGTCCTGCTCTTTCGCGCTGCGCTTTTCCTCTTCCGCGCCTTCTTCTCAGGGAATCTCTGCGTCCTCTGCGTCTCCGCGTTATCTTTTCTCTTCTTCTCTATTTTCCTGTTTTCTGAAATCTTCTTTTTCAATGCTGTGGTCAGCATCGAAAACCCCTTTTCCGCCTCCGGCGCCTGCTCCTTCAACCCCGCCAATTCCCACAGCGCCGCCACGTTCCGCCGGTCATCCCCCGGATCATCAATCGGCGTCTCCGCTACAAACGCCCGCCCCGTCAATCCTTCCGGCCCGGCCGAACCGAATCGCGGATGCCGCAAAATTCTCGCAAACGCCTCCGCCCCAATCTTTCCTTTCCCGATATGCTCATGCCGGTCCACGCGCCCGCCGAGCGCAATCTTCGAATCATTCGCGTGAATCACCGGCACGTTCTCCAGCCCAATCGCGCCGTCAATCTGCCCGATCGTCGAAGCCAGCCCGCCCTCGCTCTTGATGTTGTATCCCGCCGCAAAAAGGTGCGCCGTATCCAGGCACGCCCCCACCGGCAAATTCCGCAGCCCTGCCAAAATCTCTCCGACCTCTTCTAGTCGCGCCCCAACCGCCGTTCCCATCCCCGCGGTGTTCTCGATCAGTATTCGCAGTCCGTCCATCGGTGCGCGCTTCGACGCCTGCTTCACCGACTCCACAATCGTGGAAATCGCTTGCGGCATCGTGGCCTCGCCTCGTGCCCCCGGGTGCACCACCAGAAAATCCGCCCCTAACGCCATCGCCCGCACAATCTCATCGTGGAACGCCTGGATCGACCGCGTCTGCAGCATCCGCTGCTCCGACGCCAGGTTGATCAGGTAGTTCGCATGAATGACGAGTGGCCCAAGCCGCAGCTCGTCCCGCCTCGTCCGAAACGCTTGCGCGTCCACCTCAGGAATGCGCGCCGACCCGCCCTGCCACATTCGCGGGCTGGCCGAAAAAATCTGCAGCGCGTTGCAGCCGAGCTTCCGAGCCGATTCCAGCGCATTCAAATAGCTTCCCGCGATGGACGTATGTATCCCAATCCGCAGGCTGCCATCCATCCAAGATGGCGGCAGCGGTTCAGGCTCAGGTTCGGGGCGATACTCGTCTTCAGGGTCAAACTGCGTCGGTTGAATGATAGGCTGCTCAGGCATGCCTGTGGAAGGTTTTTGCTCCGTCATAAACTAGCTATTCTATCACACGCGCCAAATCGCTCTCTCTGCCGCAATTATTCCCGCCGGGCACACCCGTGCCCCTGCTGCTCGCCTCTCACGCTATTCGGCAGAAGCTGGCGCTCGCCCTGATTCTTAGGAACTACCGCCCAAACATGGAGAGCGGAATCCGCCCGCCAGTAGATTCCTCGGCTTGCCTGCTGGACGCCGCCGCGATCACCTGGTCCGCAGGGCGATTCGAGATGCGATCGAGCGCGTCCGCAATGCGCGAGAGTTCATAGACGAGTTGGTCGCTAACCACGGACCTCTGCAGCACGATCGAACGCCTGCGGCGGAACTGCTGCACCGCCCAGGCTGTCGCCACAACGACCATGACGATGATCGCCAGCAACTCCTCATGACTTGTGATGGTAATGGTCCGGCCAAAAAACGAAAAAACATGATCCGAGAGCAATTTTTCCTCCCGGCTGGGGCTAATGTGGACAACTGCCTAATTGGATGCCCTTTCCCCGCCCCTCGTCAATGAATTTCGTAGCGCCAACATCCCTGCTGGCGGTTTTTGCCGCTGACATCGCAGTGCAAAATCGTCGGCCCGACGCCGCCGTGATGGGACTCACGCGCGAGGCCGAAACTCAGCGCGACGGTACAAGATAGTAGTATCCTCTGTGCGAACGACGCGCTCAAAGCGGCACTACCTTATGATTTTCAATCCAGCGCATCCCGGAGAAGTATTGCGGGATTACCTTGGTGAGTTGACCGTCAAGGAAGCCGCTTCTCGTCTCGGCGTGACTCGCGCCTACCTGTCTCGCATTCTCAATCGACATGCTGGGATTACCGCGGCCATGTCTCTGAGATTGTCTGCGGCTCTCGGCACGTCCCCGGAATTCTGGCTGCGCATGCAAATCCAGCATGATCTATGGAGAGCTCAGCGCGCCAAGCAGCCGAAAGTGCGTCCCTTCCCCCATGCAGCAAAAAACAAGGAGCTGGCTCTCGCATAACTCGCCTTCCGTGATTTGCGGCCCTCCGCCACCTTGCCGTAAACTCGTAATTCACGCACCGCGCCGGGGGAGCCATCCATGCTGGTTGTAATGCAGACCCACGCTACCGAGGAGCAGGTCCGCGAAGTCTGCAAGCGCATCGAAAGCCTCGGCCTGAAGGCTCACCCCATGCCGGGGTCCCTCCGCACGGCCATCGGCATTACTGGCAACAAGGGCGCGATCGATCTCGGCATCCTCGAATCCCTCCCCGGCGTCATCGAGTGCATCCCCGTCAGCAAACCCTACAAACTCGTCAGCCGCGACACCAAGCAAGAAGACACTATCCTGCGAATCCCCACGCCCTCCGGCGACGTCATCGTCGGCGGCGATAAGATTGCCCTCGTCGCCGGCCCCTGCGCCGTCGAAACCGAAGAGCAATGCCTCGCCATTGCCGAACGCCTCAAAAAATCCGGCGTGCGCCTCTTTCGCGGCGGCGCTTACAAGCCCCGCACTTCTCCCTACAGCTTCCAGGGCCTCGGCGAGGAGGGACTCAAGATTCTTTCGAAAGTCCGCGCCACCCACGGCTTCGGCATCGTCACCGAAGCGATTGACAATGAATCCCTCGACCTCGTTGAGGAATACGCCGACGTCATCCAGATCGGCGCGCGCAACATGCAGAATTTCTCACTCCTCAAACGCGCCGGCCGCGCCAAAAAACCCGTTCTCCTCAAGCGCGGCATGTCCGCGACGCTCGACGAGTTCCTCATGGCCGCCGAGTACGTCCTCTCCGAGGGCAATTACAACGTGATGCTCTGCGAGCGCGGCGTTCGAACGTTCTCCGATTTTTCACGCAACACGCTCGATCTCGCCGTCGTTCCCGCGGTAAAAAAACGCAGCCATCTCCCCATTTTTGTCGATCCCAGCCACGGCACCGGCAAGCGCCACAAAGTTTTGCCGCTTTCCCGCGCCGCGGTCGCCGTCGGCGCCGATGGCCTCCTCATCGAAGTTCATCACGAACCCGACAAAGCTCTCTCCGACGGCATGCAATCCCTCCTTCCCGAGGAGTTCATCGCCCTCGCCGACGAAATGCGCCAAATCGCCGCCGTCCTCCACCGTGATATCAACTAGTTATTAGATATAAATATACCTACCTAGCTAAGCTGTAGTTCCATCTGCTGCGTGGCTTCTGCCGAAATCAACTTGCTCTCACCGGCCCGTGCTTTTTCTCCGAAGTACTACTGAAGTATTCGGAAATTGACCTTACTCCGCATTCAGGTATTCACCTGATTGGCGGGAAAACCTATCGATGCTAATTGAATGAGCGAAAGGGGGGACTTAGTTAAACGATCCGCGGCACCCCCTCCAGCCCGGCGTCGCAGATCTCCGCCAGCCACCTAGGTTCAGGCCAAATGGCCTACAAAACCAGAATCGTCGGACGTATGGAGAAACGCCTACCGATCGCTATTGTTGTGCGCCTCACTCACGCGCAGGATCAACCTGTAAACGGAGCAGAGGTGACCTATACGGACAACGTCAGTGCTCACGGCGCCCGTGTGGTGTCCAACCGGCCCTGGCAACCCGGCGAAGTGGCGCAGGTCACTTCGTTGAAAGATGAAATTACGATCCGCGGAAAGGTCGTCTACTGCCATAAACTTCAGGACAACCGCTACACCATCGGATTGAATTTTCAGGGCCGCGACGTCACGTGGTCCACGTATCGCACTTACAACGGCGACTGACTCCAGCCCACTGGCCAAATCCGCAGCCAGCACGGCTCGACAGCCCAGCACAACTCAAACGGAGAAAACAAGCCATGGCGAATGTATTCCCTCCGGTTCGGACCGAAAGCCGCATCCCCAAAAAGGTGGTGGTCGAGCTCCACGGTTTCGAGAATGCCGCGCACGAGATCACTTCCACAACGGACGTCAGTCCTCACGGGGCCCGCGTTTTGACGAAACATTCCTGGGCGCCCAATCAGGATGTTTCCGTTCGAGCGGTTCCCGGCAAGCTCTCTTTGCGCGCACACGTCATTCATTGCAAACCCCTTCCGGACTCTTCCTTTTCCATTGGGCTGGAACTGCTTCAGCCGTCTGAGAACTGGCCGGGACTCGGCGAACCGCACCAGCCACCTCTCCCTCACTGATTTTCCGGCGGCGGCTCGCTCTGAAATTGATTCTTGATTCCCCCCGGGAGTCCCTGCTATCGGAACGCTGAGCCCACCGCCTGGCATCCTTTTTTTCTTCCACCTTCTGGTCTCGGACTCGACTTTCTTCCAGCAATTCCCGGTCACTCTTCAGGCGTATTCTTCTTGATGGCCAGCTGCTCCCGCGCCGTCAGCCAGGCCTCGAGATGTTCCCTGCACTTCCCGCGAAAATTCTGAAGGAGAATTCCCGACATTCATTCCGGATGATTCTAAGCCTGTTTTGCCGCGCGCGCGGGCAGCGCGCAGTAGCTGCCCGCGGTAAAGCCTTCCGCTTCCACGCTGAAGGCATGATCGAACCGCGCGCGGTAATTTTCCCAAGCCAACGTGGCGGTGAGTTCGACAAGCTGCGCGTCGGTGAACTTTTCCCGCAGCTTCGCAAACAGCGCGTCTGGAACCTCGACGGGAGTCTGCGTCATGCCGTCGGCGTACTCCAGCAGCAGCTTCTCCGTTCCCGAAAACAGCTCGCTGTTGCGGTAGTTGGGCAACGCTGCGATTTTCTCGGCTGAGGCGCCGTTCGTTCTGCTGACCGCAGAACCAATGTCAATTCAAAACGGGCAGCCGACGAGCGTGGCGACGCGCAATTGCGCCAGGTCCTTGAGGGCCGCGTCCAGCAAGTGGCTGGAGAGAAGCGATTGTTCCATCTGGCCGTAGCCCCAGAGAAGTTTGCGGTGATGCGCGACGATCTTCACGGGCGTCACCACGCGGCCTAGCTTGCGTTTGACCATCGAATAGATGATGCGCGTGAAGAGGCCATGGAATAGTCCTTGCAGACTTGGGTCAGCGCCGGTGATCCGTGCCATTGGCGTGCACCTCCTGCGGGATTCGCCTCGAGTGTAACCCCGATAGCCAGGCCGTCGCGAACTTGGCTGTGGCCCTCGCTTGGATTTTGCGAGGCCCCTCCCCCACCCCTGGGCGCTTCGCTGCGATCATTGGGATGGCAAAGCAAGGGCGCGCCCGGGCGGTCCATTCCGGCACCGAGGCGCGCCCCCATCGAGCGGCGTTTTTGCCTCTCAAGCAAGAAACGAGACTACGGCGTCGCGACATGCACGACTGCGTTGGTCGACATTCCCGTCAGATTGTTCACTGCGGCCGGTTCCGTGCACTTGACCGTTACCAGGTTGGACGCACCCTGGTTAAAGGGACCAGTCGCACTCAGGGTGCAGTCCACGCTCAGAGCCTGATTGCTTCCCGTTACGTGCAGCGCACAGCCCGAGTTCGAACATACCTCAGTGGGATGGCCATCCACGTTAACAGCGGGGGCCGCGAGCGCGTAGAAGTACATTGAACCAGCGCACTCCTGGGCGTAAGGATTGTTCGCGGGCCCCTGGCACCAAATCCAGAAGCCAAACGGCGTGACGAGCGTGCTTCCGTTGAAGAAAGTGCCGACGCCGCTGAAGATGGACTGCGGACCGGAGCTTTGTGCCCTTGCCGGCCGGATATCCAAACACAACACGATGGCCAACACGGCGACCAATGAGAGAACAGAAACCGATGCTAGTCTGCGCATACTTCCTCCTCGTTTGTGGAATTTTGACGCCTCGTGGCAGGAAAGGGGCCACCGGACGGGAAAGGTTATATTCGGGTACTGGGGACGAGGGGCCGGGCTAACCTTTCTTGGGTTGCTACTTGTCCGCCGCGGCTTAACAGCGCCTCAAACCAAGCGTGGCGCCAATGATGAGGTGCATTCTAGGCCGCTCACTGCGCTGCGTCAACCGAATCGCCGCTTAGCAAATGGTGGAGGAAAGTTCAAAACGCGCGCCCTTTACAAAAAAGCGCAAAGGGATGCCGCACGCGGATCTTTCGGAGCGGCTAAGGGCCTGTCAGCCGACGCTTCCAAGAGGCGCCGCTGCCCACGAAGGGATTGGCAGTGGGTTCTGAGATGCGCGATCTGCTCGGACGTCATAGGCCCATGGATTATAGCCCTGTCGCGCGAACGGTGCGTTCAGAAAACATATTTGGTTGCCTACTTCCTTACTTCTGCTTCTCATGGGAGAATCGCAACTCCGACAGGAACCGCCCCAAGAACTCTCGTGTGTACTTCCTGCTTGCCGCGCTGGCAATAGGCGGGATTGTCCTGTTTCTGCGCGAGCATCGGCCTTTGTTCCTGCGGCCGGACTTGCATCTTTCCGCTTAGATCACCGCCGCTTACGGCAGCGTTATCATCGTTCTCTCCATGGCGGGCGGGACGCTCTCAACGCGCTGGGCCGATATTGAGATTGACGCAAGAGGGTCATAGGCGTATGGTTTGCGCAAAGATGGAGTTGAACTGGGGAAATCTGGTCCAGATCTCCAAGGTTTCTCCGTGGTCGGAGGCTGGTCCAAGGGAGGGGGTTCTCCCCTGATGATTGACGTTTAGAACGAGAAAGAGGAGGCCACTGCCATGTTTCTAGATTTTTACGGTCTCCGTGAACAACCTTTTGGCGTTACACCAGATCCCAACTACCTTTATTTGAGCCGTACTCACGGCGAGGCCCTGGGCGCGCTCCTGGATGGCATCAAAGCCGATCGCGGATTCATGGCACTCATCGCCGAGCCTGGAATGGGAAAGACCACGATTCTGTATCGGCTCATGGAGGAGCTACGCGATTCCGCGCGTACTGTGTTTTTATTCCAGACCCAGTGTGATTCTCGCGAGTTTTTCCGCTACATCCTCAGCGAACTTGGCATCAAGACCGCTCGAATGGGTCTCGTGTCAATGCACAATAAATTGAATGAGGTCCTGTTTAGCGAGATGTTGGCGGGCAGGCGCTTTGTGGTAGTCGTTGATGAGGCGCAAGATCTCGATGAGCCTGTTCTGGAAACGATAAGGCTCCTCTCCGATTTTGAGACTCCCCATGCAAAACTGTTGGGAATCATCCTCTCTGGACAGCCACTGTTAGCCGAAAAGTTGGCGCAGCCTGCTCTGTCACAATTGAAGCAGCGCATCGCGATCGTACGCCGCCTAGAACGCTTGAGTGCCGACGAGACAGCCTGTTATATCGAGCACCGGCTCAAGGTAGCCGGCTTTTCCGGCGGCCGGTTATTCGAGCCGGAGGCTTTGGCGCTGATTGGACAGCAAAGCCAAGGCATCCCGAGAGAGATTAACAACCTTTGCTTCAATGCTTTGTCGTTGGGCGAGGCCAGAAGGAGCCCAACGATCAGGGGCGAAATCGCGCAAGAGGTTTTTGCGAACGCAACTGTCGATTCCGTCGTGCGGGAATTACACATCGAGGGAAGTCCTGGTCCTGTGACTCCGGTTCCGGCATCGGTTCTTAAATTTCCCGGCGATCTGATTTTCGATCTTGCATCGGAGATCAAAGACTCGATTGAGCGTCGTGCCTACGAGTTGTTTGAGTCCAGGAGATTTGAGCACGGCCATGACCGTGAGGACTGGCTGTGCGCTGAGTCCGAGATACTGCTTAACGTTCCAGTGGAAATCACGGAGGGGAAAACCGAACTTACCGTCCACGCCGACGTGCCGGGGTTCGGCGAAAAAGATCTAAGAGTACAAGTTGCGCCTCGCTGCCTGTGCATCTCGGGCAGACGAGAAGAAGCATCAGAACAGAAGGAAGAAAAGGCTGTTTATTCCCAGCGGCGCTCCAAACACATCTTCCGTCTGTTGGACCTGCCGTCTGAGATTGACCCAAATGGGGTGAAGGCAACGGTGCGCGACGGGCTACTTGAAATCAAACTGTCGAAGGTTGGGTTGGGCGAGAAGGAACGCGTGGTCGCCAAGGCAGCTACTGCCTGACCAGCGAAAACCTTTGATCACGGCAACGACCGCGACCGCTCCTGTCCCGAATGCTACTGGACTATGCGCGCGTGCACGCGGAACATATCGCCCAGGTGCCATTCAAGCTGGCGGGTCTTTGCGCCGCGGCTCCGGCGAGCGTTGCGCGGGCCGCGGCCGCCAATTAGAATGCTCTAATTTTCCTCTCAAACCGCGGCCATTTCGTCTGGTCGCTAATTGGTAAGCACCGCTGTCCCTAAACTGGTCCTCTGGACAGATGGCAGGCACTACGCCGCGGCCTAGTGTGGGAGACACAGCCCTGTCTAATTAAGGTCCAAGTGTGGAGACACAATGCGCAGCCGCAAGATACTGCCTGCGATTCTGGTGCTTAGTGCGATGCCGATGGCCGCAGCTGCCCAGCAACCGGCGACTCTGAGCGAAGTGGTGGACAAGATCGTGCGGCAGGAGCAGGCGGAAGTGCAGCTACTTCGCCAATATTCGCCGCTGGTCGAGACATACATCCAGAATATCCGCGCGGATAAGCAGTTGGGGGCAGTACCGGACGGCGACAAATACTTCATTGGGCGGGCCGAGCTGGCGAAGGGCGTGGAGCTTGAAGCGCTGGACCGTGAAGCCAACAGCATGAAGCACAAGCTCTTCGGGGGATGGGCTGGCTTTTTCTCCACGGAATTTGTCCCGCGCGGCTTCCTGCAGATGATCTACCTGGACGTGAACGGCTTCGACCGCGCGCATTACAAGATTGGGTACGTCCGGCGCGAGTTTTTGGGCGAGGTTCGTTGTCTTGTGTTTGACGTCGATCCATTGCCGAAGTCGGGCAAAGGACGCTTCGTGGGCCGCATCTGGGTGGAAGATCAGAATTACCACATCGTGCGCTTCAACGGCGCCTACGGCGGGTCGTCCTTGACCAGCAACTACTTCAATTTCGATAGCTGGCGAACGAATGCCGGAAAGAACCAATGGCTTCCGGCGTTCATCTACAGCGAACAAGGCAGCGTGCGAGACGCGAAGACGAGGAGCCTGGGGTTCAAGGCTTTCCGAGCGCAGACGCGCCTGTGGGGCTACAACCTGGGCAACGTTCGGGAAGAGCAAGAGCTGAATAAAGTCCTAGTGGAGGCGCCCACCCCCGTGAACGATCAGACGGCAACCACCAACGACTACTCGCCGTTTCAAGCGGAACGTTCCTGGGGCCGGATGGCCGAAGACAACGTCACCGAGCGGCTGGAGCGGCAGGGCTTGATGGCGCCGTATGGGGAAGTGGATAAGGTGCTGGAGACGGTGGTCAACAACCTGGAGGTGACCAATAATCTGGACCTCCAGCCGGAAGTACGCTGCCGCGTGCTGATGACCTCAACGCTAGAGTCGTTCACCATAGGCCACACCATCGTCTTGAGCCGCGGGTTGGTTGACGTGCTTCCAGACGAGGCCAGCCTGGCGGCCATCCTCGCGCACGAGCTCGGGCACGTGGTGCTCGGACATCGCATGGACACGCAATTTGCGTTCTTCAACCGCGTGCGATTCGACGAAAAGGAGACGTTTCGGCACTTTGACTTTGCGCGCACGCCTGAAGAGGAACAGGCGGCGAAGGAGAAGGGGGTCGAACTGCTGAGGAACTCGCCCTACCAGGAGCAGTCCGGCACCGCGCAACTCTTCCTGCAAGCACTCAAGAGCCGGGCGAAGGCGATCCCGAATCTTATCAGCCCGCACCTGGGTGACAGGGTCTCAACAAGCTGGACCATCGTCGCCGCGGTGTTCTCCGCACAGCCGACCGAGGGGGATGCGAAGCCGGCGGCTGACGTCATTGCCGCGCTGCCGCTTGGCGGACGCATCAAAGTCGACCCCTGGAATGACGAGTTGCGGATGCTCAAGTCCAAGCCAGTGGGCACGATGGCTGAATCCGAGAAAGTGCCGTTCGAGGTCACGCCGTTCGTCATCTATCTCACCCGCCAAGGGGAGCACTCATCGGCAGAAGCTGCTAGCACCGTAGCAGCCAAGGCAGATTCAGAACCAAAACCGTAGCCGACCTAAAAGGAAGTCCCACCAGCGTTCTGCCAACACCATCATAAAGGGCGCCGCACGTTTCGGTTTTAAGCGCGCGGCGTTTGACCTTTTGTCGAGACATGGGACAATTTCCTCGCGCACATGGACCGGCCCAAGAACTTTCGTGTCTACTTTTTGCTCGCGGCGCTGGCCATCGGCGGGATTGTCCTGCTTCTGCGCGAGCATCGCCCCTCGTTCCTGCGCCCGGACCTGCATCTCTCCGCGTACGTCACCACCGCGGACGGCCACGTCACCGTCGTTGATCTCGTGAAGCTCAAAGCGGTGGCGCGCATCGCGGTCGGGCCGGGGCTTTCGGGGATGCGGGAACATCCCACGCGGGCGGAGATTTTCGGCGTCAGCACGACTGGCGGATACGTTTGGATCCTTGATCCGCGCGCGAATCAGTTCACCGGGCAGGTGATCGCGCGGATCGCGGTGGGGCCGCTTCCCTACACGCTGGATTTTTCGCCGGACGGCAACCGCATCTATACGACGGCATCAGGGAACAACACGTTGGTGGCCATTGACGTGAAATCGCGCGGCATCGTCGCGCGCGCGGCGACGGGGCGCGAACCCGTCCTGGCCCACGTTACGCCGGACGGCAAGACCGTCCTGGTGGTGAATCGGCGCGACGGCTCGCTTGGGATTCATGACGCAACGACGCTGGCGCTACGCGGGAGCGTTTCCGTGGTCGCTCAGCCTGAAGACGTCGCCGTGCTGCCCGACAGTTCGCTGGCGTTTGTGCTGAGCCGTTCCGAGCGCCGCATCTCCGTGGTGGACCTGCGCCGCGGCGTGCTGGTCACCCATCTCGAGCTGGCCGGTGCGCCCACGGACATGCTGCTCAAGCCGGATGGCGGCGAACTCTACGTGATTTCGCCAGAGGCTCACGGCCTGCAGGTCATCAACACCCAGACGCACGAGGTGGGCGATACCATGGTGCTCGGATCGGCGCCCACGCGCGGCGTGCTGAGCGAAGATGCATCGCTAATGTATGTATCGGACACGGGGGCGGGGCGGGTTACGCCGGTGGATATTTTCAATCGCCGCATCGTGCGCGATCCGGGCAAAGGGTTCCCGGTTCCGGCGGGCGATGCTCCCGCGGCTTTGCGATTCGATCCCGCGGAGAATTTGCTGCTGGTGGTGAGCGCGGGCTCGGGCGACCTGGCGGTGATCCGTGTGCGCACCAATTTTCTGTTGACGATGATTCCTGTGGGGGATCAGCCACGGGAGCTGGCGGTAAAATTGTTTTAGGAGGAGGGAGCAGCGTCCGGGCCGAAGCCCGCCGCTACGATTCGAGAGGCCAGGCGGAGTGGTCTTCGCCAAGATTCACGTCCAGGAATCCTTCGGCGGGGAGGACGTCTACGGGGAGGCCGCCATGCCACAGGGCGACGCCGAGCCTTAGATTGCTCTGGCCTTTGAGGTTGATCTGGTCCTTGTTGATGGCCACTTCCAAAACGCGTTCGAACGCCGCTTCCGCGACGAGCTTGGGATTCATCAGGCAGACGAGAGCTTTTTCAACCGCGAACTCTTGAATGTGCCCGCGTTCGAGCTTCACCACGATGGTCACTTCTTCCGCGCCGCCGATGGTGATGCGAAACTCCGGGTCCTCCAGTTCGCCGAGGGCCTCCGTGAATGGATCGATGCGCACGCAGAAGCGATCTGCTTCGAAGCCGTAGCGCAGCTCGTGGAGGTAGAAGACGCGGCCGTGCATGGAGCCGCCGCGACGCTCCGGGGAATAGAGTCCGGCGCCGAGCCATTCGAAATACGAAGTATCTCTGCCGTCGACCGTGACGTTCAGCAAACTGGTTGGCGCGAGTTGCACGGCGTGCTCCGGCCTGCGCTTGATGGGC
>Ga0209648_10001821_pt1 | contig 17360 bp, 10 predicted proteins | sample GraSoi2013_115cm_FD_185830 | JGI IMG/M metagenome (GOLD analysis project Ga0209648, IMG submission 185830) | Grasslands soil microbial communities from the Angelo Coastal Reserve, California, USA - Sample 9_17_2013_115cm (SPAdes) (version 2) | ecosystem: Environmental > Terrestrial > Soil >...
AAGTCGTAGCACGAGTACGAGCTGTGATGCGCCGCTTCGCGCGACAAGAGCCTCACTCTCGGTTGTCTCATATATCGCCTCCGCTTCTCCAATCCTTGGTAGGAGCACTTAGTGCCCCGATAAGGACGGGAGACATCGAGATCGATACCACTGCAATGAGGATTTCGGTTCGCGGTAGTGAGATCGAGTTTCGTTTCCTGTACTATCTTGCGCAGAATCAGGCGCGGGTATTCACCCGCGAACAGTTATTGGATGCAGTCTGGGGCAGTCAGTATGTGGAATTGCGCAGCGTGGACGCATGCGTGCGACGTCTTCGCCGCAAGATTGAACTGGATCCATTGCGCCCGATCTATCTGCGGACGATCCGAGGAGCAGGATACTCTTTGCTAGTGCGCGCCGCCTCAGCTTGACAGTTCCAGCAGGCCGCCGCCCCAGCTCAATCACTCATCTACTGCTGTGTAAAGGTGGTGGCAGGGCCATTTGCTGCTCGCGGTTCTGGAGGAGACTGAAGCTCACGTTCCATCCAATCCAGGTTCGCGCTGTTTGGGAAAGCGGCGTTGAATTCTGGCAAAGTTTGGTAGAGCGCGACGGTTGCGCCAGCCGGGACAGCCGCCCGCAGCCTTTCTTTGGCGGCCTTGGGCGTGTCGGTCTCGAAGATATTCTGCTGCAGGCGGAATTTGTTCGCCTGAATCTTTGGCAGCCAGTCGACCGGTTCAAGCGCGCCTGCTTTCTTTAAGAACTCCGGTTTCACGTACTCCGCCCGCTCATCCTCCGGCACAAAAGGAGAGGTTGCCATCCAGGTTGGCCAATCGCCCCACGGATCCAGAACATCCAGCACCTTGATTCGCGGATCGACCGCCGAAGCGAGGATCGCGATGCTGGCTCCCGACCCTTGCCCGAACATGCCCACCCGGCTCATGTCGAGGTCACCTCGAGCTGCAAGATAGTTCAGCACCATCTGCACGTCATGCGCCGAGATCGCCAAAGACTCCTGCAGTTCGCTGAGGAACCACTCTTTCATCGGCCGGTCGTGATAGCGATGTCCGGTGAGCGCGGAAACAAAGCCCACAGCGGCAAAGCCGTCCTTGATCAGGGCTCTTTGAAAAGTTTCATTCTTGAACGCGTCCGTGTCAGCAGGATACCCGTAAAGATGCAAGATCACCGGAGGCTTCTTGACTCCCTTAGGTTTCATTACATAAAGGTCGAGTGGATCGCCCCATCGCCACTGTACCTGGATCAGTTCCAATGTGTACCCAGGGCGTTCATCGACAACCCCGACGAGCGACGGAACCGGCTTCAGATGGCTGCCGCTCAACGCCGGCGAAGTCCAGTCCTCGGTGACGCCCTGAAAACGAGCGTCGGCGGGATCGGCTACAGGTGGAGATGCCGGCGATTGAGCGGAGCTGGCCGCCGCCAAAGATAGGAGTGCGATCCCAAGAGCAAGCGTTCTCATGAATATGGATGTCCGAAGGTTCGACATTCATCTTTCCCCAGACTGGAATGTTCTAAGCGAAGGAAATCTTTCCGGTGGCTCCAAAGCCTCTGAGTGCGACAAGCACGGCCAAAGCCAGATGAGAGAGGGTAAAACCGCGAGTGGCGTTCACTGATGTCCTCCGAATGAGCTATTCGCGCTTTTGATGGTCGAAAAAAGCGGGCCGACGAACTCGGCCCGCCATGGTCTGCTGAACTACTGACAGTCGGCTGGGACCGTGTCCGGTCTCGCGACAGGACCCAGGTTATCGTTGTCCGAGGTAGCATTCTGGATCAGACATTTCTGTTTGTAGGTGGTTACGCCAATAAGGGTCGGAAGGATGTAGCCGCCCATGTCGCCACCCTTTTCTGGAAAGTTAGTAACAGTACCGGCTACTCCCAGCTGAGTCCCGGCTCCATCCCTCTCGACGTAGTGCGAACGCAGCAGTTTGAGGCCAAGATCCAGGGTCCCACCAACTGTCACTGCCGGTACATAGTCGGGAACCGTGGAGACAACGTATTTGTTCGACGCTGTGGCTAGCGCCGACGCGCTGGCCCCGCTAGTTCCACCGCTCACGAGGCGCAGGAGCGACCATGCGCGGTAGGTGCCGTTACGGAGGTTCGGGAAGGAGAACCCGTTCTTCCAGATGTTCACCTCATTGCAAGGAAAATTGCCAGCCCCACCGGCACAAGTCGCAGGCAGGTTAGCAGCGGCCGGCAACACACCGGCGGTGGCGGGCTGCCCGGGGTCGAGCGTAGATCCGTAAGTCTGGAAAATAGGATCGATACCGTTCAGTGTGATGTAACCGTAGCTGGCGTTGTTGGAGATCTTACCCACATTCCCGTAACTGAAGAAGGCGTAGGCGATGCCATCGGCCACAAGGGGGTAGGAGCCGGAACCGGAAGCTTTTACTCCATTGTTTACTACTTCTCCGGTACCAATGCCGCGATACCGGGCGCCGGCACCCGCCAGGCAAGTTCCTGCCTGTGCTTTGAGTGGGTTATTGACCGGAGCGTTCACATGGAGTTCCTGGCTCAGTCCAAGAACTGCGCCTGGGTAAACGGTGGGGCGACGGAATACGGTGGATTCCGTGGTGTTCTCCGTGCCAGACAGGGGCTCACGCAGGAAGATGTTAATACCCCCGGCCGCCAGACCGAACGCGCTGGCGTCGCAGTTCGTTCCGGAGAACACCTGTTGAAGTTGGGTCTCGCTGGCGTTTGTGAGGCTGCTCAATTGACCCTTATCGCGCTCGGTGATGAAAATGATTGGAGCCGCACCCACAGCGTACGTCGTGAACGCAGGGACCGTCGTGTTGTTGAAGGGATCATGCCCTGTGATGTTGAACGCCAGAACGTTGGCTTGCGCCCCAGTGGCCGGAAGCACGCCGCTAAGGATCGGGCTTCCCACCAGCCGGTTCTGATTTCCACCACTCACAAATGCCGGACAGACGCCGGCGGCGTTGTTTGGGTTGTATCCGAGACCGTCAACCCCATCGCTCGAGCCGCCGCCTTGTGCTGAGGCGCCGAGCGCAGAGTTTACACGGCAAGCGGCAAATGCGGCATCTTCCGGACGAATATCCGTCGCTGCCGCAGTAACTTTGGTTCCGGTTTGGAATATTGTCTCAATCGCTAACGGCAGAGCGTTATCTATCGAACTATCGCCCCAAAGGGTCGAGGAGATCTGGTTCGCACCGGTAGTCGTGAGATTGGCATTGGTACCGTTTATGTTGCAGTGGGGTTGAGCAAAGTAACAGCGGACGCCAACGACGGAGTCAACTTTGAGGTACGCCCAGACGTTTGTAGTGACGTTGGCGCCCGCACCATCACAAGTACCAGCGGTATTGTTATCCCAAACGATCCAAAGAGTGCCCGGGTCGTTGTTGACGGGCGTCGGCCGAGTGTCAGTCAGGTTGATAGCGTTGGACGCGCTTGTCCAGTGGCAAGTCGCACCACCGCCGCTAACGATGCTTACCTGGTTATTGTAAGCGCCCAAAGCCATCGTCTGCCACATGGCCGACGAGCCCGACGCGATTACCTTCAAGGTAGTAGTAGCGGCGTGTGCCTGAGGCACAACGCTCACGATCGCGGTCAACACAAGCACCGCAAAAATTGATTTCATACGCGGCATAATTGATTCCTTTCGTCTTGGTTTCGAACACTACTTTTGGAACACGTGAGACGTTACGCCACACGCAGGAAGAAAACTCTTCACTAACTGGCTGCAATTGTTCCGCAAGCGACCGATTAATTAGCCGCGTGAACTGCGCACCTCTACCACGACTCACCGCAGCGACAATTTGGATTTCAGAGCGCAGTGTAGCGGTTTGCCCGCGATGATGGTGTTAAGAGTCTGTGATAAGTTGATGAAAATTGCATAAACATGCGCGGCGCGGAAAGTACCTTAATTTAGGTCCCCCTCTTGTTCGCCAGATTCCGGAATGCTGAGCCGCGAAATCCCTTTCGCGTGGGCGCGCTTTTCTCGCCGTCAACTTCGCCTGTGGAAAAGAGGGCCGTTCTTTCTCGCGTCGCGAGGTACTTTGGACTCTCTGAACGGAACATGCTTGAGGCTCGACGATACCTGTTGACCTGCCAAACCGGGCGTTAAGATTCCGCGATAGGTTTGTTAAGGAATGGCTCTCGCGTGTGGAAGACGAGGACTCGGCAAAATTCACGTTCTTTTAATTTTCGGGGTCCTGACCGGCGTATAGAATTCCCGCTTGCCTTTACATCCTGTAAGAGCATTTCGTTCCGGAGCAGCGAGTGTGCGATCTTGTGCGCCCCGCAGTTTGTCTCGCGTCGTCGGGGTCCTTACACTGCTGCTTCTCGGGTTCTCGTTTAGTGTCGCGCAGGAGCAACCGAAGACGGGGGCGGACAAGGCCGCCATTAACGGAACGGTGACCGACCAAACTCAAGCCGTCGTAACTGGCGCCAAGGTACTGCTGACGAATGAAGCGGGGGAGAAACTTGAAACCCTGGTCAATGACAAGGGCACATACTCCTTCACCGGGCTTAAACCTGGGACTTATACCTTAGCGATAACGGCTCCCAATTTCGCTGTGAAGACCTTTGACAACATCTCACTAACTGCTGGCCTCGAATTAGCAATGGACGCTTCCCTGGAACCGGCTAGCGAGAAAACGGAAGTAAACGTGGAATCCGGCAGTCTGGGAAGAGTGGAGACCGAGAGCGCCGCCGTTTCCGGGACGATTACCGAAAAAGAGGTTGTGTCGATTGGGCTCAACGGCCGTAATTTCACGCAGCTCATTGCACTCGCGCCCGGGGTAAGTAATCAGACTGGGCAAGATGAAGCCAAGGTGGGAGTGGTGGGCAGTGTGAAGTACAGCGTGAATGGGGGCCGGGTCGAGTACAACACGTTCGAGGTCGATGGCAGCGACGTGCTGAACACGGGCCTGAACGGCGCTTCGAGCACGCTCATGGTGTACCCCAGCCTGGATGCGATTCAAGAAGTAAAGGTGCTGACCTCCAACTATGGTGCTCAGTACGGGCGTACGGCATCCGGGACAGTGCAGGTAACCACTAAGTCCGGAACCCCGAAGTTCCACGGCAACCTATACGATTTCGTCCGCAACGAAGCGTTTAACTCGCGCAATTTCTTTGATTTTGTGGATACGACCCCGCCTGCGCCCGGACAGACTGTAGGGCAGACGATCGGAGGCAAGGCTCCACTCTATCGACGGCAGGATTTCGGGGGCACGATCGGCGGTCCGCTCACTATTCCTGGGGTTTACAACACCAAGAAGGATAAGACCTTTTTCTTTTTCTCCGAGGAATTCCGCCTGGAGAAAACTCCCACGGACTACAACCAAGCGGTGCCGGGGCTGAAAGAACGAGGTCTGATCTTGACGCCGCAGGGGATCCAGAAGAACCTGCAAGTTCAAGCTGGCACTGGAATCTTTTACCAAAACTTCGATTTTAGCGACGTGTGCCCGTTGGGCGCGGTAACTAGCTTTAAACGCGCGCAGTTCCCAGACTGTCCGTCCGTGCAAAGCTTGGGTGCGGATCCCGAGCCCTTAAACTCTTTGGGATTGGGCTTAAATCCCGGAGTGGACAAGAACGCCGCGGCGATCTTGAACTCGAACCTCATACCACTGCCAAATGCTCCTTTTGGTTGCAACTTCAGCCTGCCGAATCTCAACACCGACCTCACCAACCTCGACCCCGCCGACCCCAACCATTGTTACAACACCTCCGTTTCGCCTTCCACCTACTGGCGCGAGGAGTTGTTTCGCATTGATCAAACAGTGACCAGCAAGATCAAGGTATCGTTTCGCTACGTCCACGACGCTTGGGACACGAGCGTGCTGACACCGCAGTGGGGCATTGTGCGCAACACCTTTCCCACCGTGCAGAACCGCTTCTTTGGGCCGGGCACCAGCTTGGTGGCGCGACTGACGCACACGATATCGCCAACGCTGCTGAACGACTTAGTACTCAGCTACACCAATTCGAACATAACGCTGGCTGACCAGAACAGGCCGGGTGGCGCCCGGTTCCAGCGCGATCCCACGCTGGATCAGCCACTGGTTGCCGACCCGTCGGCTCCCGGACAGTGCAATCCCATACTCAGCGCCGACCCCGCGAATGGATTTGCGCAATGTGCCATCGGCCACATTTTCAATAACGGTTTTGGCGGCAAGATGCCGGGAGTCGACTTTCTCGGCACGAATGCCGCTTACGGCGGTAGAGGCTTTGCGGCCGACTCCGCCTACATGCCGTGGGGCCACACCAATCCAACCTACGCCCTGCGCGACGACGTGGGCAAAGCGATTGGAAGACACACGCTGCAATTCGGCGCGCAATATGTGTACTCCCAGCGCAATCAGACCAACAATTCCATTGGCGCAGCTTCGGGCGATCTACAAGGCCTGCTGACCTTCAGCAATCTCGCGCACAGTACCGGAAATGCTTTCGCTGATTTCCTGATTCAAAATGTCCCAGGGGGCCATAATCCGGAGGGATTCATTCAGAGCTTTACCCAGGATTCCGCGCAGCACCGCTACTACCAGCGATACCAGATCGCCGAGCCTTATTTCCAGGATGACTGGAAGGTAACCAGCCGGCTTACCTTGAACCTGGGCTTGAGAATCAGTCTATTTGGCACCTACGGAGAGAAGAACCGCAATGCGTGGAACTGGGAGGCTGCACGATTCAATCAATCACGATTTGCGGTTGACCCAGTTTTTGGTGTGCTTCTGGATAAAACTGCCACGTTGGCTCCGGTTTCGTTCGACCCCGTCACCTTCCAATTGAACCCCGGCGTGGTGAGCGACTTGGGTCTGGTGCGGTGCGGCGCGCGTGGCACGCCCTCAGGCTGCATGAAGGGGCATCTATTCAATCCGGCACCGCGGATTGGTTTTGCCTGGGATCCACGGGGCGACGGCAAGACGTCAATCCGAGGCGGCTATGGCATTTTTTTTGAGCATGGCACCGGCAACGAAGCCAATACCGGCTCCCTCGAGGCCAGCGCGCCTCTCGTGCTCAGCATGACGCAGCCGCTTCCCCTCAGCTACCCATGCATCGGTAACGTCGGGTATGGGTCCGCGTTTGATCCAACCAACAGCGCTTGTGCAGCGGCTCCGGGAGGGTCTGCGCCCGCGACCGGCTCCGTCTTTCCTCTGGACGTGACCTCCATTCCGACCAAGGCGGTTTGGCCCTACGCTCAGCAGTGGAGTTTCGGGATTCAGCGAGAACTGCCGAAAGCATTCGTGGTCAACCTTGCGTATGTAGGGAGCAAGGGAACGCATTTGACGATCCAGCGTCAGCTGAACCAGCTAAAGCCGCTACCGGCAAGCGAGAATCCCTTCGGCCCGAACGAGCCCCTGACCATCGCGGACTGCACCATTACTTCTCCGGCGTTCAATGGTAACCCGGGAGACGGCAATACTCCGTTTCTTCTCCAGAATGGAACGCTGGTGACGCCGCAAAACCCCGCCTACATGTATTTGCAGGCAGCCTGCACGAATCCAAACATCCCGAACGTCAATTCCCTCCCTGGGCGACCGTACCCCGGCCTGGGGAGAGTTCTCTCGTTGCAGAATGTGGCCAATTCGAGCTACCACGCACTTCAAGCCACGCTGCGACACACCAGCGGAGCGCTGACGACCGGAGTTTCGTATTCCTATAGCCACTCGCTTGACGGCGCTTCGGATCGAAGCGATCCGGTTCTGGTCGATTCTTACGACCTGCGTGCGAATCGGGCCAGCTCGAATTTTGACCAACGTCATCTGCTCAACATCAGCTACGTGTATCGGCTACCGCTCAAGAGTTTTCCGCGCCGCTTAAGCGACTGGGCCCACGAACGCGAACCGAAGGATACGACCGCGCCCGCGGCAAACTGTTGTTCCGCGCTGGCGAATCAGATTCTCGACGGCTGGGAGATTTCGGGAGTAACGCTTCTTCAATCGGGCACGCCGTTCACCGTGATCAACAGCGCCGGCAACACCGGCATTTCCTTGACCGACAACGCCGGGGTTTCCAGCGGGCTCGGCATCGCGGCCTCGTACCCCGATGTTGCGCGTGGATTGTCGTTGCCCTCGCCGGGCAGCAATTCTCGGAGCTTTGGCCCACTCATAGGCAATCCTTCCCAGTTTGTGGCTCCGAGGGGGCTGACCTTTGGGAATGCGGGGCGGAACTTCTTGAATAATCCGAGGCGCGTGAACTTCGACCTGTCGCTGCTGAAACATTTCAAGATCCGGGAGTCCGCCCAACTCGAGTTCCGCGCTGAGGCCTTCAACGTTTTCAATCACACTGAGTTCCGGATCTACGATCCAGACAACCCGGGCAGCAGCGGGAACAACATCATCAGTTGCTATGCCGGACCGGTGTATTCCGCCGGGTTTAGGGGTACCGGAGCCGATTGCGTCACAGGGGCTTCCTTTTTGCATCCGCTTAATGCGCACCGGCCCCGCACCATACAGTTTGGTATGAAGCTAGCCTTCTAGGCCGGGGAATCATGCAGAGATTGATTAATGATCCAACGCTGCGTCGTACGAATCATGAACTGTTCTTGCCCCGCTTTTGCGAAGCGTGCGTGAAGAGCCTGTGGGCTTTGCTGCTTGCTGGCACGACGATGCTCTCGGCGTGTGGGGGCGGCACTTCCGGTAGTGCCTCGCAGATACCGGCAACGCTGTCGGGTAACTGGCAGTTCACGGTGGCGAATCCGGCCGATGGGTCGTTCTCGGGTGGCCTGCAGGGCGGCTTTCTGGTGCAGAAGAACAGCACGGTGAAGGGAGCCGTGGCCTACTCCGTCTGGTTGCCAACCAAACCGAACCCGACAGTTTGCAACAGCGGATCGGCGACGATCAATGGAACGATCAGCGGCCAGAGCGTGACTCACACCGCAAATGCTGGCTCACAAACTTTTGCGTTTACCGGAACGCTGAGTCTCGATGGCTTGTCCGTGGCGGGCACCTATACGTCAACCGCCGGGACGGCAGCCGACGGTACAACTTGCGGAACCGCTCAAACCGGACTGCAATGGCGCGCAATCTCTGTGCCGCCGCTCACGGGAGGAATCCAAGGAAGCTTTCATAGCACGGGCGGTGCCGCTGGCCTAACCAATCAGGATTTTCCGTTGTCGGGGTCACTCACCCAAGGGGAAAACGTTGGAGCCAGCAACGCGACTGTCACTGGCATTTTGAGTTTCGTAAACCAGGCGACGAATCTAAGTGACTACCCTTGTTTTACGGTTGCGTCAGTTAAGGGTCAAGTCAGCGGTAATACTGTCCTTCTGCAGATCAGCGGGTCTGACGGATCGAACTTGGGCCAGATTGGCGCCTCGGTCGGCTCAGGTCTTAATACCGTTACCTTCGACTCCACATCGAATGGGTACGTTCTGCGCTCTGTAGTCTCACCCGCATATGCAGTGGTCACAAACGCTTGCCCCGGTAGTGGCGTCCTTAGTAGCCCCGGAGACTCGGGGAGTATCTGTCTGGCGTTAGGCAATACGACCGCTTGCCGGCAACCGATCGCGCTGTTTCCAGCCGTCCTAACCTTTCCCGCTCAAACGCTGGGTTCGACCTCGGCGGCGCAGACGATCACGCTTACCAACACCTCAAGCGCTTTGCTGAGCGGTCTGACGTTGACGTTCACCAACAACAGTGGTGCGGCCAATTTCACTGTGATGGGCGACACTTGCGACATTCCGGGCAATCCGCTTGGGTCGGCTTTTGCCCTCGATTTAGCACAGTCTTGTGTCATCACGGTTACCTTTGTCCCTCAGGAAGCGTCTCCTCTAACCGCGACCCTAACTGTTACCAGTCCCGTGAGCGCGGACAACGACACAGCCTTTACCGTGCCCATCACGGGCACAGGGGTGAGCGCCATGGCAGCCTCGACTCCCGAGCTCGATTTCGGCGCGGATGGCGTCTCGGAATCGAGCCTTCGCCAGTTGCTGTCGTTCACCAACTATAGCGGGAATCCGGTGCGGACCAAGCCAGGCTCAAGCAATCGCACCTTTCAGGACGAGGAAAATGCAGAGATTGAGTAAAGGTCTGATGCTGTGTCGGACCAACCGAGACGCCCTCTCGCACCGGTTTTGCGAAGCGGGCGTGAAGAGTCTGTTGGTTTTGTTGCTCGCCGGCGCGATGATGCTCTCGGCGTGTGGGGGCGCTTCCGGCGGCGGCTCGCAGAAAGCCGCATCGCTCTCGGGCAACTGGCAATTCGCCGTGACGCCTCCGGCCGACGGGTCGTTCTTGGGCGGCCTACAGGGGGGATTTCTGCTGCAGAAAAATGGCTCGGTGACGGGAGCCGTGGTTTACTCCGTCTCGTTGCCGGCCCAAAGCAGCGGAAGCCCAACGGTGTGCAACAGTGGATCGGCGCCGATCATGGGAACGATCAGCGGCCAGACATTAGCTCTCACGGCGGTAGCCGGCACACAGACCTTCACGTTTACCGGAACGTTGAGTTCGGATGGCTCGACTGTAGCGGGTACCTATGCGTCAACCGCCGGGACGGCAGCCGACGGTTCCCCTTGCGGAACCGTTCAGACGGGACTGCAATGGAGCGCGGTTTCCGTGCCGCCCCTCACGGGATCGATCACTGGCGGCTTTCACAGTGCCGGCGGCTCGGGCTTGGGCAATCGCGTTTTTCCAGTTACGGGGCTCCTCTCCCAGGGAGAGAATATCGGAGCCAGCAACGCGACGGTCACGGGTACCTTGAGCTTCATCGACCCGGTGAGCCTTCTCAGCGACTACCCCTGTTTCGAAACTGCTACCGTGAATGGTCAAATCAGCGGCAATTCCGTCATTCTGCAGATTATCGGGGTTGACGGATCGAACTTGGGCCAGATCGGTGGATCGACCGGCTCCGGTGTCAGTACCGTAACTTTCGACTCGACGCAGAAGGGGTACATTCTGCACTCTGCCGTTCCACCAGCTTATGCCGTGAACACGAAAACCTGTCCGGGGGCTGGCACCCTTACAAACCCCGGAGACTTTGGGAGTATCTGTCTGGCATTGGGCAGTACGAGCGCTTGCCAGCAACCAATCGCGCTGTCTCCAGCAGTCCTGATCTTTCCATCTCAAATGCTGGGCTCGACGGCAACGACGCAGACGATCACACTTACAAACAGCGATCCTTCCGGAGCTACCCTGAGCGGTCTGACGCTGAGTTGGGATAGCGGCGCCATCGGTGATTTCACCGGTCGACCCAATTTCGTGGAAGCGGACAATTGTGCCGCTTCGGTGGGCGCGACTTTCTCTCTGCAGTCCGGACAATCTTGTTCCATTAATGTCACTTTTACCCCTCAGCAAAGCTGCCCTTGGCTGCCGGATGGAAGTCCGCCGGCCCAGGACGGAAGCTGCACCGGAATGGTGTCCGTTTCCCCTGGCGGCAGCATTAACGGTTAATAGTCCCGCGAGCGCGGACAACGACACTGCGTTTAAGGTGCCGATCACGGGCGCCGGCGTCAGCTCCATCGAAGCCTCGACTGCCGAACTCGACTTCGGTGCGGAGACAGGCTCGGAGGCCAGCCTTCCGCAGTTGTTGTCATTCACCAACCATAGCGCAAATCCTGTGCAGATCTTGTCCACCGCAAGCACGCCCTGCACCAGCCCACTGCAGCGCCCGGTGCAAAACAACGGCCAAGTTGACGGCGTGCGAGTGTTGTACAGCGTCATATTGGGTGGCGGCACGATCACCTACTTCTGCGACATAGATCCGACCAGCAAGCAGCCCAACTTCCAGATCTCCTCGGACACCTGCACGGGAAGGTTGCTCGCTTCTCAGGACACGTGCAGCCTGCAGGTGGCGTTTGTACCGCAGAAGAGCACCTATATGAATCAAGCTCTGGATTATTTTCTGGAGCTGAACACGCTGCAGTGTAGTTCGATCGACAACGTGACGTCCGACTGCGAAATAGACAGCGGGCGTTTTCCGGTGGAGTTGACCGCGAATCCGCCAAGCCCACTGAGAATGTCCCCGAGCGCGGGGCTGGATTTTGGGAGCCAGGCGGTGGGCAACGCGACTGTCCAGCAGACGATTACGCTCTTCAACGACCCGGCCGACCCGAACGCATCGACGCTGAACTTCGTCGGCAAGGTGGCGGCGAAAGGCGACTACTCTGAGACTGACGATTGCCCTTTCAGCCTCGCTCCGGGCGCCACTTGCACTCTGACCGTAACTTTCAAGCCCAAGGTCGTGGGATTCGATCCAGGATCTCTCACAGTGAATTACACGCCGGAACCGACCGGCACTCCCCAGGTCGTGCATCTTCGTGGCACGGGGCAATGACTTTCCGCAGGGCACTGGTTTCGGTGTGGGAGCTGGCAGCAAGTCATGATGAAGCAACTCACGGAGGTTGGCAGTGGCAACTAGACGATGGATTCTCTCTCTGCTGTCAGGCGCGATGATAGCAGTACTCGCTGGATGCAGCGGTGGCACCTTCAATGTACAGAATCCTCCACCACCGCCACCGTCAAAGCTCTCGATCGCGTATCAGCCCGCGCCCGTGGGGTCGATTCTAATTAACGCCACGACCGATCTCACCGCGGTTGTTAGCAATGACCCAAGCAATGCGGGAGTGGATTGGTCTGTGACGTGCTCGAACGCGGGCAACTGCGGCTCGCTTAGTTCTCAGCACACCGCCAGCGGCCAGGCCGCAACCTATACGCCACCCTTAGCGCTTTCCGGAAACAGCCAGGCCGTCAACATCGTGGCCTTCGCGACCGCGGATCACACCAAGAACACCCTCGCTTCGATCAACGTCACCGCCTTTGGCAGCGCCCTCAAAACGGGCAGCTTTGTTCTCCAAGCGCAGGGAGTTGCGAATAGTTTCCCTTACCAGTTTGCGGGCGTGATCGCGCTCGATGGCAACGGTGGAATTGCGTCCGGCGAGCAGACGGTCAACTTCAGCGACCCAACTACCGGCCTTTTGGTGTCCAGGTCGTACAGCATCATTCCTACGGGAAGCAGCTATTTCCTCGGGCCTGACGGACGCGGATCAATCACCATCAACACAGCGGACCTGGACATTGACCCGGACGGAAAGACGCCTGAGACTTTCAGTTTCGTGTTCCTTAACAGTTCGCAGGCGCTGATTACGCAATTCCCGAGCACATCCCCCCTTCAGGCCTCAGCCAGCGGAAGCATGGATTTTCAGACTTGGACCACTAGCGATCCGCCCTTGTCGGGCGGCTATGCCTTCGCCGTGAGCGGCACTGATATTGCGAGCCTATCGCCTACTGCTTTCGGCGGCATTTTTAACATTGATTCGCCCAATAACATTTCGGGGAAAGGCAGCGTGGCCGATCAGAACCTGGCAGGAACTGTGACCGCAGATACGGAACTTTCGGGGACACTCTCGAATCCAGATTCATTCGGGGCGTTCGCGTTGAATCTGACTGTGCCCAGCTTTCTCAATACTGCTCCCATCCAGTTCACAGGCTATATCTTGGACGGCACCCACATAAAGCTGATTGAGAGCGACAACAGCAACCCCACGTCGTCCCCTGGCTTTGGTTCGACCGCCGGACTCGCCATCGGCCAGGCCTCCGCCACCGGCACCTTGACGTCGTTCTCCGGGACCTACGTGTTCGGTGTCTTGGGGGTAGACTTCACTGCTAACTTGCCGTCTACTTTGACTTCGGTCGGCCTGTTCAATGCCGTTGACAGCGGCAGCGGCACGGGCAACCTGACCAATGGATTCACGGACACATTTCTGCAGGCCTACTCTAACCCGGTCACCGGTTCAGCGGGCGATCAGATTAGTGGAACATTCAGCGGAACATATTCCGACGCCCCCACAGGAACCGGTCGTTCTCGTGCGTTTTTCGGTAATGTTCAACCCCACCCAGGGGGAGGTTTTCATGCCGACTACATTTTTTATCAAACCGGCAATGGGAACCCGGCGCTGGTTCTGGCGTCTGCGAATAACGACCAAGCCACTCCATTATTTGTTGGAGCGGGAATCGCTTACCCGCAATCAGCCCCGCCCTTTACATTCGGCGGCGACTACGGGTTTAGCTTCACCCAGCAGAATGGCCTAGCCGAAAACGATGGCACCGCCCAGATGACGAACCCGACGGCCGGAAATTTCCTTGGTAGTGCGGATGTCACGGGTGGCGCCACATTGGGCGCCCCGTTCAGCTTTTCCCCGACCGCCACCGACTGTCTGGCGGGCACCTCCAACGGGTGTTTCGCGGGCACTTTTTCCAATGTCAACGGAGGCACCGCATTAAACGTCAGCCCCATGGCGGCAGATTTTTACATCATTGACTCGAGTCCCACCAACCCGGGTCACGGCTTCTTCGTCGAAACGGACCTGGTGAACCCGGGGACGGGACAGGTGTCTTTCGGTTACTACGCCCCGCGAACCCCCGTGTGCGATGGCTGCCCCTAGCCCATGGCGTCGGAGCCTGGCGGTTTTTGAAGGTGGCGAGGTCGATCTTGCGCCTGGAGGAATTGGGGCTGGCCCTTGCCAGCCCCGAGTTTTGCGCGCAGTAATCGTCAGAACCTTGCGACTAAGCCCATGGTGAACATGTTGGCCCTCTCCTTGTTCCGAAAAAGCCTCAAGAGACTGAAAAAACATCAGAAGAACATTGCTCTGGTTCATTCCTGCAACTGCACGTGATACATAATAGAAGAGTCGCCCTGTTCCAGATCACCCACTGAGCTTCGGTAAAGTGCAATTCACAGAAGCGATAAAGACAATTCGGGAGTATTCGTCAGTCGACTTGCCACTGTGCCGGGTTCGGCTCGTAACTGGGTTCAATCCGCTCCATCTGCAGACGTTTCTCCAGGCGCACCTGCAGCAGCGGATCCCCGCTAGTCGCGTGGTCGTTTCGACCGATGTCTATGGAGACATGACAGGTGCATTGGCCCGCGTCCAAACTTCAACTGCGGAGATGTGCGCGATTGCGCTTGAGTGGCCGGACCTCGATCCTCGTCTCGGCTTCCGTCAGCTGGGGGGATGGGGGCACAAGGAACTCACGGACATCGTAGTCGATGCGCAATCCAAGCTGGTCGCAATAAGAAAGAGTCTGGAGAGTCTGCCCGATCACTTCCCGGTGGCGTTGTCCCTCCCCACACTCCCCTTGCCGCCGGTTTTTCACACTCCATCATGGCAACTCTCGGAATCCGAGTTACATCTTCGTCACGCGGTCGATGAACTGGCTCTCTGGGCCGCCGGCAGACCAAACATAAGATTGGTCCGCCCCCAGGGCCAGGAAATGGATGTGCGCTCTCCGCAAGCCTTCGACTTCAAGGGTGAGCTGGTGGCTGGTTTGCCTTACGCAATCGCTCACGCCGATCAAGTCGCGCGGTATTTAGCTCAGCTCCTGGCGTCGCCAGTGCCAAAGAAGGGCCTGATTACGGACCTGGACGACACACTCTGGGCCGGCATTGCCGGAGAAGTTGGTCCCGAGGCTGTGTCCTGGGATCTCGACAGTAAGACTCAGCTTCATGGTCTCTACCAGCAACTGCTGCGTGCCTTAGCTGACCAGGGAGTCTTGATCGGCGTAGCCAGCAAGAATGATCCGGAGACTGTCGAAGCAGTATTTCGAAGGCCCGATATCGTGCTGCCCCGTGATCGTGTTTTTCCTGTCGAGGCGCACTGGAATGCAAAATCGGAGTCGGTGACCAGGATTCTCGACACTTGGAACGTGCATGCCGATAGCGTGGTCTTCGTCGATGACAGTTCCAGCGAACTAGCAGAAGTGAAAGCCACGCATCGCGAGATAGAATGCATTCGATTTGACGGGCAGGACTACGCAGAGGTCCATAGTCTGCTCTACCTGTTGCGGGATCTGTTTGCGAAGCAGACCATCACGCAAGAAGATGGCTTGCGGAGGGAGAGCCTTCGTGCCGGGAGTGTTTTTCGCGAAGGGGCAAAGTCGCCAGGCGTTTCCCATGAAGATTTCCTGCGCGACGCGGAAGCAAAAATCACTTTCGACTTCGCTGCCGCAAAAAATCCGCGCAGCCTTGAGCTCGTCAACAAGACCAATCAGTTCAATCTAAACGGAACTCGATACAATGAAGCGGAATGGCACGACAGTTTCGCGGCGTCGAATACCTTCGCAGTGAACGCAAGCTATCGGGACAAGTACGGCCCGCTCGGCGTTATTGCCGTGCTTGCCGGTCAAGCCAGCGAAACAGCAGTGACCGTAAACACATGGGTCATGAGCTGTCGGGCCTTCGGACGTCGCATTGAATACCAGTGCCTCAAGGCGATTTTGGATCGATTTCTCGCGCAGGAAATCGTGTTCGAGTTCTCCGCAACCGCTCGCAACAAATACTTGCAGGAGTTTCTGGAATCACTCCTTGGGGAGACACCCGATGGGCCTTGCAGAATCTCGCGAGCGGTATTTCTGGATAGATGCCCGAAGATGTACCATGAAGTCCAAATCCATCATGAATGATCTCCGTCAACGTCTTGCCCAGTGCTTTTCATTGGTGTTCCCCGACATCGAAGCGCCGGAGGTGTATTCCGCGAGTTCCTCCTCCGTGGCCGCGTGGGACTCTTTGGCGGCTATAATCCTGGCCAATGTGATCGAGGAGGAGTTCAGGGTGAAACTCGACTACGATGTTTTGCCGGAACTCGTTTCCTTTGATTTGATCCTGAATCACCTGAACAACGATCATCTGAACAACGACCAGCTGAAGAGTGACGCTCTGAAGAACAACCATGGAATTTCCTGAGGCTGTTGTCCGACCCCTTGCAGCCCTTCGCGTCGGCCTGACTGCGGACTTTGAGCGGGAAATCAGCGAGGCCGATGTCGCCGAATTCGCGCGCAACAGCGGCGACATGAACCCGCTCCATACGGACGCCGAATACGCCCGCTCCACCAACCTTGGCGCCCGCGTCGTTCATGGCGCTTACCAGGTTGCGCTCGCCTCCGCGATGGCGGGAATGTACTTGCCGGGAAGAAACAGCTTCCTCGTTTCCTACAACGCGCAGTTTGCCCGGCCTCTCTATTTTCCCTGCCGTGTTTCGGTTCGAGGTGAAATTACGGCTTGGGATCCGGCCAACGTCCGGGGCAGTGTAAAGGTCGTGGTTGCAGAATTGCCCGCTGGAACCAGTGCCAGCCAGATTCACGTGGGCTTCACCTGTCACGAAGCCGCACCGAAGTCGATCAGTTCCCTTCCGAGTGAGGCCCAATCCGCCGCTGCTCCCGACGCAAAGGTCGTACTAGTGACTGGGGCCTCCGGAGGAATTGGTTCTTATCTTGTCCGGGAATTGGCGCGTGATTACTCCCTTTTGGCGATCGTCAATCGCCACGCACTACCGGCTGAACTGGCGGAGAATCCTCGCGTCCGACAGCTCAAGGTTGATCTTTCAGAAGCTGAGTCCGTATCGCGTATTGAGGACATGCTCGGAAGCCGTCGCGTTTTTGGGATTGCACGCGGCGTGGCCAGGTCTTTTGCAAGGCGGG